>Ga0335078_10005811_pt1 | contig 18246 bp, 21 predicted proteins | sample Lox_Sample_32_FD_206711 | JGI IMG/M metagenome (GOLD analysis project Ga0335078, IMG submission 206711) | Soil microbial communities from Loxahatchee National Wildlife Refuge, Florida, United States - Lox_Sample_3.2 | ecosystem: Environmental > Terrestrial > Soil > Wetlands | place: USA... | reverse complement strand
AGCTTCGTGACGCCATAAATGTTGCGAGGAAGCAGCGGCGACAGCTCCTCCGTGATCCACGCAGCCTTGCTGGCGCCGCCTGACCTCCCGGCCCGGATCTCGCGAGAAATCATGAGTGAGGTCGTCGAAGTGAAGACAAATCGATCGACTTGGGATCCAGGCGCCACGGCTTCTTCCAGCAGGTTCAGCGTGCCTTGCACGTTGACCGAGAGGAATTCTGACCACTTGCGTTCTTCGACGTGCGGCTTGTGCAGGGCGCCTGCGTGAACGATCGCATTTACGCCAAAATCCCGGACCGTGGCCTGGACGAGAGAGCGATCGGCAACCGAGCCAACGACCTGAGTTGCCAGTGAGGGCACCAGGTCCAGTCCGACCACGTGATGCCCGTCCTGGACAAGCCGCGGCACCAGCGCCTGGCCCAGCCAACCCGAAGAACCGGTGACAAGAATCCGCATGGTTTCATTATTTCAGAAATGGCCGCACGGACGCGGGGAGGTCCGCAGGATTGCTGGGTTGCGGTTGGTGGTGGGCCAGTTGATGTAGCGGCGGGTTTAGCCATCTCTCTGACGGCTACACCAATCTGACCCGCTCAAGGTTTCGCAGTTGACGATTGCTGCAACCACCTCTTATAATCAAGTTTTCCGGATACAGGAGAACTTGCGTTATGTATGCGATCTTTCGGACAGGCGGGAAGGAATACAAAGTTTCGCCCGGCGACCTTGTGCGCGTCGAGAGGCTCCGCGCCGAACCCGGCTCGGGCGTGGAGTTTAACCACGTTCTCGCGGTCCGTAAGCAGACGCTAACGGTGGGCTCGCCCTTGCTGGCTGACGCCAAAGTAGTGGGTACTGTGCAACGCAATGCGCGGGCCCGCAAAGTGCGTGTTTTCAAGTTCAAGGCCAGCAAGCAGTACCGCCGCACTCGCGGTCACCGGCAGGACTTTAGCGAAGTGCTTATCCGCGACATCGTGACGGCGTAGCTCGAATCGCCCGTAGCGCCAGCCGTTGGGGTTGGCCGGGGCAAGCCCCGGCCCCACTTCAGGAACATCAAGGGACAAGACTTATGGCACACAAGAAGGGACTGGGAAGTTCGCGAAACGGCCGCGATTCGAATGCCCAACGGCTGGGGGTGAAGCGATTCGCCGGCGAGAGCGTAACCGGGGGGTCCATTCTGGTCCGGCAGCGCGGGACTCCGCTGAAGCCTGGCGAGAACGTCGGCCGAGGCAAGGACGACACCCTCTACGCGAAAGTCTCGGGCGTGGTGCAGTTCGAGGACAAGGGGCGCCAGGGCCGATTCGTCCACATCCTGGTTCCGTCGGCGACCTGAGGAACAGGTGATTTGGCTGCTCGCACACGATTTTCAAAAGTTTACGAACGAACCTGTCAAGTTACTGAAAATAAAGGTCAAGGGCTTTGGTAACCCGTCAACTCATTGAACGTATAGAAGTTGACCTGTCCTATCCCGTCAACTTATTGAGGAATAACGAGATGAGGGCAAAAGGTTACCGAAAAAGACGCTCGGAATTTTGGTATCCTGCCAACATATTTAAAATAAATGCTTTAGCTTCGATATGCCGTCAATCAATTGACAAATAAAGAGATGTGCGGAAGCTCCGAGCTGCCGCCTTTCATCGGTCCGGACGTTTACCAGCAAGACCTTCGATGACTCACCCACCGAGTCCGGTGGCGGCATTATCAACGTGCGCCACGCTGATCCTGCTCCTGCTGCCTGCACGGCCCCTCGCCAACCCATCTCCTTCAGTCGCGGCCCCGTCAACTTCGGTGATTCTCATCTCGGTCGACACCCTCCGTGCCGATCACCTCAGTTGTTACGGCTACAAAGCGCTGGCGACGCCCAATATCGATTCCCTGGCTCGCGGCGGTACAATCTTCAGCGAGGTCGACTCGCAGGTTCCGATCACCTTGCCCTCGCACGTCTCGCTATTCACCTCGACGTACCCGTTCATGAACGGGATCGAAGAGAACGGCGAGGTACTGCCTTCCGGCGCAACCACGCTGGCCACGGTGCTCAAGTCGCACGGCTATCGCACGGCGGCCTTCATCGGGGGGTACTTTCTGGCCCGCAAGTTCGGGCTCAATCAGGGCTTTGACCTTTACGATAGCCCCTTCGATACCCGTCGGTTCGAGCGCCCGCTCGACTTGAAACGTCCGGCCGCCGAGGTAACAAGGAGCGCTGAAAGGTGGCTCAGTGCCAACTCCGATCATCCGTTCTTTGCCTTTGTTCACCTCTTCGACCTTCACCAGCCCTACGATCCTCCAGCGCGATTTGAGCGGCTCGTCCCCAAGAGCGACTACGACGCGGAGCTGGCCTACGTGGACGATACCCTGGGCGGATTCTTCCGGTTTCTTTCCGAAAAGCGCATCGATCAGCACGCTCTTATCGTGCTGCTCTCAGACCATGGTGAAAGCTTGGGCGAGCATGGCGAGCATACGCACGGTTACTTCATCTACCAAAGCACACTGCACGTGCCACTCATCATTCATTGGCAGGCGGAAGGGCGGCCCACTCAACAATCTCTGATAACCCCCTCACCCCCGGCCCCTCGCCCCCAAGGGGGCCAGGGGCCGGGGGTGAGGGGGTTGCCGAGACTTACGCAGGACAAGGCACATGCCCTCTTTTCGGCTTGGGTCAATTCTCCGGCGGGCCTCGTCGACGTCGCGCCGACCGTCCTGCAGGCGCTCGGCATTCCGCAGCCCGTTTCATTCGCCGGCCGCAGCCTGAACCCTGAGTTACTTCGCAGCGGGGTCTCCGCCGAACGCGAGGTCTACAGTGAGAGCACCTACGCGCACGACAAGTTCGGCTGGGCCGCCTTGCGCAGCGTGCGAATTGGAGACTACCAGTACATCGAGGCGCCGAAACCCGAGCTCTACAACCTCGTTCAAGATCGCGAAGAGACTCACAATCTTTATTCCAGCGACGAGTCCCTGGCGCTCTCCTACGGTGAGCGTCTCGCCGCACTGCGTGCTCGTTACGTCCGAAGCTCAACGGCGCCGGGGCCCGTGAGCCCCGAGGTCTTACAGCGACTGCGGTCCCTGGGCTATCTGGCCGTGAGTTCTTCCCACCCGGATGCAGAATCAGGCGCTGATCCCAAGGATCGTGTGGCCGAATACGGCCAGTACCTGCAAGCCCTCCACATGGCGCAGACAGGCAAGCCGCGAGCCGCTGCGACCCTCTTCGACCGGATCACACGCCAGGATCCTGTCAACACGTCCGCGCACTTCGAGCTTGCGACCTGCGAAATCAGCCTGCGGCGCTATGAGGATGCAGCGATCCATCTCAAGGCCGTTTTGGCGGCGCTGCCTCAAGACGTGGAAGCGGCCGAGACCTTGGGCACGTTGTGGCTTCAGCTCGGCCAGGAGGACCGCGCTCGAGCTGAGTTTCACACACTGCTCGCGATCGCGCCCGGCGACTTCACGGCGGAGTACGGTCTCGGAACCATCGCTGCGCGCGACCGCCGGTTCGACGAAGCCATCAAATATTTCCGCGCCGCTTTGGCCGCGCGGCCCCGGTCGGCGGGAACGCATTATAATCTCGGTCTGGCGCTCGAAACCGTGGGTCGCCGGCAGGAGGCCAGGCTGGAATACCGGGACGCGCTTAAGGACGACCCGGATTTTGTGGCCGCCCGGACCGCGCTTCATCGGCTTGAATCCAATTGATAGAGTCGAGCGGGTCCGAAGAGCCTGCTGGAACTCGCGAAGCCGCGGCGGGCCACGGATGCGACTGCTATCGGGTATACGCTCCAGCCTCGACGGGCGATCCTTGGCGATCCGCGTCTCGTTGCCTAGGCGGCGGAATCGAGCTAGACTAAGTAAACTTAGTTTTATGAGGTTGACATGCGCACCATCAATATTCACGAGGCTAAAACTCATCTCTCGCGCTTGGTGGAAGAAGCTGCCAAGGGCAAGCCGTTCATCATCGCCAAATCTGGCCGGCCTGTGGTCAAAGTCACGGCCTTGGATACACCGACTGGTGCGCAGATACGCCGACTGGGCTTTCTTGCCGGAGAGATCGCAGTACCCGAGGATTTTGACGAGATCGGGAGGACGGAGATCGAAGAACTCTTTGGCGGCCGCCAATGAAGGTACTTCTCGATACTCATTTGTTGCTTTGGGCTGCTGGCGAACCCAGCCGCCTTCCCGCGCGCACCCGGGCGTTGATCAGGGATTCCGCAAATGAGCTGATTTTCAGTGCGGCGAGCCTGTGGGAGATTGCCATCAAACATCGTCTGGGGAGAGCTGATTTTCGTGTTGACCCACGTTTGCTACGACGAGGTCTGCTGGATAACAGCTACGGTGAGCTTCCCATCACCAGCGAACATGCCATCGCAGTCGCCAGTCTCCCTCCGCTTCACAAGGATCCGTTTGATCGCGTTCTCGTCGCGCAAGCAATGGTCGAGGGCATGACGCTGCTGACTTCCGACTCTGTGGTGGCACAGTACGGGGAGCCGGTTCGAAGGATTTAGCTCCAATGGGCGCCAGGGGAATGCGGACGTTTTCGTCTGCGGCCGGCCGAGAAGCTGGGGTGTGGAGGGGGCGTGCCGGCAACCACCGGCACGGCCACGTGGCCTGCCAGGCACCGCTTCATGATGTATCGTGTTCATTGATGAGGCTGTAATTCGGATTGCGGGCGGCGACGGCGGCAACGGTTGCGTCGCCTTCCGGCGCGAGAAGTTCGTGCCTCGCGGCGGCCCGAGCGGGGGCGACGGCGGCAACGGCGGCAGCCTCTACCTTGAAAGCAGTCAGCACCTGAACACGCTGCTTCAGTTCCGTTACAAGCGCGAGTTTTCGGCAGAACGCGGGCGCCACGGCGAAGGCTCGAACCGCCGTGGGCGCGACGGGGAGGACCTCGTTCTCCACGTTCCCGCAGGCACGGTGGTCTACGACAATGAGGGCGGCGAGAAGCTTTATGACTTTGACGCGCCGGATGAGCGGTTTCTGGCGGCGCGTGGCGGCCGGGGTGGCCGAGGCAACGCGCGGTTTGCCACTTCCACGCATCAGGCGCCGCGCCGGGCCGATCCGGGACGTCCGGGCGAGCGGCGCATTCTGAGGCTGGAACTGAAGCTCCTGGCGGATGTCGGCCTGGTGGGATTCCCCAACGTCGGCAAGTCCACTTTGATCTCGCGCCTGAGCGCGGCCCGGCCTCGCATCGCTGATTATCCTTTTACAACCCTGGAGCCTCACCTTGGGGTTGTGGGACTCGATCTCGAGCGGTCATTCGTAATGGCTGACATTCCGGGCCTTATCGAAGGGGCGCACGACGGGAAAGGACTTGGCGTTCGCTTTCTCAAACATATCGAGCGCACTCGCTTGCTCGTTCATCTCATCGATGTGGCGCAAGGCTCCGGGCGGGACCCGGTGGAGGACTACGGCGTGATCATGGCGGAGCTTCGGAACTTCAGTACGGGAGTGGCGTCGAAGCCGATGCTGCTTGTAGCCTCGAGGGTGGACGCTGCCGGTGATGGGGAACGTCTGGCCGGGCTACGCGGCTTCGCGAAAGACCGGGGGGAGTTTCTTCATGAGATTTCCGGTGTCACGGGGCAGGGCCTTGAAGATCTCAAGAGCGCCATCTGGGCGAAACTTGAGGAGATTCCGAAGCCCGCGCTCATGAGTTCGCTGGAGGTCGGCGAACACGCTCCGGTGACCCGCTTTTGACGATGGCACGTTCTAGTCGCCTGATAGGACAAGATCTGGACAAATGTGGCAAGTTTTTGAAAACGGAGCACGCAACCACCCCTTAGTCTCCTCCTTAGCTAAGGAGGGGAAGCCCGGAGGGCGGGCGGTTGGGCGTCGGCTCGTCGGTTTGAGGTCGAAGACTTCGCGAGTCGTCTGATGATTGGGCCACGATCTGAACCCGCGTGACAGGTTTTGGTGGTTTGAATCTGGAATTTGCTATCTGAAATCCGAGAGCGACGTCGTCGGTTTGAGGTCGAAGACCTTGCTGGGTCTGTTCTAGGCAAACGGCGAAGCTCTGCGAAGTCGGCGCTAGTGCGGTGCGGCGTAGACGATCCAACTATTCAGAGCGCCGTAATTAGGACCGTGCGCGGAAGGCCTGTCATTCGGAGCGCCAGCGAAGAATCCTCGCATTTGTCTTGCAGGGACGCGGGAAAATTCGGAGACTCTTCGCTACTGCTCAGAACAGACCTGCTGATTTGCGCGGCGACTTCGGACGCTCTGTGTAAAACAACGTGAACATCGCGATTTTCGGCGGTACCTTCGACCCTATCCACTCCGGCCATTTGCGCGCTGCGCGGGCGGCGGCGCGCCGGTTCGAACTCGATCGTGTGCTTTTCGTTCCTTGTGGCGTGCCCCCTCACAAAGTGGGCGGTAATCTTGCGCCTTTCCCGCACCGGTTCGCCATGGTAGCGCTCGCCTCACAAGGCGAGCCGGGATTTGTGCCGTCGCTTCTTGAAGCTCCGAAGCCTGATCATCGCCCGAACTACTCGGTCGAAACCGCACAGGCAGTGCGCCGCATGCTAGGCTCCCGCGACCGGCTTTATTTCATCCTCGGCATCGACAGTTTTCTCGATCTCCCGCACTGGAAGGACTATCGGAGGCTCTGCGAGCTGGCAGACTTCATTGTGGCTTCACGGCCTGGTTTTGGGGGCCGCGGGCTAATGACCAGCATTCGGGATGGGCAGGCGGGCAAAGTTGATTCCGGGAAAGAATCGAAGCTCCTGCTGCCCCGCGGCGCCGGAGTGCACGTGCTGAGCGGGGTTCGGGCCGCCATCGCATCGCGTGACATTCGCAGCACTGCCCGCGCCGGCCGGTCTCTCACTGGCCTGGTCCCGCCGCTCGTGGAAGAATATATCCGAAAGGAGGAACTGTATCGCTCCGGGCGCAACGGGCGCCCAGGGCGGGAAGACAAATGACAGGGCACCTGGCAGAGGCCATTCATGCCGCGCAAGGGCGTAAGGCCCTCAACCTCAGCGTTCTCAACCTCCAGGGGATTTCTTCGTTTACGGATTACTTCGTGATCTGCGCTGGTACTTCCGCGCGGCACACCCAGGCTATTTGTGATGCAGTCATCCAGGATCTCAAAACCAAGGGGGCTTCGCCCGCGCACGTCGAAGGTTACAACCAGGCGGAGTGGATCCTGGTGGATTATCTTGACTTTGTGGTGCACATCTTCCTTGAGCGCGCCCGGGAGTTTTACGATCTGGAGCGGCTCTGGAAAAAGGCGGCGCGGGTGCCAATTCCCTCGGAAGGGGCGTAGTATTGGAACTTGAAGATTGAGCATCCAAATGACCAACGCTCAGCTTTACCTCGCTGTCGGATTCCCGATCACCGCTGTACTGACTGCCCTCGTGGTCAGTCTCGCACAAATCTCAGGTATCAAGGAAGACATCGCCGATCTTCGGACCGAGATGCGCGATATTCGGGCTGAACTCCGGGAAATTCGCTCTGACATTAAACTACTCACCGGCAACATCTACGAAATGATGAAGTGACCTAACGGCCTTCAAGGCCGGAGCGTTATACTTAATCGGCAATCATCGATCGGCAATTCACAGTGCGGATTCGAATCATCCGGGAGGGAAAGCCGAGGAACGGAAACCTACGGGCGCTGCAAACGGACTACGAGGCGCGTATCCGGCATTTCATCGATCTTCGGATCGAGGATCGCCCGTCGTTGGGGCCGGTTGCGGGAAGCGAGTCGCGGGGACAGGGCGGGCGGAGGCGCCGTTGGCTTGAGAGTTTGCAGCAAAGCTATAAGATTCTGCTGGACCCTTCCGGCCACGAATGGAACTCCGAGGAGTTTGCCGAGTGGCTCGGCGAGCGCGCGCTGCGAGGAACGCGCGAACTGGTGTTCCTGGTGGGCGGAGACAAAGGCTTCGCGCCTGGCGTCCGCGAGCAGGCCGACCTGCTCCTGGGACTTTCTCGAATGACCTTGACCCATGACTGGGCCTGCACTTTGCTTCTCGAGCAGATCTATCGGGGCTTTACGATTCTGCGAGGACATCCCTACGCGAAGTAACAGACGAGGAGTCAGGAGACAGAAGTCACGAGATCCCCTCAGAGGGTTTTGCTCTCGCTTCCTGGCTGCTGATTTCTTATGTCAGGTTGAAGCCAAAAGTCAGGACAGAATTCTCGCTAGCTGGGTTATTCTGACTTTTGACTCCTGAGGTGAGCCTATGAATCCCGATCAACTAAGATTGGCAATGACTCGCCGCCAGTTCTTTCGCAAGAGCACCGCGGGAGTCGCGCTCGGCATCCCTGCCCTCGCCGCTCTTCTCGATCGCGATGGTAACGCCGCCGAGGCCCGCGACCCGAAGACAGGAGGCCTAGTCGGATTCCCGAACTTTGCTCCCAAGGCCAAGCGAGTGATTTTTCTGCACCAGTCAGGCGCGCCCTCGCAGATTGAGCTCTTCGATTACAAGCCGAAGCTTGCGCAGTGGCAAGGCACCGAGTTGCCGGGCTCAGTGCGCATGGGCCAGCGCATCACGGGCATGACCTCGGGGCAGTCCTCGTTCCCGGTAGCGCCTTCCATCTTCAAGTTCCAACGGGCGGGGAAGTCCGGTGCCTGGATCAGCGAGTTGCTGCCTCACACCGCGAAAATCGTCGACGACGTCACCATCGTGAAAACGGTCTTCACTGAAGCCATCAATCACGATCCGGCGATCACCTTCATCCAGACGGGCTTTCAGCAACCGGGGCGTCCCAGCATGGGCACGTGGGTGAGCTATGGCCTCGGCAGCGAGAACCAGAACCTGCCGGCGTTCGTGGTGCTGATTTCGCAAGCCAATGCACTCAATCCCGATCAGCCGCTCTTCTCGCGCCTGTGGGGCAACGGCTTCTTGCCTTCGAAGTATCAGGGCGTGAGGTTCCGGTCAAGTGGCGATCCCGTGCTTTACCTTTCCAATCCGCCCGGCATCTCGCCCGTCACACGCCAACGCATGCTGGACGGGATCGACAAGCTGAACCAGTTGCTTTCAGAAGACTACGGCGACCCCGAAATCGAGACGCGCATAGCGCAGTACGAACTGGCCTATCGCATGCAAACCTCGGTGCCGGAACTGACGGATCTTTCGAAAGAGCCCGAGTCCATTTTCGAAATGTACGGACCCGATTCGCGCAAGCGCGGCACCTATGCGGCCAACTGCCTGCTGGCCAGGAGACTCGCCGAGCGCGGAGTCCGTTTCATTCAGCTCTATCATCGCGGCTGGGACCAGCACAACGATCTGCCGCGCGACATCGCTCTGCAGTGCCAGGGCGTCGATCAGCCGTCGGCCGCGCTCGTCCAGGACTTGAAGCAGCGCGGCATGCTGGATGAGACGCTCGTGGTATGGGGCGGGGAGTTCGGCCGCACCGTCTATTGCCAGGGCAAGCTCACAGCCACCAACTACGGCCGCGATCATCACCCGCGTTGCTTTGCCATGTGGATGGCGGGCGGCGGCGTCAAGGCCGGGTTTACGCTCGGTGAGACGGACGATTATTCGTACAACATCTTGCAGGACCCGGTGCACATCCACGACGTGCAGGCCACGATCCTCTATTCGCTTGGTATCGATCACACGAAGCTCACCTATAAGTTTCAGGGCCGCTACTTCCGGCTTACGGACGTGGCTGGCCAGGTCGTCAACAAAGCTCTGGTGGCCTAACCGCGGTATCGAAGGTTCATTACACGGAGAAGACCGGAGTCTAGGTAAGTAGCCTCCTACAGCCCAGGCTGCGCGGCTCAGGTTGCAAGCCTTCGCCAGCCCTTCAAACCTTGCGGCCAGATTATCCAAGCCCGACTCAGAGCCTGAACGGCCAGACTGCGTTAGTCACGGGGAGTTCCCGCGGAATCGGCCGGGCGATCGCCGAGCGCCTGGCGCAAGCCGGGGCCGAAGTCATCATCCACTACCGGGAAAATCGCGCGGCCGCCGAGGAAGTCGCCTCGGCGATTGGAGCGCGCCGCATCGTGCAGGCTGACCTGAGTTCCGCACACGACATCGAGCGGCTGGGAACGCAACTGCAGAACACGCAGCTCGATCTGCTTATCAACAACGCCGGTGTTTGGCGGCTGACGCCACTCGGCAGGACAACGGCCGAAGTGGCGGAAGAAGTACTGCGGACGAACGTGCTCGGAATGTTCTGGCTGACGCAGACGTTGTTGCCGTTGCTTCAGGAGGGAGCGCGCATCGTGAATCTATCTTCGGTCGCCGGCCGCACCGCGTCGGCAGAAGGACGCAGTCTTTACCGCGCCAGCAAGGCCGCGGTGGATGCGCTCACCCGAAATTGGGCCTTGGAGTTGGCGCCGCGCAAGATTCGCGTTAACGCCGTGGCGCCCGGTATGTTCGAGACCGGAATGACGGCTGAGCACCTGTCAGACCCTGAAGTGCGCCGCCGGCTGGAGAAGCGTCATCCGTTTGGAAAGCTCGGGGAAGTTGAGGAGGTCGCCGACGTCGCGTTGTTCCTGTGTTCTGAAGCCTCGCGGTTCATCACCGGACAATCGATCAACGTGAGCGGCGGGTTTGTGATTTGATGTCCGGCGCCGTCATTCCGGTACTAAGCTTGAAGGTTACGTGTCTGCTGTAGCGGCGCTCTGTGAGCGCCGAGCTTGAACTCTCACGATTTTTCGGCGCCCACGGCGCCGCTACAGTAACCAAACGCCGCAACACAAAGTCAGCTAGGCCGCGGCCGCGGCCGGGCGCTTCCCGGGATGGAATACCGCCGTAACGATGGTACCGAACAGGCCACCAATCACCGCCGTCCATCCGATCCAAAGACTCATCTGCGGAAGCACGGCCAAGTCGATAAACTTCTGGGCGAATGAAGTGACGACAAACTCTGGTCCGGCAACATCATAATGCGTGCCCCAGCCGTGACCGCCGTTGGCACTCATGGCGATGTACATCACGATGAGCACAGGAATGCGTGCGGCAAAGGCATACGCCACCAGAGCGTTCCCGAACGAGCGCCAACCCGAGCGCGGAACGAACGCCGACGCCAGTGTGAGAGCGAAACCCAGAAGAACCACGGGCGTCATGTGCTTGGCGAGACCGATTCCGAAACCGATGCTGCCCACAATAAATACCGCTAGCCCTGCCGCACTCATCCCGATCGCCTTGCCTGAGCTTGCCGGACCGTCGCCCGCAGCGGCCAATTTCCAAGCGAAATAGGGTCCGAAAATGAAGGGAAGCCAGGAAATGCCGATGATGGCTGCGCCACCTCCGGCTGCACTACTGACCCACGGCGCCGGCCAGTGCTGCAACTCGCCGACGAGCCGCAGGATGGTGATCACCAGCGTGATAATCGACGGAATCAGAATCAGCTTTCCGATGCTAACTGAAGAGCCCGACGTTGTCCCGTTCATAAGCCTCCTTCGGCACCTGTTCGTGCCGCGCTTTGATATGGAGGGCTCGTTCCCCCCGGGGCAGAGTATAGCCCAGCTTTTCGGGGATGCAATATAAGAGACCAGTCAATACTGATCCGGTTTAAGGCGCTGAATGATCTCGCGGAGGAGGGCCTCGACATCGTGCTTGGGCGCGCTGAAAGAATCTGCGTCGACAGCCAACGGAGCTCCGAGCACCAGGTGGCGAACGCCATATTTCGGCAACTCTCCGGTTTGCGCGACGGTGAGGCCACCCACGGCCTGAACGGGAATGTCAACCGCGGTGACGATCGCGGCCAGTTCATCGAGCGGCGTAGGCGCGTGCCCGCCCTGCTCGCGGATTACTTCGGCGTCGCGTCGTTCGTCGTATCCCACATGATGGACGATGTAATCCACGCCCAAGTTCTGCATGCGGCGCGCCGCCGCAGGCTTATCCGCGCAGGCTAGGTCGTCGCCCATTACCTTGATACCGTAATCGCGGCCGGCCTGCACCACCGCCTTGATGGTAGCGGAATGCGCTTGTCCCATCACCACGACGTGGGTGGCCCCGGCGCGCGCCATCATTTCAGCTTCAAGATAGCCGCCGTCCATGGTTTTAAGATCGGCGACGATCGGATGCGCGAACTCGCGGCGCAACGCCCGCACCGCCTCGAGGCCTTGACTAAGGATGAGCGGCGTTCCAGCCTCGAGCCAGTCTACGCCTGCTCGCGCCGCGCTCCGGGCCATCTCGAGCGCCTCGCATATATCGATGAAGTCGAGAGAGATTTGAACGATTAGTTTGGAGGATGGCATAAGATTGCCGGCGGCGAGCCGTGTTTGTTGCGCGCAGCGTGTTCCGGGCGCTTGACGTTGGCGCCAATCGCCTCATTGAGGCCACTCACTGCCTACTGCTTTCCGCAGTCGTCCGGCATGCTCGTGTAGTAAGGATTTGTGTGGTACTTCAGTTCCTGCAGCGAGCCGACCTCCGAGCTGTAGTAGGCCGCGACAATCGAGCTCTTGATCATGGCAAAGAGCTCATGTCCACGGCTGACCTCGGGGTCGTCTGTGGAATGCGCGAGTAGCGTGAGCACCGTCTCCTGATGAGCCTGATCCAGAGCGGTAAACGGCTTGGAGTAGTGGGTCAGCGTGTAGCCGTCCAGCCAGCTCAGGGCCGCAATGTAGCGCTTCTGGGTTTCCAGCGTGCCTTTGCGCAACAGGAAGTCGGTGAAGTCGCTGACGCTGCTGTCCTCGCTTGTTCCGGGTCCATCGGTGTTCAGTAGGAGGTCGATGAAGCGGTCCACCTGGGCAGCGCGCGCGCCCGGCGTGTCCGTGGCGGGAATCAACAGATCAGCCACCGCGAGCACCGTCTGATCCTGGTGGTCGTCAAAGAACTTGGGTTTCCAGTCGGGAGAGTTGAGGCTCGGGTCGGGCGGGTCGGCAGAGCCGAGGGCCATGCCCCCGCCGACCTGCGCCGCATCGGCCGATGGCATGGGCATCGGGGAGCCTGCATCGGCAGCGGCCAGCGAGTCAGCGGGCAAGGCCGCAGCAGCTCCTGCTGCCCCGGCGCCCGCCATCAGCCGGCGCAGCAACTCGCGGCGATCGAGGCCAGCTTTCAAGTTGCCTTCTTGTGGTGGCATAGCACTCCTTCGTTCTTCCCCCGGGCTGGGACGCTACGGCGTCATTCTAACACGGACGGCCCTGCCGTTTCGGTTTCAATCACTCGTGGCGCTGACCATTGAGGTTCTGCTGCCGATCTTCCTTTGGCTGTCCAGTTAGCTGGTGATGAGTCGGCTTGAGGGTTGTGGTGGCATTAAGGCCAGACAGATAGCACCGTCCGTCTGGCCATACCCGCAAGGGACCCCGCTGGCGGCAGTCTTCTACGCCGCGTGAAAGGGCTCGCCGCCTCGCGGGGAGTATCGGGCCAAAACGTGATCCAGCGGGCGAGCCGCGGCAGGCACACGCACGATGCCCTGAATCAGGATCTGCCTGGCCGTAACGCGGCGCCCGTAAAGGGCCTTGTTATCGTCGCGGTCTTGTTTGAGCACGGCGCCATTCAAAGCCACGCCCGCAAAAACGCCCTGGCTGCGGGAGTAGCTCAGGATTTCAGCGTGCATCTGGGCGTCTGTGGCGCCCTCTGCGGTGCGGCCCACCGGGCCAGCGGCAACGGAAGCGTCTGCACCCAGCTTGACGCTGTCTTGTACGAGCTTCCGCGCCCCCGAAGCGTTCATCACCACGAAGACGACGTCCGTGGCCCTGCCTCCGATCTGGAATCCGAGGCTCGCCCCACCCACGGTGAACATCGATGGGGCTCCCCAAAGTCCGTTTCCGCCCCGCCGGCAGACCAACACGCCCCGTCCGTAACTGCCGCCGACCACAAAGGCGAAGCGCAACTCTGCCGGCACAACACCCACGCACACAGCCTTATTCATCAAGTCCTGCGGAATGCCGTTGTCCGGAGCCTCGAGAATTTCGCGAACCACGTCCGCAGCTTTTCGAAGTTGCTCGGCGTCTTTGCTGGCGGCAGAGCCGGCAGCCACTCCGTGGAAAGCCAGGATGGCGGCAACGACTGCCAACCCGCTCAGTTTTCTCATGATCGACCTCCTCCCGACAATCGGGCGTTTTTCGTCGCTGAACCTACGAGCCCTTCGATTCCGGCCGTCTGCCTGAAGGCTGCACTTTTGAAGGGCCCACATCGGGGCTCACCAAGCCATGAGTCCTAACCCATGTGAAAGCAGCGCATTAGCGATTCGCGCCTTCCACAAGAGCGGGCACTACGGAGATTTTACACACCTGCTACGGATTCTGCCGAATGGCCCCGGGGCCGCCGCACCGCGTAAGCTACGGTTGTTTCGGATGTGAGGAAGGACCGTGAAACATGAGCTGAGGGAGCACACATGCCAATTCATCTTGCTGACGAAACATCGCTGGTCAATGACGCTCGTAATGGAGACCCCGAGGCTTTCGGAGTTTTGGTGAACCAGTATCGCAATCATCTTTATCGACTGACCTTGAGAATCACCGGCAATGCTGAGGACGCCGAGGATGTGCTGCAGGACGCCCTGTTGAAGGCATACTGCAACCTGGAGCGTTTTCGCGGCAACTCACGCTTCTATACCTGGATCGTGAGAATCACCCTCAACCAGGCATTAATGAAATTACGGAAGCGGCGTCGCGAAAAACAGGTGCTACTGCCTGAAGTGGAACCACTCGACCGCGAGGGCCAGGCATGGCCGGAAGTTGAGGACTCTGGCCCGAGCCCAGAACAGCAGTGCGCCAATGCGGAGTTGGCGCAGATTATCGGCCGCGCCTTGCGCCGCTTGGGGCCTCGGCTGAGCAGCGTGTTCATTCTGCGCCACGTAGACGGCTTCTCAGCCATGGAATTGACCCAGATGCTAGGCCTCTCCGTCCCGGCGGTCAAGTCACGGCTGTTACGCGCCCGCGTGAGGCTTCGCAAGAGATTGCTCCGCACGTGGCCGGGCTCGTCAGAGCCGCAAGAGAGGGGGAAGGTCTCTTCGGCGCTGGCGAATTGATCCTCAGTGGGCCCTGATCGGGCAAGCTTGCGAATGGGACTGCGGTATGAGGCTGCGCCACAGTCCCATCCGCGGGAAGCCACTGCTCTGGCGGGCCCTAGTTTCCGTGGTGTACGACTTTCCTGCCCAATTTGCCCAATTCCTTACCGGCTCCCTTACCGATCTTGGCGGAGCCTTTCGCTGTGCCCACGCCGACATCCTTCCCCAGCCCACCGGCCCCTTTTCCGAGTGACACGCCGGCATCCACCGGATGGAGGGTCACCAAGTCACCGGCGGCGCCCGCGGTTCCCTTGGCCATGCTCACGGCACCTTTGCCCGCGCCCCTGCCGATATCCTTGCCGCCGTTGGCCACTTCCCTACCAGGCCTTGTGGACCTCTTCTGCTTCCGCGCCGATTGCGCCGTGGCGTTGACGCCTGTTGCCGATTTCCTTCCGAACGCTGGCGAGCCGAACAGCATGACCGCCGCCAATGCGAAAATCGTGGCGAGTGTTGGATTCACAGATGCACTCCTTTCGAAAAGCGTATCCAGCCGGACCTAACCAGGGCTGTCTCCCCCAGTGATTGAGATGCTCAATTGGACCTCTTCGCCGTCGCTAGCGCTCGCGAGTGCGCCTCCTTGGGCGTGACAAGCCCTCCGCATTGTGCGAATCTATCCAGGCGCCCGAACTCAATTGCCGGACCTCTGATGGGCGGAGCGCGAGGAGTGGCCTACGTGGGGGGGCGGCGTTCACGCATAATCGGGACAGCATCATGAAAACCACAGCATTGGTTCCTCTCCTGCTCATCGCGTTTCCCACGGCCTCGAAGCAGAAGAAGCCTACTGGTGAGATCAATGACTCGGCAGCATTTGCCAGGGTGGGCAGCTACTGCGTCGACACAAGAGGCCTTTCGGAGCCCGAGGCGTACGAGGTCACAGGTTTTGTGGCCGTCGAAGGTGAGCCGGGCCGGCTCCTTTCGAAGCTTCCTTGGAAACTCCTCCCGGGCTGCAGGGAATCCGATCCGGATGCTGTCATAAAGTTTGAGTTTCTGCGCCTGCGGGTTCAGTCGATAATCGGAGGCGAACCACCTGGAGTGGCCACTCCGGATGATCAAATGCCGGAGCTGTTCCATATCGTGGCCGTCCTAAGGGTAGTGGAAGCGGCATCTTCACAGCTGCTTTACAAAGTCCAAGCCGATCCGCTGGCGACCGGATCGCAGGAGAACGAGGCACTGCCGGTTTTGCGCCGGGATGCGATCTATCACGCCTTCTGGACGCTGTCACAAGATGTCCGGCTTGTCTCCCAGAATCGAGATTGGCAGCGACCGCAATAGGGCCCTTCTTGCTCCGCTGTGGACGCCGACCTCGACTCATTGACTCTCGCGCGTCCACTGCCTTGCGGGTTGCTAACGACGGCGAATCAAAACTGACATGGAACTTCTCCATCTGGCCGACGCTGCCCAAGAGCTGGGCGTGAGCTATCCCACGTTGAAACAATGGATCTACCACGGGAAGATCCACTCCGTTAAGACGGCCGGCGGTCATCATCGGATTCCACGCACTGAAGTCGATCGCGTCCTGTTCGCGACCGGCAGGAAGGCGGCGACCAGCGCACCACCGAAGCCGCGACGCAGCCAGAACGCGTCTCAGTCCGGGCTCGAACACCTCATCAGTGGACGCAACCAGCTCGTGGGCCGCATTCGCGCGCTCGAAGTCGTCGGGCTGCTGGCCAAGGTAACGCTTGATGTCGGTGGGCAGTTCGTCACCGCGATTATCACTCGCGACGCTTGCCGGGACTTGGACCTTAAGGTAGGCGAAACCGCGGCCGCCCTGATCAAGGCCACCGAGGTGATGATCGTGCGGCCAGTCGCGGCTAGGAAGTGAGGTTGTCAGGCGAAACCGCGACTCTCAGTCAGGCGCTTGAATCTCGCCGGAGCGCGAGGGGACTAAAGGGGCTGGGCACGCGTGCTGAACCTGATCAATCGGGCGTCGCATCATACAACAAGGCTCTGAAGGCCGGCGCGTACGAAAGGTGCAACAAGTCGACTTGAAGAGGGCTATCGCCGGGCCGGTGGATGTTCCTGACGATGGAGGATCACGGCGAGTGGGTTCTCACAGACTAAGCAAGACTGCCTACATGAGTGCCGCCGCGGGCGCGGTCTTTCTGATGTCCGCAGCCTGTGCGGTAAAGCACACTAGGAGGATTGCCGCAGTTCCCCCTCCACCTGTGCCGGTTTCGGCGGTCGAGTTAGCTGATAAGCTTGAGAAGCAACGCGATGCCGTCCACACCATGACGGCAATCATGAATTTGGAGCCAACCGCAGGTTCAGTTTATTCGGGCGTTATCAGCCAATATCACGACGTGCGGGCGGCCGTCTTGCTCCAGAGTCCGGAGCAAATCCGTATGCAGGGTCAGGCTCCGGTGGTGCGGACTTCAATCTTCGATATGGTTTCGGACGGCAAGGAATTCAAGGTCTGGATCCCTTCGAAGCAAGAATTCATTGTGGGCAGCACCCAAGTGACTCGCCCTGCCAAGAACTCGCTCGAGAACTTGCGGCCGCAACACATCCTGGACGCGCTGCTAGTCCCCCGCATCGAAACTGCAAGCGAACAATTCTTCGTCAATCAGGAACGGCAGGACGCTCGTATTTACTATGTGCTGAATATTGTTGCCCGGCGGGCAGGCGATACCCTCCTGTTGTTGCGCCGAGTGTGGTTCGACGCGTCGACGTTCGAACTTTTGCGGGTGGAGTATTACGACCCGCGCGGAGCCGTGGTGGAGGATGTTCGATATTCAGACTATAAGGACTATCAGGGCGTGCATTTCCCATCGCATATTTGGCTTGACCGTCCAGATGACGACTACAGCCTGGGGATGACCCTCGACCAGGCCACTTTTAACCAGCCCATCCCGGCGGAAAAGTTCGTTCTCAACAAGCCCGCAAATGCCGAAGAGATCCGCGTGGGGACGGGCTCCGGAGGGGAGGATCAGGGTGGCCAATAAAATGATCCTGGCCAATATTCTCCACCGCCCCATTCGAACGGTCGTCAGCATTCTGGCTGTGGCCATCGAGGTCACGATGGTCATGCTGGTGGTCGGACTCACCCGGGGTTTACTAGACGACGCCGCGCGCCGCACCCAAGGGATTGGCGCCGATGTGATGGTACAACCACCCAACGCATCGTTCATGTTTGGTCTGAGCTCGGCTCCGATGTCGATGAAGTTTGGCGACCTTCTACTCCAAGTTCCGCACGTTCTGGCGGTGGCGCCGGTTCTTTTCCAGTCGAATACCCTCAGCGGGAGTGGTGGCCTGGGCGTGATCTTCGGGATCGACATGCCGAGCTGGAACCGGGTCAGCGGCGGATTCGTCTACCTCAAAGGAGGGCCCTTCCAAGGACCGGATGAGGTGCTGGTGGACGATTGGTACG
>Ga0335078_10005809_pt1 | contig 18249 bp, 14 predicted proteins | sample Lox_Sample_32_FD_206711 | JGI IMG/M metagenome (GOLD analysis project Ga0335078, IMG submission 206711) | Soil microbial communities from Loxahatchee National Wildlife Refuge, Florida, United States - Lox_Sample_3.2 | ecosystem: Environmental > Terrestrial > Soil > Wetlands | place: USA... | reverse complement strand
TCCACACGATCCCGCCCGTGACGTGCAGGCCGTGCAGGGGCACCAGGGCGAAGAACGCGGAAAGATATCCGCTGCGGTCGGGACCCGCGCTCTGTTGGAACATGGTGAGGAAGTCACCGACCTCCAAGCGCAGGAAAAGCGCGCCGAGGCCCATCGTCAGGAGCAGCCAGCCGATGAGCACCCCTCGCCGCTTGCCGTGTTTGAGCGCTACCGAGGCCATCCCATAGGTGAAGCTGCTGGAAAGAAGCGCGAGCGTCTCCATGAAGGCGCTCTTGATGTCGTACAGCTTCTCCGGGCCCGGCCCGCCGGCGCGCTCGTGCAGCATGATGGCGTAGGTCGCGAACAGCACGCCGAAGATGATCGCATCGCTCATGAGGAACACCCAGAAGCCGAAGAGCAGCTCGCCGCTCTTCCCCTCGGTCTCGGGGTGCGCGGACCCGAGATTGATTCCGGGATATCGGAGCGGCGTCGCCGCGCTCATTCGGCGCTCTCGTAGAGCGGCGCGGCCGCGAGCCCCGCGTTCGCGGACGTGACTTCCTCGCCGCGCGAGACCGGCTGGGTGACCGCGACCGTCGCGAGCCAGCGCAGATGCTGACGCTCGATCTCGTGCGCCGGGATGATCTTTTCCGTATCGCGCACGAAGCCGCGGCCGATCATCGCGGTGACGATTCCCAGCGCCGCGGTGACCACCATCCACCAGATGTACCAGACGAGGCCAAACGCGGCGAAGAACCCGCAGATGCAGACCACCATACCCATCGCGCTGCTCTTCGGCATCTCGATGTCATGGAACCTCCCGGGTGCCTGGTACGCGGTTCCCTGCTCTTTCGCCGTGGTGAAGGCATCGCGCCCCGTCACGACGGGCGGCACCGAGAAGTTGTATTCCGGCGGTGGCGCAGGCGTCGACCAGTCGAGACTGCGACCGTCCCAGGGATCGCCCGCGGGCACGGCATACTGCTCGCGCCGCAGGATCGAGACCACGAGCTGGATCATGAGGCCGAAGAGTCCGAGCAGGATGAGCAGGGCGCCCCCCAGGGCGATGAGCATGTAAGGAACGTACGCGGGATCGAAGAAATCGAGCGTGCGGCGCGGATAGCCGAGGAGACCGAGCGCATAGAGCGGGAAGAAGGCGAGCACGAAGCCGAAAATGAAGCAGAGCGCCGAGAACAGGCCCCAGCGCTCATCGAGCCGGAAGCCGAACGCCTTGGGGAACCACATGTGATATCCGGCGAGGAGGCCGAACAGGGTTCCGGGAACCAGCATGTTGTGAAAGTGCGCGATGAGAAACTGAGTGTTGTGAACCTGATAGTCGACCGAGGGATTCGCCAGGATCACTCCCGTCAGTCCGCCGATAACGAACAGCATCGAGAAGGCGAGGCCGTAGATCATCGGCACGGTGAACCGGACCCGTCCGCGGTACATGGTCCAGATCCAGTCATACACCTTCACTCCCGTCGGTACGCCGATCAGCATGGTCGCGATGCCGAACACGGAATTGATGGTCGCGCTCTGTCCCATGGTGAAGAAGTGATGCAGCCACACGGTGAACGACAGCACGCCGATGGCCGAGGTGGCGAGCACCAGCGAGGTGTAGCCGTAGAGCGTCTTGCCGGAGAAGGTGGAGAAGACCTCCGAGTAGACCCCGAACGCCGGCAGGATGAGGATGTACACCTCCGGATGACCGAACATCCAGAAGACGTTGACGTAATTCATGAAGTTGCCACCGAGGTGATCGGTGAAGAAATGAAACCCGAGATAGCGGTCGAGCGCGAGCAGTCCAGTGGCAACCGTGAGCGGGGGCATGGCGAATATCATGAGGATGCTGGTGGCGAGGGCCGTCCAGGTGAAAAGCGGCATCCGCATGAAGTGCATTCCCGGCGCACGCTTCTTGTAGATGGTCACCGCGAAGTTGATGCCGGTCATCATGGAGCCGAGCGAGGACAGGGTGACGGCCCATATCCAGTAATCGACGCCGACGCCGGGGTTGAAGGCCGTCTCGGTATAGGGCGGATACCCGCTCCAGCCTCCGGTCGAGAACTTGCCGATATCGAGCGAGATCATGACCAGCGCCGCACCTGCGGCGGTGAGCCCCAGGCTGATGGAATTCATGACCGGGAAGGAAACGTCGCGCGCGCCGATCTGCAGCGGCATGACGAAGTTGATCAGTCCGGTGAGAAACGGCATCGCCATGAAGAAGATCATGATCGTGCCGTGAGTCGTGAAGAACTGCTCGAAATGATCCGCGGAGAGGAACCCGCCACCGAGCGCGAACGCCATCTGTCCGCGCATGATGTTCGCTTCGATGAGGGCGCGGGCGAGCATCACGAAAGCGATCACGATGTACATGATGCCGATGCGCTTGTGATCGACGCTCGTCAGCCATTCCCGCCAGAGCACCCCCCATTTGCGGTAATAGGTGAGGAGGAGCGCGACGAGTGCCGCGCCCCCGAGAACGAGCGCCGCGGCGGTGGTCGCGATCGAGCCGTTGACGATGTTCTGCCGGGTCGGGTCATGCAGCATTTCCCAGAAGGGCAGCGTCTCGACGGTCAATCGCCCGAAGAGGTCGTGGAGGATGGACATGCTCGTCAGCGCGCCGGCGGATAGGCGGGAGAGTCGGTATGGAAGGAGCGCACGATGCGGTCGAAGAGGCTCCGCGGCACCGCATCGAAGTAGACCGCGCCCAGCTCCCCATGCGGGACGTGCAATGCCCGGCGCGTGTCGGTGAGGGTCGTTCTCCGGGCGACCGTCCGGTAGGCAGTGGCCGATAACGGGATACCCGTCGCGCGGACACGCTCGACCCAGGCGTCAAATGCGGCCGGTGTCAGGGCGCGGGCGAGGAAATGCTGCTCGAAATAGCCATCGCCGTTGAATTGCAGGTTCTCGCCCTGGAACCGTCCCGGTCGGCTGGCTTCCAGATGCAGCCGGGTGACTCTGCCCGGCATGGCGTAGATCTGGCTCCCGAGAGAGGATATGAGAAGGGATTGCACGACGGTGGCGGAGGTCAGCTCGAGGGCGAGCGGGCGTCCCGCCGGAAATGCCATCTCACCCATGCTGGCGATGCCGAGGTCGGGGTAGATAAAGAGCCATTTCCAGTCATAGCCCACGACCTCGATGCGCACGGGCGGCTGGGATGAGGGGAGCGGCACGTACGGATCGAGTGCGTGCGCGTTCTGCCACAGCCAGAGCGCGAGCACGATCACGATGGCGAGCGGAACTCCCCAGATCGCGATCTCGAGCGGCCAGGAGAAGGACCATTTCGGGGTATAGCGCGCCGAGCCGCCATACCGATAGCGCCAGGCGAACCAGGGCGTGACCACCAGCACCGGCGCCACCACGATGAGCACCATCGCGACGATCTCGAGGAAGTGGACGCGCTGCGCCGCGGCTATGGGGCCGTGCGGCACCAGGAAGCTCAGTGCGGGGCGGGTGTGCGAGGACGCGAACGCGGGTGGCGACGGCGCCTGGGCACAACCGCCGAGCCACACCAGGGATATCCAGACAACGAGTCTGCAACACCGCCGCGACGATGACGTACGGGCCTCCCTTCTTTCGCTACGGTGGACCGGGTTGGGAGCGCCCGGCGAGGGCCAGCCAGAGCAGTCCCGCCCCGGCGGCGCAGGCCCCCAACAGCATCCGCCGATGAGTGGTGAGCCACAGCTCGCGGCTGGATCCGCTCGCGCGATCGGTGAATCTGCCGTGCGCGCCGTGATCTCCCGGGACGGGCTGCCACAGGTTGTCGCGACGGTCAGGCTCGATCGGCTCGGCGGCGAGTTGGGCCCGGTAGGCGGAACGCGCCAGGTAGCGATCGAGCAGCGGCGCCGCGAGCCGATTGCCCCAGATCGCCGCCACGGTGCTGCTGCCGACGAAGATCTCGCGTCGCCGGTGCCGTGCGGCCCAGACGATGGCGCGAGCGGCGACTTCGGGCTCGAAGATGGGCGGCACCGGCTGCGGCTTGCGGGATACGCGGGCGCGGCACCAGTCGAACTGCGGCGTGTTGAGCGCCGGCATCTGCACCATGGTGACGCGGACCCTGCTGCCGGAGTGCAGCAGCTCCGTCCGCAGCGAGTCGGTGAAGCCCCGGATCGCCGACTTCGCGCCGCAATAGGGGGCTTGCAGAGGAATCGATCGGTAAGCGAGCGCCGAGCCCACCTGGATGATGGCACCTCGGCCGCGCGGCAGCATTCGCCGCAGCGCCGACAAGGTGCCATTGACGGTCCCGAGATAGGTCACCTCGGTCACGCGCCGCACCTCGTCCGGCTGCAGCAGCGGCACGGGCGAGAAGACGGTCACCATCGCATTGTTGACCCAGACCTCGATCGGGCCGAGCTGCGACTCGACGGCGAACGCGGCGCGCTCCACGGCGTCCGCGTCCGACACGTCGATGGGGATGGCCAGCGCGCGCCGGCCGTAGCTCTCGATCTCCGCGCGCGCGTTGTCGAGCGCCTCGCCGTTGCGCGCGAGCAGCGCGACATCGGCGCCGCCGCGCGCGAACTCACGTGCCGCCGCACGGCCCACTCCGGCGCTCGCGCCGGTGACGACGACGACTTTGTTGCGGTTTCTATCGATGAAGCTCATGCAGCGCGAACGCGCGTGTGCCGCCTGGGTTCCGCCGTGGTCGTGGTCGGCACCGAAAATCCCCGGCCGCCGGCGATGGGAACGACGTTTGCGGCGGATGCCGCCATCCGCGTTGACGCTTCAGGCCGCGCCAGACCCGCGGGCGGTCGTCCATGAGCTCGAGCGATGCCCTGTCAGTCCCTGCGACGGAGCAGCAGCACCGCAACCGCGAGCGATCGCTGAACGCTCACCACGCCTCGTGCGCTCGTCACGAGGCCGATTTCGTCGTCCCGGCGGAATCGCAAATCATGGCGATCTGCGATGCGCGCTTTCACGTGCTCGGGCCTCACGGCTAGCCGGTCCGGGCCCGATGCCGGGGGCCGCAGCTGCCTGATAGCGGCGCGGCAGGGGGGTGATTGCGGCGGGGCACGGACTGCGCATGTACCATAGGCACGAGCAGACCCGGAGTGTTCCTCGTGACCAGCGAGAATCCCACGATTGCCCAGAAGAGCGCCCGTTACGTCCTCATCGGCGCGCTGGTGCTCGCGGGCGCATGGATGCTGCGGCACTTCATCCCGGCGCTCTGCTGGGCGGTGGTGCTGGCGATCGCAACCTCCTCCGTGTACGACCGCTGGCTCGCAAAGTTCCGCGGCAGGCGCCGCGACGTGTGGGCCGCGCTCACCTTCACCGTGATCGTCGGCCTGGTGTTGGTGGTGCCCCTCATCTATGGGGGAGTCGTGGCGGGCCGCGAGGCGATCGCGCTCGTGCGGGACGTCGCCGCCTCCGCCGGCAACGGGCCACCGCCCATGCCGCCCTGGCTGGAGCAGGTGCCCTGGCTCAGCCGCTGGGTGGGCGAGATCTGGCTGCAGTATCTCGGCCCCGGTGGCGGCGGCACCGGCGCGCACGTGCACGCGAGCCCGGTGCTGATCGAATGGACGCGGGTCGTCGGTCTGCAGGTCGCGCGGCGCATCGTCACGCTGGCCTTCACCCTCCTCACGCTCTTTTTCGTCTATCTCAACCGCGATCGGCTCAGCCTGCAGGTTCCGAAGATGTTCCGGCGGATGTTCGGGTCCTCGGTGGACCGCCTGCTGCGACGGGTGGTGAGCGCGATACGCGCGGCCGTCGACGGCATCGTCTTCGTCGCGGTGGGCGAGGGGGCGATCATGTGCGGCGTGTACGCGCTGGCTCACGCGCCGCATCCGATCCTGTCAGGCGTCATCACCGGAGTCTTTGCGACCATTCCATTCGCGGCACCGGTCGTCTTCGGCACGGTCGCCGTCGTGTTGGTGGTGCGCGGCTCGATCGCTGCCGCCGTCGTGGTTGCCGCGGCCGGGACCCTGGTGCTCTTCATCGCCGATCATTTCGTGCGTCCGGTCATCATCGGTGAGGGCGCGAAGCTGCCGTTTCTCTGGGCGCTGCTCGCCATCCTGGGCGGCGTGGAGTCCTTCGGACTGGTCGGCATCTTCATCGGCCCGGCGCTGATGGCGGCGCTGTTGTCGATCTGGCGCGGGTGGGTGGAGGATCTGCCGGCGGACGGCGGCTAGCGGCAGCGGGCCCATCACGGCACGCTCGCGGCTGGCGCTGCGGCGGGACCCGTCACTCGAAGGCGAGATAGATGCTGTAGCTCGCGATGAGCACGATCAGCAGGCCCGATACGACCAGTTCCGTGCGAATGCTGCTGGCCAGATGCGTCGTCGCATCATCGATCAGGGAAGTGGTCCTGACGAAGCGCGCGGTTGCGAGGGCGATGAGCGCGATGCCGCCGCCGATGAAGGCCAACCCCTCATAACGCCCGAGCGATCCCGAGAGGCGCTCGAGCCGCGCGCTGTTTTCGGTGCCCGTGGTTCGCGCCAGCGTGAGGAGGAAGAGATTGAACTTCTCGATGACGAACCCGAATGCGATCACGGCGATGCCGGTGCGCACCCAGGCGAGGAACGTACGCTCGTTGGCGGCGTGATCGCTGAAACTCTGAATCATGATTCCCTCCGGATGGTGTTGCGGCGGCGGTCGCGGGCGCTGCGGCCGGCTCGCGCCGCAGCGATGAAGTTGTGCACGACCGCAGAGCCTTCCTCCGTTCGGGAGGCGATGCCGAGCAGGGCGTGCAGGGGCTCGCCGCGCAGCGGCAGATACGCGACGGCGCTCGCCTGCAGACAGCGCATGCTGTCGGGCACGATCGAGATACCGAGCGATGCGGCGACGAGGTTGATGGTGGAGGAGAGCTGGGGCGCGTACTGCCCCACCTTGGGGGTGAATCCCGCCGCCTGACAGGCGGCGACCACGGTATCGGCGAGCCCGGGCCGTACCGCTCGCGGGTAGAGGATGAAGGTCTCGGCGGCGAGCGAGCCGAGATCCACCTCCCGGCAATTGACGAGCGGATGACCGCTCGGAACGGCGACCACCAGCGGCTCCTTCTCCAGCAGATCCAGCGTAAGACCGCGCTCGGCCGGAAGCGGCGGACGCACGAAAGCCGCATCGATCCGCTCCTCCCGCAGCGCGATGATCAGCTCGGTGGACGGATGCTCCTCCAACGACACCTCCACGGCGGGAAATTCCGAACGGAAGCTCCGCAGCGTGGAGGTCACGAGCGGATTGAACGAGGCCGATTCGGTGAATCCGACGCGCACCCGGCCGGTGGCGCCGCTCGCCGCCCGCCGGGCGGCCTGCACGGCGCTGCGCGCATCGCCCAGGATGCGCGCCGCCTCCGCCGCAAACACGCGGCCGGCATCGGTCAGCTCGATGCGATAAGCGGAGCGGTCGAGGAGGGTCACCCCGAGCTCCGCCTCGAGTGCCTTGACCTGCTGGGTGAGCGGCGGCTGGGAGATCCCGAGCCGCTCGGCGGCGCGGGTGAAATTGAGCTCTTCGGCGACCGCCAGGAAGTACCGGAGATGACGCAGCTCCATGATGATACTTTTCTCATATAAAGATGCCATCTTCAACGTATTTTCTTTGGTATCTTTACGCGGCTACAGTGTCAACCATGACGCACCCCGACGAGCCGGCCATGACGGGGCCGAAACCGAAGAAATCCGTCGCCCTCTCCGGTGTGGTGGCCGGCAATACGGCGCTGTGCACCGTCGGCCGCACCGGCAACGATCTGCAGTACCGCGGCTATGACATCCTCGAGATCGCCACCACGTGCGAATTCGAGGAAATCGCCCACCTCCTCATCCACGGCAAGCTGCCGACCCGCGGTGAGCTCGCCGTCTACAAGGGCAAGCTCAAGGCGCTGCGGGGTCTGCCCGCGAGCGTGCGCGCCGTTCTCGACCCCCTGCCCGCCGCCACTCACCCGATGGACGTGCTGCGCACCGCTGTCTCCGCGCTCGGCTGCACACTGCCCGAGAAGGACGATCACAGCGCCGCCGGCGCGCGTGACATCGCCGATCGCCTCATCGCCTCGCTCGGCTCCATGCTGGCCTACTGGTATCACGTGAGTCACAACGGCCATGCGCCGCTCGTCGAGACCGAGGACGACTCGATCGGCGGCCACTTCCTTCATCTGCTGCACCGCAGACCACCGTCGGCCTCGTGGGTGCGCGCCATGCACACCTCGCTCAATCTCTACGCCGAGCACGAGTTCAACGCCTCGACGTTCACGGCGCGGGTGATCGCGGGAACCGGCTCGGACCTGTATTCCTGCATCACCGGCGCGATCGGCGCCTTGCGCGGACCGAAGCACGGCGGGGCGAACGAGGTGGCGTTCGAGATCCAGAAACGCTACGACAGTCCCGAGGCCGCCGAATCCGGCATCCGCGCGCGCCTCGCCAACAAGGAAGTCATCATCGGCTTCGGGCACCCGGTCTACACGGTGTCCGATCCCCGCAACCAGGTGATCAAGGAGGTCGCGCGCAGCCTTTCGAAGGAAGCCGGCGAGATGAAGATGTTCGCCATCGCCGAGCGCATCGAGTCGGTGATGATGGATGCGAAGAGGATGTTTCCGAATCTCGACTGGTACTCCGCCGTCTCCTATCACATGATGGGCGTGCCGACGGCGATGTTCACGCCACTCTTCGTCATCGCGCGCACGGCCGGCTGGGCCGCCCACGCCATGGAGCAACGGGCCGACGGCAAGATCATCCGCCCGACCGCCAACTACGTCGGACCCGAGCCGCAGCGCTTCGTGCCGATCGACCAGCGCTCCTGAGAAAGACGCGAAAGCTCATGTCAACCCACGCCGCCGCCCGACCGGCCCCGGACCGGGTGCTCACCGATATTGCCGATTATGTGCTCGACGCCGGGATCACGAGCGAGCTCGCCTACGAGACGGCGCGCTACTGCCTGATCGATACGCTCGGCTGCGGCCTCGAGGCGCTCGAGTACCCCGCGTGCGTCAAGCTGCTCGGTCCCATCGTACCGGGCACCGTGGTGCCGAACGGCGCCAAGGTCCCGGGCACCCGGTTCCAACTCGATCCGGTGCAGGCGGCTTTCAACATTGGCGCCATGATCCGCTGGCTGGATTTCAACGACACCTTCCTCGCGGCCGAGTGGGGGCACCCGTCCGACAACCTGGGCGGCATTCTCGCCACCGCCGACTGGCTCTCGCGCCAGGCGATCGCCGCGGGCAGAGAGCCGCTCCTCATGCAGGACGTGCTCACGGCCATGATCCGGGCGCACGAGATCCAGGGCGTCATCGCACTCGAGAACAGCTTCAATCGCGTCGGCCTCGATCACGTGGTGCTGGTGAAGGTCGCCTCCACCGCGGTCGTGGGCCGCCTCCTCGGTCTCTCACGGGAGGCGATCGTCAACGCGCTGTCGCTCGCCTGGGTGGACGGCCAGAGTCTGCGCACCTACCGCCACGCGCCCAACACCGGCTCGCGCAAGAGCTGGGCGGCCGGTGATGCGACCAGCCGCGCGGTGCGCCTCGCGCTCATCGCGAGGACCGGCGAGATGGGCTACCCCTCGGTGCTGACGGCGAAGACCTGGGGCTTCTACGACGTGCTCTTCAAGGGCCAGCCGTTCAGGTTCCAGCGCGGCTACGGCTCCTATGTCATGGAGAACGTGCTGTTCAAGATCTCCTATCCGGCGGAGTTTCATTCGCAGACGGCGGTGGAGGCAGCCATGCAGCTCCATGAGCGCCTGCGCAGCATGGGTCGCGGCGCCGAGGACATCGAGCACATCCGGGTGCGCACCCACGAGGCGTGCATCCGCATCATCGACAAGAAAGGACCGCTGGCCAACCCCGCCGACCGCGATCACTGCATCCAGTACATGATGGCGGTGCCGCTCATATTCGGGCGTCTCACGGCCGCCGATTACGAGGACGATGTCGCCCGCGACCCGCGCATCGATGCGCTGCGCGCGAGGATCGACTGTGTCGAGGACCCGCAGTTCACCCGCGACTATCTGGATCCCGCGAAGCGCTCGATCGCGAACGCCGTCACCGTGAAACTCAAGGATGGCCGCACGCTCGATGAGCTCGTGGTCGAGTATCCGATCGGGCATCGGCGCCGGCGGCAGGAGGGTATCCCGCTGCTCGTGGCGAAGTTCCGCCGCAATCTCGCGCGCCGCTTCCCGGAGAAGACGCAGCAGGCGATCGCGGAGCTCTCACTCGATCGCACGCGGCTCGAGCGAACGCCGGTCAACGAGTACGTCGACCTCTACGTCAACTGATGGCCATCTGAGTTTCGGGCGTCCTCATGAGCATCTATCTCGTCGGAAACACGCTGCCGGCCGAGCCCGCGGGCGAGCGCTTCGCGAAGCTCGTCCGCCGCGGCGGCATTCTGCGGCTGCCCGGGGCCCATAACGGGCTCGCGGCCCTGCAGGCGAAGCGGCACGGGTTCGAGGCGCTGTACTTGTCCGGCGCCGCGGTGAGCGCCTCCATGGGGCTGCCGGACCTCGGCATCATCACGGTCGAGGACGTCTGCTTCTTCATCCGTCAAGTGAGCCGCGCGTCCGCACTGCCGGTGCTGGTCGACGGCGACACCGGCTACGGCGAGGCGCTCAACGTCATGCACATGGTGCGCGCCTTCGAGGACGCGGGCGCCGCGGCGGTGCACATCGAGGATCAGCTGCTGCCGAAGAAATGCGGTCATTTGAACGACAAGAAGCTCGCCGCGCCCGAGGACATGGCGGCCAAGATCGCCGCCGCCGCGCGCGCGCGCCGGCATCTCTTCATCATCGCGCGCACCGATGCCGCCGCGAGCGAGGGGCTCGACGGCGCCGTCGCCCGTGCCCAGCGCTATCTCGATGCCGGCGCCGATGCCATCTTTCCCGAGGCCCTCACCACGGCCGACATGTTCCGTGAGTTCGCACGACGGGTGAATGCGCCGCTGCTCGCCAACATGACGGAATTCGGCCGCACGCCCTATTTCACCGCGGCGGAATTCGAGGCCATGGGCTATCGGCTGGTGATCTGGCCGGTGAGCGCGCTGCGCATGGCGGCCAAAGCCCAGGAGCAGCTCTATGCCGCCATCCGCCGCGAGGACGGACCCCGGAGCCTGATCGGGCAGATGCAGACGCGCCAGGAGCTGTACGAGACGATCTCGTACTCGGAGTACGAGGCGCTCGATGCCTCGATCATCAAAACGATCCTTCCTTAGGCTGAATGCTATTTCGCTGCGGCGATGCTGCTCAGCAGAACGTCGACGGAAAAGCCGACAATCAACGCGACGGTCAGGATGATCTGGCCGAGAATCACGATTTCCACGATGTCTCTCCTCTTGATTTGCGCGCGCAGTGTAGGGAGACGGCCGCGAAGGTGGAATTCCCTGCGCGAGAGCGGTCCGTGTACCCCTTTCGGGGTACGGGGGACTACCACCGGCCGCGCCGATTCGTGACACCGATTTGACATGACACGTCGCTGGCTGGAGAAGCGCTCGATCGACTACGTGCCGCTCGCGGAGCGGCATGGCAAGGTCTGGCATCTCTGGCCGGTGTGGTTCTCCGGTGATGCGCACCTGGCGACACTGGCGGTCGGCGTGCTCGGCATCGCCCTCGGGGGGAATCTGCTGTGGACGGGTATCGCGGTGGTGCTGGGTTGCGCCATCGGAACCTTCTTCATGGCGTTCCACTCGGCGCAGGGACCGCAGTTGGGCCTCCCACAGATGATCCAGTCACGGCCGCAGTTCGGCTACGTCGGCGCGCTGCTCGTCTGGCTGGTGGCGCTCGTGACCTATGTCGGCTACAACTCCTTCAACCAGGTGCTCGCGGCTCAGGCGCTGCACCAGCTCTCCGGCCGTGTACCCGCCGACTCTCCGGTCGTGATGATCGCTTTCGCGGTGCTCGCCGCCGCGCTCGCGGCGATCGGTTATGACTCCATCCATCTCGCGCAGCGGACCGTCGCGTTCGTCATGATTGCGCTCCTCGCCGTGTTCTCGGCCGGGGTCATGTTGCTCGACATGCCCGCCGCCCAATGGCAGTTTACGGGCTTCCGCGCCGGACCTTTCCTCACCGAGTTGCTCGCGGCGGCTTCCTATCAGTTGAGCTGGTCGATCTATGTGTCGGACTACTCGCGCTACCTGCCACGGGAGGTGAGCGTCCGCGCCTCCTTCTGGTGGACGTATCTCGGCGCCTTCATCGGCGGCGCCTGGATGATGCTGGTCGGAAGCATCGCGGCGGCGGGCGCGCCGCGGCTCGATGTGGCGGCGGCGCTCGAGCAGGCGGCGAATCACATCGCTCCCGGATTCGGGCCCCTGTTGCTGATCGGCTCGCTCCTCGGGCTCGTCACCATCGCGACCCTCAACCTCTACGGCGCATCACTCACGCTGCTCAGCGTGTACGACACCTTCAAGCCCATAAGAGGCGGCGTCGCCCAGCGGATCACGACGTTGACTCTCGCCGCACTCGCCTCGACCGTCATCGCGCTCGACTCCTCGAGCGACTTCCTCGCGGCCTTCTCCGAGCTGCTGTCGGTGCTGCTCTATCTTTTCACCCCGTGGACGGCGGTGAATCTCGCCGATTTCTACCTGGTCCGCAAAGGCCACTATTCCGTCCGGGAGATCTTCAATCCGCACGGCATGTACGGCCGTTGGCAGTGGCGAGGCTTGCTCGCGTATGGCGCCGGGTTCGCCGCCATGGTTCCCTTCTTCAGCCTCGAGCACTACACGGGGCCCGCCGCGCGAGCTCTCGGTGGAGTCGACCTCTCGATGTTGGTGGGACTCGCGGTATCCGTAGGGGTATACCTGCTCGCCTGCCGGTCCATCGATCTCGATGAGGATCGCGCCGCGGCGGAGGCTGCCGACCGGGGGCTCGAGCCGGGGAGCGGATCTGTGGGCGGCGGCTCGCCGGCGCCGCTGGCGGTGCCCGGCATCGACCTTCAGGGCTGATCCGCCGGGTGGGGCCGCCCCACGGCCGCTGGACTTGTTATATTATCACGACTATATTATAAAGATTAAAAACCGTCGCTGGGCACGGGGTCGCGGACGAATGCGAGAGGTCAGAGTACTGGGACTTTTGGGTACCGGGGTGATCGGCGGCGGGTGGGCCGCCCGAGCGCTGCATCTCGGGATCGACGTCGTGGCCATGGATACGCGGCCGGAGATGGAGGCCTGGATTCGCGGCGCGGTGGACAATGCCCGCGGGGCGCTGTCGCGTCTGACGCTCGCACCGCTGCCGCCTGAGGGCAGGCTCTCCTTCACCACCGATCTCGAGGCCATGGCGAGCGCGGCCGATTTCATCCAGGAAAACATCCCCGAGCAGCTCGAGCTCAAACAGCGGGTACTGGCGCAGGCGAGCCGGGCGGCCCCCCCGGACGTGATCATCGCCTCGAGCACCTCGGGACTGCTGCCCTCGGATCTGCAGCGGGAGATGACCGCGCCGGAGCGCTTCCTGGTCGCGCATCCGTTCAATCCCGTGTATCTGCTGCCGCTCGTCGAATTGGTGGGTGGGCAGCGCACTTCGACCGCCGCGCTCGACGCCGCGGAACGCTTCTATCGGGAAATTGGCATGCATCCGCTCAAGGTGCGGCGCGAGGTGCCCGGGCACCTGACGGATCGGCTGCAGGAGGCCTTGTGGAGGGAAATCCTGCATCTCGTCAATGACGGCGTAGCGAGCACCGGCGAGCTCGACGATGCCATCATCTACGGCCCCGGATTGCGCTGGGCCGGAATGGGAACCAACCTCATCTATCATCTTGCGGGCGGCGAGACCGGGATGCGCCACATGCTGCGGCAGTTCGGGCCCTGCCTGAAGTGGCCGTGGACGCGGCTCGAGGCGCCGGAGCTCACCGAGCAGCTGATCGATCGCATGGTCGAGGGCACCGAGGCGCAGGCGAACGGGCGGTCCATCCGCGAGCTCGAGCGCCTGCGCGATGAGTACCTGCTCGCGATTCAGCAGGTCCTGAAGCAGTTCGATCTCGGCGCGGGCGCGACGCTGCGGGGGCTGGAGGAAAGGCTCTACGAGCGTAATGGGCGGAATGCGACCGCGGGTCTCGATGCCGCGCTCACGGCGGGGGCGGCCGGGGGTCCGGTGCGCCTGTTGGATACCTACGTGCGCCCGGAATGGATCGACTACAACGGCCACATGACCGATTCGCGCTACCTGCAGGTGTTCGGCGATGCGACCGATGCGCTCTTTCGCTGGGCCGGCGTGAACGATGCCTATCGTCAATCGGGGCGGGCCCTGTACACGTTGGAATCGCACGTGACGCACGTGGCCGAGGCGAAAGCCCTGGAGCCGCTCTACGTGACCACGCAGATGCTCGAGCTCGATGCCAAGCGGGTCCGGCTGCAGCACGGTCTCTACCGCCGCCGTGACGAGGCGTTGATCGCCACCGCCCGACAGTTGTATGTTCACGTCGATACCCGCGCGAGCCGGGCCGCGCCCCTCGAGCCCTCGGTCCATGCGCGGCTCGAGAAACTGCGCATCGCCCATGCGGCCTTGCCGAAGAGCTGAAGCAGCATGCCCAAGATAGTCGATCACGACAGACGCCGCGATGAGATCGCGCTGGTCGCCTGCCGCGTCGTCGCCGAGTACGGCTTCGAGCAGGCCACCGTGGTGCGCATCGCGCGCGAGGCCGGATACACCACCGGAATGGTGGCGCACTACTTCGACACGAAGCAGGAGATCGTCGTCGCCGCTTTGCGGCTGATGCTGCGACGCGTGCAGGAGCGGCTCAAGCGCGAGAGCGCCGACGAGCGTCCGGACCTGCTGGCATTGCTGACCGAGACGCTGCCCGTCGACGAGGAGCGCTACATCGAATGCGCTTTCTGGACCGCGTTCTGGGGGCAGGTCACCGCCGACAAGCGCCTGAAGCGCATCAACGCCTGGGTGCATCGGGAGTATCAGCGGCTCTATGAGCGCTGCCTGGCCGACGCGTGGCCGGAGTGGTCACATTGGCCGGCCGAGATTCGTGACGGCGTGCTGCGCTCGGTGATGACCTTCATCAACGGGCTCACCGCCAGCACCGTGGCGAGCCGCGGCGACTGGCCGCCGGAGAAGCAGACCGAGCAGATGCGCCTGCAGGTCTCGATGCTGCGCGAATGGGCGGCGAGCGCCGCCGCCGCGGTTCCCGCGAAGCCGCGCAAGGAGCGCTCCAGCACCGGCTCGGGGACCTCGGCCGCCTGAGTCAGCGGGAGTCGCGATGCAGTTCTCACTCACCGAAGAGCAGCAACTCATCGTCAAGACGACGCGCGATTTCGTGCGGCAGGAGCTCTTTCCGCACGAACAGGAGGTGGAGGAGAGCGGGGCGGTGCCAGAGGAGCTGCTGCGTGAGCTCAAGGCGAAGGCGATCGAGGCGGGTCTTTACGCCGCCAACATGCCGGCCGAGGTGGGCGGTGCCGGGCTCGATCCGGTCAGCTGGGTGCTCTACGAGAAGGAGCTCGGGCGCACGAGCTACGCGCTGCAGTATTCCTGCGTCGCCCGGCCCTCCAATATCCTGCTCGCCTGCAAGGGCGAGCAGCGCGAGCGGTATCTGCTGCCGGCCGTGCGCGGCGAGCGGGTCGAGTGTCTCGCGATGACCGAGCCGCAGGCGGGCTCGGACCTGCGCGGCATGAAGACGAGCGCCGTGCTGAAGGACGGGGATTTCCTCATCAACGGCACCAAGCACTTCATCAGCCACGCCGATCACGCCGACTTCACCATCCTGTTCGCCGCCTCGGGGGAGGAGCGCACGCCCCGCGGCTCGCGTCGGCTCATCACGGCCTTCCTCATCGACAAGGGCACACCGGGCTTCGAGGTGCTGCCGGGCTACAAGAACGTCTCCCATCGCGGCTACACCAACAGCATCCTGAGGTTCACCGACTGCCGGCTGCCCCGGTCGGCGGTGCTCGGCGAGGTGCACAAGGGATTCGAGGTCGCCAACACCTGGCTCGGCGCCACGCGCCTGCAGGTTGCAGCCAACTGCCTCGGGCGCGCCGAGCGGGCGCTCGAGCACGCCAAGCAATGGGCGGTCGATCGCGTGCAGTTCGGGCAGCCCATCGGCAAGTTCCAGGGCATCGCTTTCAAACTCGCCGACATGGCCGTGGAGCTGCGCGCCGCGGAGCTGCTCACCTTGGAGGCCGCCTGGAAGCTCGGTGAGAACACCGCCACCGACATGGACATGGCGATCGCGAAGCTGAAGGCGACCGAGATGCTGGCGATGGTCGCCGACGAGGCGCTGCAGATCCACGGCGGCATGGGGCTGATGACGGAATTGCCGCTCGAGCGCATCTGGCGCGATGCCCGCATCGAGCGGATCTGGGACGGCACGAGCGAGGTGCAGCGTCACATCATCTCGCGCTCGCTCCTGCGGCCGCTCGGCGGCTGAGGCCTGCCTGCGGGCCTTGCCCGCGGGCCACTTCGCGTCGGCCTCACGGCGCGATGCGGCTGACCATGGTGGATTCCATGTCCGCGAGCTGCTGCTTGTCCTGCTGGCGCGTGTTGTACAAGGAATAAAGCAGCGCCCGATCCCACCGCGTCAGTCCGGGGGGTGGTGTCCCACGTCCCGCAAACAGTCCGAGGATGGTCGGCGCCGCGCCGGGATCGACATCCAGTCGCACATGAGCGAGACCCGCCAGCGCGACATAGTCCGCCAACTGCTGAATGTCGACCTTCTTCATCTGACGTCCGTCGATCACGACGAGCGCCGAGAAGATGTCCCGCGTATCCGCATAGTTGAGCTGCGTATCGATGCCATCCGTGCAAGTCGGCGCTCCCACCATAAAGCTGGGGCCTGCTGCGCTTTGAGCGACTGTGGCGATGGACAGCGCGGCTCCGCCCGGGCTGACCGGCCCACCGTCCTCGCAGCCGAGGTCGGTGTTGTACCAGACGCGGACCGGCCGTTGGGACTCGAGGAAACGCCTTACGGGCCCGAAGCCGTTCCGCGTGTCATACATCAGCGGCTCCCGCGCAAGCCACTTCTTCAGGAGCAGATCAGGAGCATTCGTTGCGATGACGAACAGGTTAGGGTGACACACCTTGCCGGCGAGCGGGGCGTGCGCATCGGCGGCGGCCTTGGAGATGCGTCTCAGGATGAACTCAGCGAACGCTTGCGGAAACCCGGCCACCAAAGGGCAGACCGGCGTGTTCCAACGCCAGAGGGTCTCGTCCGTGGGGCGAACGACCACCGTGGCGACGAACCGATGCACTTCACGCCGCAGCATCCGCTCCTTCGCCGCTTCGATCGTGACCGCCGGGAGCCCCGCCTTGGCGGGAGCGCGCTGGGTCGCGGTGGGTGCCGCTTGCGCCATGGGTCCATTGCGGTCGGCGCCCGCGCTCCCGGCCTGCAGATGGGGTGCAGTCAACGGGAGAAGGAATAGCACCGCAAAGCCGGCGACCAAGCCTGATCGTTGCCTCGTGCCACGTCTTCTGAGAGCTGACTCAGCCATAGGGGTGCTCCCGGTACGGCGTCATACCCGCCAACATGATACCTACGCTATCGCGAGCGTCGCGCTTGCAACTCTCAGGTGGCGCGCAGCGCCACGGTGACCGGAACGCGAGCCGCTCGAACCGCGGGCAGCAGCCCGCCGAGCAGACCGATGCCGAGTGACCATACGACGCCGAGTAAGGCCAGGGACGGCGTGACGGCGAGCTGAAATCTGAAACCGAAAGGGCTCACCGCACGATCGTTGAAGAAAAGCCAGGCCAGCCCGACGCCGATCAGAGCGCCAGGGACTGCCATGAGGATGGCCTCCATCAGAGTCGCCATGATCACCGGGATGCCGCGGAACCCGACGGCGCGTAACGTCGCGAGCTCGCGGCGGCGCCCGTCCACCATGGCGTAAAGCGCATTGGCGGCTCCCATGGTGGCCGCCACGGCGAGAATCGTTCCTATGAAATAGCTGACGAAGTTGAGGATGCCGTCCACCGGTGCGAATTCCGCCTTGGCGAGCTCGGTTTCGCGCTCGGCGCGGATCTGCAGCGACGGACTTGCCTTGATGGCGGCGGTCAGCGCGTCGAACGCCGAGGGGGACTGCAACATGACGTTCACGGTGTTGAAGCCGTTTCGATCGAAGGTCGAGAGTACCGTGTCGACGTCGGCATATACGGTGCACCTTCCATCGGTGCGTCCCAGAGTGAAGTTGCCGACCACGCGCCAGTCCTTGCCATCGATCACTCGCGTGTCGCCGACCGAGAAATCGCTATACACGCGCGCGCAGTAGGTGCTCGCAATGAGCTCGCGCAGGCCGCGTCGAAACAGGCGCCCGGAAGTCAGGTGAAGCTCCGGGGTGTACTCGCTGAGCTCGGCACCGGCGCCCGTAATGGGGAAACCGACACCCGTACCGGTGGCTTTCTCTCGCGCCCAGACGAAGATTTGCGCCTCCGGCACCGCAATCGGGTTTC
>Ga0335078_10005808_pt1 | contig 18252 bp, 17 predicted proteins | sample Lox_Sample_32_FD_206711 | JGI IMG/M metagenome (GOLD analysis project Ga0335078, IMG submission 206711) | Soil microbial communities from Loxahatchee National Wildlife Refuge, Florida, United States - Lox_Sample_3.2 | ecosystem: Environmental > Terrestrial > Soil > Wetlands | place: USA... | reverse complement strand
CGTGGTGCGAATAGTCGAAGCCAATGTGGTTCCCCTCGAGCCGGAATGCGGGCCGGCGATTACGACTCTACTCTTGCCCGGAATCAGATGGGTTGACTCAGCCTCGCGAGCGATTCGGTCATCAGCCGGCCGTGCTCCGCCGTCGAGCCGTCATTCATCTCGATTTGTCCGAGCTTCACGGAGTTCTCGACGACGTAATTACAGCGTTCAAAGCGCCGCTCCGTGAAGCGCGACAACACCTCGTCCAGCTCTCCGCCTCGATTGAGCTCGTCGGCGACTACGATGCCGTCTTCGATTGCCAGGCCCGCACCGGACGCCAAGTGGGGAGTAGTGGAATGGGCGGCGTCGCCGATCAGCAGCACGCGGCCGCGATGCCAGGGTCGCGGCAGGATGTGTATGTCCAGCGCCCTGTAGTTGATGGTGTGCGCGTTGGTGGTGAGCACAGTCTCGCGCACCTCGGGCACGAAGCCGCCGAACCCCGCCATCTTCTGATGTAGCAGCTGGGGCATGTCCTTGGGATCGAGCCGTGGATTGGATGGATCCGCATAGAGCAGGAACATGTACATGTGAGTGGGCGAGACCGGGTTGAAGCCCGCCTTGATGCCGTGGCCCATGAAAAAGTGGGAGCGGTCGAAACCGGCCGGACGCTCGGCGAGGATGCGGTAGATGACCTGCCCGGTGAATTGCGGCTTTGGAGCCTCAGGGAAGACGAGCATGCGCATGCTGGAGAAGATGCCGTCGGCACCGATCACTAGCTCGTAGGAGCCGCGGCTCGAATCGCTGAGCTGCACTTCGACCTCATCGTCGCGCTCCTTCAGCCCCACCACCGTAAGACCGAGGCGCACCTTCGCACCGAGCTCCAGGGTCTTGTCCGCGAGGATCTTGTGCAACACCGGGCGCATGATCCCGCCGGTGCCCGGGAGATCCGGCGCCAGCGGCGGGATCGACAGCTCCTCGAGCAGGTCGCCGGCTTGGTCCAACACCTTGGCGCCGTTCCAGACCGCCCCCAGGGCCTTCACCTGCTCCAGAACGCCGAGGGTCTTGAGAGCACGCAGCGTAGGACCCGTAATGGTGATGCCGGCGCCGTATGAGCGCCAGTCCGAAGCGATATCGATCAGGTCGACCGCGATCCCGGCCTTGCACAACTGGATTGCGCAGGACATGCCCGCGACGCTCCCCCCGACGATCAGAACCTTGCTGAGTGTTGCCATGCCGAAAGCTTTTTTATGGATCTCGCAGTGCCGCGGCGTGTCTTAGCACGCCACGGCGATCACTTGACTGCCGCTAGCCCCGCCTCCGCGACCTTGACGTCGTTCCAACCCGGCACGCCCTCCGTGCCGCTGACGCCGATGGCTCCCACGGTCTTGCCGTTAATGACAATAGGCAGGCCACCCGGCAGGCCGATCATGCTCGGCAGCGGCGGTGGGCCGTTGTTGGGCCCTGGGCCGGACGGGGAGCGCAAAATCGCGGCGGTCCGCGCCTTCGCCTGTGCAAACTCAACTGACGCGTACGTGGCGCCATCGAACTTCTCGAAGTAAACGAGCGAGCCGTCGGGCTGCACAATGGCGATTACGTCACTCACGACGCCGGCGCTGCGGGCCGCCTGCTCCGCCGCTCGGGCGACCTTTTTGGCCTGGGCGAGGGAGATCGGGGCCCCGTAGGGCGGGGCGGGCCTTGGGGGAGGCGAGGGCTGCGGCTGTTGCGCCCACGTCGTGGTGCAAGCTATCAGGCTGCAACTCAGTAGTACTCGAGTGACACGCAGCATCGCCGTTTCTCCAGTTAGAAAAGTGGATCGCAGAAACCAACCGTATCAGTTGCGCTCTCGAGCGTGGATGATTCTTGCGGATGGCGGGAATGACTGCGGATCATGGCTCCTGAGACAACACTGGCCACGCGGTCACCTTAGCCCCTCGACACACAGATTGCGCTGGGTCCCGAGACCCGAAATAGTGCCCTCCAGAACGTCACCCGGGCGAAGGAAGCGTCGATAGTGCGCTCCGTTGCCGGCGGGTGAGCCGGTACAAATGAGATCTCCCGGCTGAAGCGCCACGAAGGACGATAGATACTCGATGAGCCGCGATACACCGAAGATCATGTCGGCGGTGCTCTCGTCCTGCATCACCTCGCCGTTGAGCGAGAGGCGGATCTGCAATGCCTGCGGGTCGCCCACGAACGCTGCCGGAGTGAGATACGGGCCGAGCGGCAGAAAGGTGGGTGCTGACTTGGCCGCCACCCAGTTCATTCCCATCTCCGGCACGTCGTCGGGACTGCGATTGACACACTCGCGCCGCGTGAGATCGTTGGCAATCGTGTATCCCGCAACGTAGTCGAGCGCCTGCTCGCGGGCCACGTGTCGTGCCATTCGTCCAATCACCACGGCGAGCTCGAGCTCCCAATCCGGCTGCTCAGCGTCCGCTGGTAAGACAATGGGATCGGCGGGTCCGATGACGGTAGAAGGCGCCTTGAGGAAGAAGTATGGCGTGCCTGCTCGCGCGCGCTCATCCATCTTGCGCTGGCCAAAAATGCGCCGCTCCTCGGCGCTCATGCCTCGAGTCTCTTCGGAGGCTTGGGCGATGATGATCTGCACGACGTGCTTTTTGTAGTTCGCGCCCGAGCAATAGACGTGTCGTGGCTCCGGAATCGGTGCGTGCACCGAGAGGGACTCGAGCGGCGCGTCCCGTGCCGCCAGCTCGGGCAACCGCGAGTGGGTCAACGCGGCTGCCACCTCCTGCAAGAGCGGCCAGTTGTGATCCCAGCTCCCGAGCAGGGCGAGCATCGAATCGGAGCCGAGGAGGGGCCTGCCCGAAGTCGCGAGACACTGTCCAACGGCGCGCAGCGAAACAACGCGCCCCTCCACCAGCATTCCCGGAAAGGGTGCGCAGCCGGCGATGGAGAAGGTCCCGAGTTTGAATGTCATGGCGATCCTTGGTCCGCAAGTGCTGGGTCGATGCTCGGAAAGATACGACTGGCGCGGTTTTCGCCGCCAATGATTAACGACGATGGGGAGTATTCACCGTAGCCATGCCTGCGTCTGTCGACGCTACCCACTAGACGTGAGTCGTCAGCCGCGGCGAAACGGCAGCGTCAGCAGGAAAAGAAGCGTGCGGGGCGTGAGGAGCCGCAACGCCTGGCGCGCTTCGGTCGGCTTCAGCTTCGCGGTGAGCGGCATGGCGCCGAAGAGTTTGCCCTTGATGAGCAAATCCGCGCCGTCACGCTCGATTGAGGTGACGGTCATCATCTCCCTGCCATCCGCACCGTAGATCTTCATGGGCGCGCGGCCGCTACCTTATCGAAATTCAGCTTGAGGTCATCGAACATCCGAATGGCGGTCGCGCGACCGGCGCCATAAACACCCCCGCCGGGGTGCATGAACGGACCGACGAGGTAGAGCCGCTCAACGCCCGGCACGGTGTACTGCGCCAAGTCCGGCGTCGGCCGATGGCCGGATGTCTGATAGAAATAGGGCGCCACCCCGTGCACGTCACCGCCCGGCATGCTCGTCGGCATATTGCGCGCATGATCCAGCGGCGTGACGATAGTGCGCTTGATGATGTTTTCCGCCGTCAGGTTCTTTACGAAGCCCTGATAGTGGCGCAGGCTCCGGTCGCCCATTTCCTCGCGGATCTCGTCCCAGCGCTCCGGTCCGCCGTCCTCGAGGTCGTAAGGCGCGAATGTGATGCCATGGAACATCCCGCGACCCGCAGGGACTCGGCTCGGATCACCAATACTTTCATCGCCACCTGCCCCGAGCACTCGCTGCGAGATGCGGCCTCGCCGCAGAGCGTCGAAGTCATCCAGCATGTCGCCCAAGCGCTCACTGGCCATAAACTCCAGCATGATCGCATCTTCGACTTCCTTGCCTGCATAGAAGCGAATGCGCTCATTGAGATCATAGTGGCTGACCATGATGCTGAACGCGGCGAGAGTGGTGCGCTCGGCGCGCTTCAATACGGGCTCCGGCACGCCAGTGACGAACTTGCGCAGCACGTGCGGATGGAGCGCCGCGATCACACCATCCTTCGCCCTAAGCTGCTCCCCCGTCGACAACTCGAGTCCCACTGCTCTGCCGCCGGAGCTCAGTACCCTGCGCACCTCGGCGTTACAGCGTACCTCGCCGCCGTAGTGTTCGATGCAGCGGACCAATGACTCGGTGAGTTTGCCACTGCCCCCGAGCGGCTGCGATACACCGAAGCCGTGCATGAGCCCGGGCATCAGGAACATCCCGAAGCCCGTTCCGAGCTCATCGGGCAGCTGCAGGTTCTCGCTCACGAGGCGCAGCAGCCAGACCCTGACTTTCTCGCTCTCGAAATACTGCTTCGCGAGATCAAGTGAGCTGCGTTGCATCGCATCCAGGATTTCGCGGCCTTCCTCACTTTGATCCATCATGGCGACGAACGCCCCCATGGGTAGCGGCGGCGCGTAGAGGCCGGCGCTGAACATCGGCAGCATATCCATCGCGCGTTTGGCGAAGTGCCTGTACGTTTCGGCATCCCTCGCCGAAATGCGAGCGATGCCCTCGCAGGTCTTGTCGAGGTCCTTGTACGCGACCAACGTGCTCTGATCCGGGAAGATCATGGCGTACGGGGTGCCGTAGCGGTACTTTAGCCCGAATTTGCCAATGAGTCCGAGCTCATCATCGCGAATCATCGGGTTGCCCTGGATCATGATGTGCACGCTCGAGTGCTCATCGTGCCAGTATCCGGGCGTGTTGATCTCCCGGGTGACGACACCGCCCCCGGGCCAGGCCTTGCGCTCGAGAACCAACACCTTCTTACCGGCCTTGGCGAGATAGGCTGCGGCCACTAAACCGTTGTGGCCGGCGCCCATGGCGAGGACGTCGTATTGAGAGCTCATCCGGCGCGAGGCTAATGGGCTCCGTCGAGGATGTCTAATTCACTAGGGCCATGGGCGGCATCGCTCATAACGATGTTTCAAGAAAGCGCACCGGCGGTAGCATTCCGGCCGGAAGTTCGCGGCATCATCCAGAACGAGGCTTCGAGCCATGCAGCATTCAGGCAAGGTGGCGCTGGTCACGGGCGGCAGCAGCGGCATTGGTCAGGCAATTGCCCGCCGGCTGACGCGCGATGGTGCAAGCGTCGCGGTGGCAGATGTCGCTGACGCCGGGGAGACCCTGAAGATGCTTGCAGGAGCCGGCCGCGAGGGATTCAGCGCCCCATGCGATATCTCACGCGGGGAGCAAGTCACGGGGTTCGTGGAGCAGGTCCGCGACCGCCTGGGTCCACCCCAGATTCTCGTGCATAGCGCCGCCGTGCAATTCATGCGGCCGTTCGATGAACTCTCGCTCGCGGACTGGCATCGCACGCAGGCGGTCAACCAGGAATCCATGTTCCATCTGCTGAAGGCAGTGCTGCCGGGAATGAAGCGCACCGGGTGGGGAAGGATCATCGTTCTCGCCTCGTCCACATTTTTTGTAGGCGCCCCGGCCATGACGCATTACGTGACGAGCAAAGGTGCGCTCATCGGCCTCGTGCACGGGCTGGCCGCCGAGGTTGGGCCATTTGGGATCACCGTGAATGCGTTGGCGCCGGGGCTCACGCGCACGAAGAAGGCCGTGGCCGATCTGCCGGAGGAGCTTTTCAGGCACGTCGCCTCGCTCCAATGCATCAAGCGCAGCGGCACCCCCGAGGACCAGGCGGGCGTGGTGTCGTTCCTTGCCTCCGAGGATGCCGCATTCATTACGGGCCAGACGATCCTGGCGGATGGGGGGCAGGGCAGGACCTGATCGCGGCGTCGGCTCGGGGCGGCGACGCCGGCAGCCATATCGTTTCCTGATGGCATGGATCGTCCGAAACCCTTTTTCAGCACTCCGTGCGGCCCATACCATGCCGCGCATCCATCCTCGAGGGTCATCATGATTCGCCAGATCAAGGCCGGACAGCCGGCGGCCGTCAAGGCCGAGAACAGTCAGCAGGTACGCCAGACCGTCGAGACAATCCTCGCGGAGATCTCGGCTCGCGGCGAGCGTGCCGTGCGCGAGTACTCAGAGAAGTTCGACAAGTGGTCGCCCCCGCGCTTTCGCCTCGCCCAGACTGAAATCGAAGATTGCGTACGCTCACTGCCGCGGCAGGTGATTGCAGACATTGAGTTCGCCCAGGCGCAGATCCGCAACTTCGCGCTGGCTCAACGCGCCGCCATCAAGGACACGGAGCTGCAGACCCTGCCCGGTGTCGTCCTTGGACACAAGAATATCCCCGTCAACAGTGTGGGCTGCTACGTGCCCGGTGGCCGCTACCCGATGGTGGCTTCCGCCCACATGAGCGTCGTGACGGCGAAGGCCGCTGGCGTAAAGCGCATCATCGCGGCCGCGCCGCCCTTCGGCGGTAAGCCGCATCCCGCCATCGTGGCTGCCATGCATCTCGGCGGGGCGGATGAGATCTACGCTTTGGGCGGCGTGCAGGCCGTGGCAGCCATGGCGCTCGGTACCGAGAGTTTGCAGCCGGTCGATATCATCGTCGGCCCGGGAAATGCCTACGTGGCGGAAGCGAAGCGACAGCTCTTCGGGCGAGTCGGTATCGATCTGCTGGCGGGTCCCACAGAGACGCTGATCATTGCGGACGACTCCTGCGATCCGGAGATGGCGGCGGTGGATCTCATTGGGCAGGCCGAGCATGGGCCGGGAAGCCCTGCTGTGCTATTGACGAATTCACCGCAGCTCGCCGACGCAGTTCCAGCTGCCATCGAGAAGCTCCTCGGGTGGCTGCCGACGGCGGATGTGGCGCGGATCGCCTGGCAGAATTGCGGCGAGATCATCCTTTGCGACACCATCGATGAGATGGTGAAGGAGGCCGACCGCATCGCCTCCGAGCACGTGCAGGTGTTGACCCGGGACCCCGACTATTTCTTGAATCACCTGACGAACTTTGGGGCGCTCTTCCTGGGGGCGCGGACGAATGTCGCCTACGGCGATAAGGTGATCGGCACGAATCACACGCTCCCCACCATGCGAGCGGCTCGCTATACCGGTGGACTCTGGGTCGGCAAGTTCATCAAGACCTGTACCTACCAGCGCGTGCTCACCGATGAGGCATCGGCGCTCGTCGGTGAGTATTGTTCGCGGCTTTGCGAGCTCGAAGGTTTCTCGGGTCACAAAGAGCAGGCGGACTTGCGCGTCAGGCGGTTCGCGCGCAAGGTGTCCTAATCAACCCATTGGGGTGCGTGCGGACCTATGGCGATCGATTTGAAGCACCATCACGGTGGCATCAGTGTGCCGGATCTCGAGGCTTCCATCCGCTGGTACGCTGATGTGCTCGGTTTTGAGGTCGAAAAGCGCTTCGAGATCGAGCCCATCCCCGCCCGGGTGGCCATGCTGCGTCGCGGCAACCTGAGGATCGAGCTGTTTGAGGTTCCAGGAGCAAATCCCCTGCCGCCCGAGCGGCGTGAGCCAAACCTCGATGTCAAGACGCACGGCAACAAGCACCTTGCCTTTGCCATCGCCGATCTCGATGCGGCTGAGCGTGAACTGAGGCGCCTCGGGGCCGATATCGTCTTCGTCGGCCGCTTCAAGTTCGGCTCCAACATCTTTGTCCGTGACAATGCCGGTAACCTCGTCGAATTGGTGTTGGATCCAGGCCTGTGGCGGGGAACGGCATCATGACGAAACCCGACCTCGGGAAGGCGAGCATGCGGTCCGATCGACTGGCCGGCAAGGTGGCGCTCGTTACCGGCGCCGGCAACGGCATTGGCCGCGGATGCGCCCTCATGTGTGCCCGTCACGGCGCGCAGGTGATGGGCTCGGATCTCGATGCGCGAGCGGCGGGGGAGACGCAGGCGCTCGCGGCAAAGGAAGGGCTCGCACTCTCGAGCGTGCAGCCCATCGACATAACGGCCCCTGGCGATGTCGAGCGCATGGTGCAGAGCACACTTAAGCAATTCGGGCGACTCGATATCCTCATCAATGCCGGCGCGTGGGGCGCTTTCGAGTGGATCGAGAAGATGGACTACGAGGGTCATTGGCGCCGGACGCTGGCCGCGGAGCTCGATTCGGTGTTCCTGGTCTGCAAGGCCGCCTGGCCGCACTTAAAGGCGAGCGGTGCCGCCTCCATTATCAATTTTGCCTCGGCCAATGCCCATGTCGCCTTGCAAGGCTCGCCGGCACTGGCCCACTGCGCCGGCAAAGGTGCGGTACTCGCCATGACCCGGCAGTTGGCCATGGAGGGTGCGCCACACAACGTACGCGCCAATACGATCAGTCCCGCGTTGGTCGTCACCGCTGCGACGCGTCCGGTCATTGAGGGGAATGCGCAGATTCGCGAGGCCGCCCGCGCCAAGATGATGATCCGCCGTTTCGGCCAGCCGGAGGACATTGCATGGGCGGCGGTGTATCTCGCCTCCGAAGAGGCGTCATGGGTGACGGGCGCCGACTTTCCGATAGATGGTGGCGCGACCGCCTGGTGATCACCCGACGATGAAGGCAACATTCGCCGACGCCCCGCCGTACCGATGCGGGGACCCGTTATTCATGACTTCGCTGGCGCGGGGGCTGCACGTGCTGCGCGCTCTGATGGAGGCGGGGGTTGAGCAGTCTACAGCCGATCTGAGCCGCACGACCGGGCTGCACAGGGCCGTCGTGCGTCGTTGCCTCTACACACTCGGTGAGCTCGGATATGTGTCCCGAGAGGGGCGCAATTACTGGTTGGGGCCGCAGATCGCCACTCTGGACCACTTACCCTCTGCGGTGACGCCAGTCGCCCGTGCCGCCCGCCCCGTCCTGGATGGCTTGAGTCGGCGCATCGGGGAGCCGAGTGCGATTGCGGTGCTGGACGATGGCAAAGTGATTTACCTGGCCTGCGCCGCGCCCGACGGCTCGACCGCGGCGCCGCAGACCCAGGGCATGCCCGCCCTTTACACCGCCGCAGGAAGGATCCTGCTGGCGAGCCTGCCGCAACACCGGAGCGCTTTCGAGCTGTCGAGGATCGAGCGGACCTCACTCCGCCGACTGCCGGCGACGGCACGGCCTGAGCTCGGGCATGTCGTGTCCCGGGCCCGCACTGAGGGGTATGCGCTGGTCGAGGAGGAATGGGGCATTGGCGCACGCACTCTGGCAGTACCGGTACGCAACGTTCTCGGAATGACGCTGGCGGCAATGGAGGTGGACGTCCGAACTGCCGCCCTGCCGCGCGAGGGGCTCATCGATGAGTACTTGCCGCTGCTGAAGACCGCTGCCGTCACGCTCGGGAGAGGCCTTCAGCTTCAGCGCGTGGGGTTGAGCCTCAGGCGCGCCTACACGGCGGATAGCGCGGCCTCGGGGTCCGGCGGCTGACGCATCGATCCGGCGGATGCGCTCGATCGCCACAAACTATTTTCATGTCGCCCTGATCGCGAAGTATCTTCGCGCGAGCCAAGGGGTTCGGACTTCGTTGCCCTGAGTCGCGAGGACTACGATCGTGAAAGTTGCTTCATTGAGAGACGGCACGCGGGACGGCAGGCTCCTTGTCGTATCCACTGACTTACGGCGTGCCACGCCGGTGCCGGGCGTGGGGACCTTGCTCACCGCGCTCGAGCGCTGGAGCGAGAGCGCTCCCGTGATGCAGTCTCTCTACGGGGAGCTCAACGCCGGTCGCGCGCGCGAGGCGTTTGACCTCGACCCGAGCCTCCTTACCGCTCCTCTACCGCGCGCGCCGCAGTGGCTCGATGGTTCGGTTTTTCACAGCCACGGCGATCTCATGGACAAAGTGTTCGGCATCCCGCCGATCGAGGGCAAGCGCGAGATCCCCCTCATGTACCAGGGGGCCTCGGACGATTTCCTCGGCCCGCAGGATGACATGCCGCTGCCGAGCGAGGCTGACGGGATCGATTTCGAGGCAGAGGTCGGCGTGATCGTCGATTTCGTGCCGATGGCCACCGCCGCTTCGCAAGCGCTTTCTCACGCCAAGCTTCTCGTGCTGCTCAACGATGCCAGTCTTCGGATCCTTGCGGGGCGGGAAATCAAAACGGGTTTCGGATTCCTGCAGTCGAAGCCCTCGACGAGTTTCGCTGCCGTTGCAGTCACGCCCGATGAGATCGGCGACGCTTGGCGAGCGGGCCGGATCCATCTGCCCGTGCGGGTGGCATGGAACGGCCGTGAGTTCGGCCACCCCGATGCCGGAAGGATGGGGTTCGGCTTCCACGAGCTCATCGCTCATGCTGCGCGCACGCGCAATCTGCACGCCGGCACGATCATCGGTTCCGGCACGATTTCCAACGAAGAATATCGCACTGTCGGCTCCGCCTGTATCGCCGAGCGGCGAGGCATTGAAACCGTCGATCAGGGCAAGGCAGCAACGCCCTACATGAAGTTCGGTGACACCGTGCGGATCGAGATGCTCGATGGGAAGGGGCGCACGATCTTCGGCGCGATCGAGCAGCGCATGGTCGCGGCGAAGCGCCCGTGAACATTCTGATCACAGGGGCCGACGGATTCATCGGGCGGGCTCTGGTCGCTCGGCTCCTCGCGGGCGGCGGACTTGACGGGCTCGGGGACGCTCACAAACGCCTTACTCTGCTCGATCAGCGCTTCGCATCGACGCCGGACGATGCGCGGGTGCGACTCGTGAGCGGCGACATTAGCGATCAGGCGGTGCTCGCCGACGCGCTTTCCGGTGGGGTCGATTGCGTATTTCACCTGGCGAGCATCCCGGGCGGTGCCGCCGAGTCGAGCTTCGAGCTCGGAATGCGCGTGAATCTTGTGGCGACTGCCGGCCTGCTGGAACAACTGCGTAGGCAGGGAAAGCGCGCGCGCGTCGTGTTCGCAAGCACGATTGGCGTCTACGGCGTGCCGTTGCCGCGCCTCATTGATGAGGAGACGCCGACCGCGCCCACGATGAGCTACGGGGCGCACAAGCTCATCGGCGAGGTTCTGGTGTCGGACTATAGTCGGCGAGGGTTCATCGATGGGCGTTCGCTTCGCCTTCCGGGTATCGTAGCCCGTCCGCCGCAGGCGTCCGGTATGTTGTCGGCCTTTATGAGCGACCTCATACGGGCGCTCTCCACGCGACGCGAGTTCACCTGTCCGGTATCCCCTGACGGCATGGCGTGGTGGATGTCGCGAAGCTGCGTCGTGGAGAACCTCCTGCACGCGGCCGCCCTGAGCCCGGAACAGGCGCAGCGGCGACGAGTGTATCTGCTCCCCGTTCTGCACGCGTCGATGGCGGATGTGGTGAGTGCGATCGCCAAAATACACGGGCCGGAAGTGCTTTCCCGGGTGACCTACCAGCCAAACGCTGAGCTGCAAGCGCAGTTCGCCAATCTGCCGCCGCTTCGTTGCCCGGCCTCAATCGAGGCGGGCTTCCGGCATGATGGGACGCTCGAGACGTTGGTGCAAAGAGCGCTCGATGCCCCCTGACGCGGATCGGGTGATTGTCGTGACCGGTGCTAGCCGTGGCCTCGGTAGGGGATGCGCCTTGGCATTCGCCGGTCGCGGCACCGAGGTGGCGCTGCTCGCCCGCAGCGGCCCGGAGCTCGAGTCCGTGGCCGCAGAGATCAGAGCCCGGGGTGGCGGCGCGCGCGTGATCACTTGCGATGTCACTCGCGACGAAGAGGTGCAGCGGGCGTTTGCGAGCCTCGAGCGCTGCGACATCCTTATCAACAATGCCGGCACGAATCAGCCGCAGCCGTTTCTCGATGTCGATGCGGGTACTCTCGATGCTCTGCTGACACTTAACGTGCGCTCCATGTTCATGACCGCACAAGCGGCCGCGCGGGTCATGGCGCGGCGGCGCTCAGGAGTCATCATCAACATGTCATCGCAAATGGGTCACGTGGGGGCTGCCCGACGTACGGTCTACTGCATGACGAAGCACGCGATTGAGGGCCTCACCAAGGCCATGGCCATCGAGCTCGCGTCGCTCGGCATCCGGGTCAACTCGGTGGCGCCGACTTACATCGAGACACCCATGACCCGGCCATTCTTGGAGGATGCCGCATTCCGCGAGGATGTCGTGCGCCGCATCCCGCTCGGCCGGACCGGCACGATCGAGGAGGTTGCGGCCGTTGTCGCTTTCCTGGCTTCGCCCGCGGCCAGCCTCATCACGGGTACGAGTCTCCTCGCAGACGGCGGCTACACCGCGCAGTGATGTCGCCGGGCCTAACGGAGCAATGAGTCATGTACCTGCACCGCTGCGCCGCGCCGCGCTACCCTGAGTCGCAGCCGGCACATTCCGGTGGCTCGGGTGCGGTAGTGCGCAAGCGAGGCCGATCGCTCACCGTCGATGTCCACTGTCACGCGTTCGTCCCCGAGGTCGAGGCACTGGTCAGAGATCGAGCGGAGAAACTGGCCGAGCCTGACCTGCAGCGCCGTGCGATGGGTGCCGCTTCCGCGCACTACAACGCGAGCACCATGCTGCCGGCGGCGTTTCCCAAACTGACCTCAGTCGAGCAGCGCCTGCGGGACATGGATGCGATGGGGGTCGATGTCCAGGTGGTGAGCCCGACCTCGGTCCAGCACTACTACTGGGCCGACCTCGACTTGGCACGCGATGTCGTACGCAGGACCAACGAGAAGATCGCCGAGCAGTGCGCGAAGCACCCGGATAGGCTCATCGCGCTCGGCAATATCGCACTGCAGCACGCGGAACTCTCGATCGCGCAGCTCGAGCACTGCACCGGCGCGCTCGGAATGCGGGGCGTGGAGGTCTCGACGGCCGTGAACGGCCTCGAGCTCGACAATCTCGCTTTCGCGCGATTCTGGGCCAAGGCCGAGGAACTCGGCTGCCTGGTGTTCATCCATCCCTTCGGCACCTCGCTCGGCGAGCGGGTGAACCGCTTCTACCTGCAAAACGTCATCGGTCAACCCATCGAGACCACAATCGCGCTTTCGCACCTGATCTTTGGTGGCGTGCTCGATCGCCATCCGGGCCTCAAGATCCTCGCGGCGCACGGCGGCGGGTACTTGCCCTTCTATACGGGTCGATCCGATCACGCCTACGGAGCGCGGCCCGATGCGCAGGTGATGAAGCGCCCGCCGAGTGAGTATTTGCGGCAGATCTTCTTCGACAGCCTGGTCTACTCCGGCGCCGCCCTGCGCAATCTTGTCGAGCAGGTGGGCGTGAGCCAGGTTCTCGTGGGGACGGACTACCCTTTCGACATGGGCTCGTACGATGTGCATGCTCTCATCGAGTCGGTCGAATCCTTGAGCGCCGCGGACCGGGCCGCGATCCTCGGCGGCAACGCTGTGAAGCTCCTCGGCATCGAGCGCGCAGCCGTGCGATGAGCGTCGTGCGAGCCATCGCGCAGAGCCATGCGGGACATCGCCACAATCGGTTTCCCGCCGCGCCGGCAGGCTCATAGGATGCCTTGCATGGCCGCAGAGTGAGCCGATGGCTGAAGCAAACCCCCTCAAGGGATGGCAGGTTGATCGTCGTGCCATCCGAACCATCGGCCAGGACCTGCGTCGCCCGGAATGTATTCTGGCGGAGCCGGACGGTACGCTATGGAGCGCAGATGCCCGGGGTGGCGTCGTGCGCATCGCACCGGACGGGACACAGCGGCTCATCGCCCAGCAGGCGCCCGGCGCACGCGTCCAGCCGGAAGGCATCGAGAGCTACATTTTGCGAGGCACTCTGCCCAACGGCCTGGCATTTGACGTGAATGGCGACATCCTGATCGCGAACTTCGGCACCAGCGCGGTGGAGCGGATGACGCGCAATGGCGAGAGCCATACGCTCTATACTGAGATCGATGGCCGGCCGCTTGGCAAGACGAATTTCATCCTGCGCGACTCCAAGGGGCGGCTGTGGCTCACGGTTACCACTCGGCTGGAGCCCTGGACGCGCTGTGTGAGCGAGAGAACCGCCGACGGCTACGTCGCTCTGATCGATGAGCGCGGCATCAGAATAGTCGCGGATGGTTTCGTAGGCACGAACGAAGTCCGTCTCGATGCGCGCGAAGAGTGGCTCTACGTAGTCGAGACGAATGCGCGTCATATCTCGCGGCTGCGCATCCGTCCTGACGGCTCGTTGACCGATCGCGAAATCTTCGGTCCCACGGATTTACGGGGCTCGCCCGACGGCTTTGCCTTCGATGCATTCGGGAATCTCTGGGTGACGCTGGTGACCTACGACCGGCTGATCGCAATCACGCCAGAGGGTGAGGTTCTCACCTTGCTCGACGACGGCAATCCCAAAGAGGTCGCCGAGCTCGACCACCATTACTATGCCCGCACGCTCGGGCAGGACGTCATGGTGCGCATGAAGGGTGGGGCGCTTGCCCCCTGGATGGCGAGCGTCACGTTCGGCGGACCGGACCTGTGTACCGTCTACCTCGGCAGCCTCATGGGCACCACCATTCCTTACTTTCGCGCGCCCGTGGCGGGCCTGCCGCTCGCGCACTGGCGCGACTCGCGCACCTGAGGGATCGCCCACGCGCCGGCCGCATCAGATATCCTCGGGCGATGATGAGGGGTTTCCTCGGGCGCGCGCATCGTACGAGAGCGGGTCCCAGGGGGTTCCTCGCCTTCCTGGCGACGGGTGTCCGGGGGTACGCGACCGATGCATTTCCGACAGCTTGATCTGAATCTGCTGGTGGCGCTCGATGCGCTGCTCACCGAGCGCAACATCACCGAAGCGGGGCGTAAGCTCCATGTGACTCAGTCCGCGATGAGCGGCTCACTCGCGAGATTGCGCGAGTACTTCGAGGACGAGCTGCTCGTGCAGATCGGGCGCAAGATGGTGCCGACGCCGCTCGCCGAGACCCTGAGCGGTCCGGTACGCGACATCCTGCTGCAGATCAAGGCGACCGTCGATACCCGCCCTGAGTTCGACCCCGCGACCTCATCGCGCCGATTCTCCTTGATGATGTCCGACTACGTCTCCACCGTGCTCATGGGCGAGGCGATGCAGCGCATCGGGCGCATCGCTCCGCACGTCGAGTTTGAGATCGTCTCCAACGATCAGCCGACGCCGGGGGAGGCCCTCGAGCGGGGCGATATCGACATGCTCATCATGCCGCGCGAGCACTTGGCAAAGGGCCATCCGTACGAGCCGCTTTTTACGGACGGGTACGCCTGTGTCGTATGGACCGGCAATGAGAGCGTGGGTAACAGCCTCTCGGCCGAGCAATACCTCGAGGTGGGTCACGTGTGCGTGCAGCTGGCGAGGGGCCGTTCGCCCGTCATAGATGAATGGTTCTTGAGCCGCCTCGGGGTGAATCGCCGGGTCGAGGTGCTGGCGATGAATTTCAACTCCGTGCCCCAATATGTGGTCGGGACGCAACGAATCGCCACCATCCACCGCCGGCTGGCCGAGTACTACTGCCGGCATCTGCCGCTGCGGATTCTGCCCTGTCCGTTCGAGCTGCCCGTCATTGCCGAGTCGCTGCAATGGCACACGTACTTCAACAAGGATCCGGGTCGTGCGTGGCTTTGCGGGGTGTTGAAGGAAGTCGCCAACGGCGTTGCCTAGCCGGTGCAGGCATCGGCGCCGCCGATTCCGAGAAGCTACACAAACGATTTCCCCGCATTCGAAGCTCTGCGCTAGCTTCGCCGACGTCCATACGATAGGGGGAATCGATGAGGCAGATCACCGTCTATTCGGCCGTGCTCGCAACCTTCGCGGTGTGCAGCCTATCCGCCCTGGCACAACAGTCAGCCGCGCCGGACCCCAACACGTCCTCATCGACGGCCGCCGTGCAGCTCCAGGAGGTCACGATCACCGCGGAGAAACGCACCGAGAATATAGAGAACGTCCCGGTGGCAGCGAGTGTGGTATCGAGCGAACAGCTGGCCGCCGATAACGTCAGCGACATTTCCGACCTCAACAAGCTCGACCCCTCGGTCGAGCTCAACGGCACCATCAATGGACGGGTGCCCATGGGAATTCGCGGCGTCTCGAGCGTGTCCAATGAAGGCACGGTGGGCATCTCCTCCGGGGTGGCGATCGAGGTGGACGGCGTGCCGGTCCCTTCGGATTCCTACGATGGAAACGATATCATGGACGTCGAGCGCGCCGAGATCCTGAAGGGCCCACAGGGGACGCTGGGCGGCCGCACCGCAGCGGCCGGTCTCATCAATACCGTCACGCGCGGTCCCACAAACAATCCCGCAGGAGACGTCGACGTCACAGCCACGGACGACAGCGAATATCGCGTGAGTACCTTCCTTTCCGGCCCACTCTCGGATCGGGTCGAGGGCAGCCTCGCGGCGTACAAAGCGACCATCGATTATCCGGTCACGGATATCGCCTACGACCGCAAGACTGCTCAGGACATCGTCGGGTACCGGGCGAAGCTCAGGTTCCATCCGACGGATGACCTCACCATCGAGGTCATGGCGCATCAGGCCGAGGATCGCACCAAAGGATTCAACTTCGTTTATATCTATGTCCCGCCCGGCGCCAGCCTCATCGGCGCGAGCCAAGCGGTAGCCTTGCCCGGCATCACGCCGAGCTGGCGTAACCTCGATTACAACAGCCCGGTGACCGCGGCGGGATCGGTGCATGTCGACAACGATGGCTCGATCACGATCTCCGACCATCTGCCAAACGGCGATGTGCTCACCTCTACAACGGCTTACGAGCGAGAGCGGCAGCAGCAGGTCCAAGACCTGTTCGCAGATGCCGTGTACTACTGGAACATCCTGACGCCGAACGGGCCTCCTTTCGGCGGGGACTTCTATAACACGCAGAGTCAGAGTGAGACGGTGACGCAGGCGAGCGAGGAGCTGAAGCTCGTCTCGCCCACGGATCTGCCGCTGAGCTATCTCGCCGGTGCTTTCTACTCGGACACGAAGGTCGATGAATTCTACGATCGCGGGCTGCCCCCGGCCCAATATGTCGTGCGGCCGATTCCGGATACGGCGACGTACGATCTTTACGGCCGAGCAACCTGGAAGTTCGCTCCGAGCACCTCACTGGTGGCAGGCCTGCGATTCAATCACGATGCGCTGAGCTACCACTATACGGAGACTGTCAATGTCGTAAGCTTTCCGACCCAGGTCTACGGGCCGCTCTATAGCACCGGCAGCAGCTCATCGAACGCGCTCGTCGGCGATTTGAGCCTGCAGCAGCAATTGGGCGATGAGTCGATGGCGTACCTCACTTACTCGCGCGGCTACTCGCCAGAGGTCTATAACACTTCGGCAGTACTGTACCCGCAGCCCGCCAATCCGACCCAAGCCGTTCCGCTTGAGCCTGTGGGCCAGGAGCACATCGACAATTTCGAGATCGGAACCAAGGGAACGTATTTTGACCATCGCTTGACGGTCAATTTCGATGCCTTCTACACGCTCTACAAGGATTTCCAGATCCAGACCTTCTCGGCTGTCGCGAACGTGCTGACTCCACCGCTCATCCTCGAATCGGTGGGCAAGGCGCAGACAAAGGGTGTGGAGCTCGGCACGAAATGGGCTGCAACGGACAGCACGCGTCTCGGGCTCGACGTTGCCTACATCGATGCGACCTTCAAGGACTATCCCAATGCGCCCTGCTGGGGACAGCCGGGCGGTATCGCGCAGACCGTCGCGCAGGGATGCTATTCCGAGACCATCACCAACCCTCAGACCGGCGTCACCGTCACGCAGGGCGTCCAGAACCTTGACGGCACGACCATGCCGAACTCGCCCAAATTCAAGGCGGTGCTGTCGCTCGATCAGCGGTTGCCGCTGCGGCCGGCGGGCTGGCAGCTCAATGTTGGCGGCGATTACAGCTACCGATCCTCCGCCCAGATGCTGCTCGACCAGAATCCATGGGCGGTGCAAGGCGCCTTCGGCATTCTGAACCTGCGCTTGGGGTCGGTTAGCCCGGACGGTACGTATTCGGTGAGCGCGTTCATGAACAATGTGACCAACCACGCTTACTACGTCGATGTCGAGGACTTCTGGACGGGACCGTGGGGTGGGCCGTCCGTTATCGGCGAGCCGGCGCGCGATGCGCACCGCTATTACGGAGTGAATCTTTCGGCGAGATTCTGAGCGCGACACGCGGTTGGGTCATCATTGCGGAGTATCTATGCGAGGAAGGATTTCGAGGGTTCCCAAAGCAGCATGGATGGTCTTCGCGTTCGTCCTCATCGGGTCGTTCACCCCCGTAGCGGTGGTGCGAGCCAATTCGCTAGCGACCGTCGAGGGAGCCGCGACGAAGGGGCCTGGACGTCTGCCCGGGGACAAGCCGCCGCCACGAGGGATGTTGTTGCGGCCGCCACCGGTTCCGAGCCCGGGCCACCCGCCGCCTGACATGCAGAATCGGGCGCCGGCACCCTCATTTGCGCAGGCGCTTAACCCGGAAAATTCGTGAATTCTGAAAGACAAAAGCCCCTGTCGTGGTA
>Ga0335078_10005807_pt1 | contig 18253 bp, 14 predicted proteins | sample Lox_Sample_32_FD_206711 | JGI IMG/M metagenome (GOLD analysis project Ga0335078, IMG submission 206711) | Soil microbial communities from Loxahatchee National Wildlife Refuge, Florida, United States - Lox_Sample_3.2 | ecosystem: Environmental > Terrestrial > Soil > Wetlands | place: USA... | reverse complement strand
TATAAAGTGTCTCTTTTCCCGGGCCGCCGTCCACTGGCGGCGTGTCCTCTCTTTCCACGATCATTCTGTAGAATTGCATTGACAGCCCGGCAGGATATCTCGACAGGGAAATCCGCTAACCGCTTACTTTCAGCGCTCAAGGGCCTCCGTACTCTTGGGATGGAGGGTTTCATGAAATCGACATTCCTGTTACTCTGCGCCGCGGCGGGCGTGGCGGTCATCCTTGCCGGCTGTCAGACCACCAAGCCCATGAGCGCGGAGCAGAGCATGATCCGGGCGGAGACCGCCGGCTTTGCGCCGGGCGCCGGCACGGGGCATGACACAATGACGTTCGACGTGACCTTCGGCAACAGCACCCAGGTGAACAACTGGATGGCGCAGGTCAGCGGGAGCAGCGGCGCGGTCAAGACGTACACCGGCGCCGGGACAAATCTCCCGGCCACGCTGAGCTGGGACGGCAAGGATAACTCGGGGACGCTGGTACCGGGGGGGACCTACACGGTCTCCCTGTCCATCTCGTATTCCAACAAGCTTCCCACGGCAAACGTAGCGAGCGGGAACTTCGTCGTTGACACAAGCGCGCCGACGGCCGGACTTTCCGTAAGCCCGTCGCAGCTTACCCCGGGGTCGCAGGGGATGACGTCTCCGGTCACGCTGAAGGTGACGGCAAGCTCGGCGGTTGCCAGCATCAGCGGCTGGACCGTCAAGATCTATGATTCCAACGGGACGCTCTTCCGTACGCTCAACGGGACCTGGCCGGATGACACGGCGAGCTGGGACGGCAAGGGAGATTCCGGAGCGTACGCCCAGGCTTCCATGACCTACTCCGCGGTGGCAACGGTGAGCGACCAGTACGGACTTGACGGGATTGCCAAGGCGTCAATCCCCGTGGAGGCGGCTGCGGCGCAGGAAATGATTCCGCGCACGGAGATGAAGGGCCAGGACGCCATCCAGGCTGATCTCAACGGGTTCTCTCCAAAGAGCGAGAACGGTCCGAAGAGCATTCAGCTGTACCTGACGTTTGCCAACCCGGCAGCAGTGCACGCCTGGTCGGTGACTGTTGCAAGCGACGCCGCGGGCACGGTCAAGACGTTCGCGGGCGCTGCCGGCAGCCTCCCTGCCTCCGTGGCATGGGATGGTCGTGACGAGGCGGGCCACGACGCCGCCGACGGCACCTACGCGGCTTCCCTGTCGGTGGACTACGGACACGGAGCAACCCCCAGTCCCGTGGTGAGCCGGCCGTTTGTGCTGGATGTCACGCCGCCGACCGGCTCGGTTGCGTTGTCCGAGAAGCTCTTCTCCCCGGAGGAGACCTCCAAGACCATCGATCTCACCGTTGATGCCAGCTCCCCGGCAGCGGCAATTCAAAGCTGGTCCATGAACATCGTCTCCCCGGAGGGAACGGTCTTCCGGACGTTCTCCGGAACATGGCCGCAGAAGACCGTGACGTGGGACGGCAAGAGCTCCACGGGCGCGTTCGTTGAGTCCGCGGAGAATTACCCGGTGCAGGTCAAGGTAATGGACGAGTTCGGCAACGTCGGCATGATCCGCGGCAAGGTGCCGGTGGACATCCTGGTGTTCAACACCCCGGAGGGCTACCGGATCGAGAGCTCGCGCATCTTCTTCAAGCCCTACACGGCGGACTTTCACGACGTTCCTCCCGACATCGAGCGCCAGAACATGGCGCGGCTGGACGCGCTGGCTGCGAAGCTTCTCAAGTTCCCGTCGGACAGGATCAAGGTCGTGGGGCACGCGGTCATGGTCAACTGGAACAACCCCGCGCTGGGCAAGGTTGAGCAGCAGGACGTGCTGATCCCGCTTTCACAGGCCCGGGCAAAGGCGATTGAGGCCGCCCTGGTGGATCGAGGGCTGGACCCGTCCATGTTCGCCACCGACGGCGTGGGCGCAGCAGACCAGATCGTTCCCGACAGCGACTACAAGGACCGGTGGGAAAACCGGAGAGTGGCCTTGTTTGTAGAGCTCGGAAAGTAAGCTGACCGCTGGGGACGAAAGCCCCCAGCGCGTCTTGATCCCGCGCTAGTCTCCCGCCACCGTCACCGCGTACTCGGGCGCGTCCTTCCCCGCCGGCGTTTTCCAGCGGATGGTGAACGTGATCCCGGCTCCAACGGGCAGGCTCCGCGTGGAAAGGTCCACGACGTGGATGCCCAGGTTGGTGGGGCGGGAGGCCGCCTCTCCGCCTTTTCCCGCGGCGGTGAAACGGACGCTTGCCTCCTCCGACAGCTCGATGCGCAGGTCCTTCCCGCAGGGAATGGTCCTGCACTTCTGGTTCAAGCGCCACGAGGCGTAGCGCGATATCTTCTTCTCCACCACGTAGCGCTGCGCGGTCTGGACCGGCATGTCGAATACCTTGCCGTCGGAAAGGGATCTCACCAGCTTCAGGTATTCGGCATGCGCCCAGAGAAGCGGCATGGCGGAACCGGAAGGCCGTCCACGGAACAACTCCCTCTGCGGGATGTCGGCGGAGTCCCACACCTGCTCCGGCAGCATGCCGCCGTCCCCCGCAAAAGACTCAAGGGCCTTGCAGAGATTCCGGGCCTCCGCGGCATTGCCGGCGGCAAGCTCGTAGTGCGCGCGCTCCCCGGTGATGAGAGGCCACGCCCTGCCCGTGCCGGTGCCGTCGAACGCAGATCCATCTTCCTTCTCCCCGTACCCGTCGTCGTTGTACCGGTGCCAGGCGGGCCCAAAAGGCGTCTTCACCTTCAGGAGAGCGTCAATGACGCGCACCGTGTCGCGGATCTTCTCATCCCGCGCATCCCGAAGGCCGAAGCGCACAAGGGCCAGCGCGTCCGGGCTCACGATGTGGGATGCCTGCTCCATCCCCTGGCCGGGCGGCCGGTTCTTGATGGGAACAAATCCCCCCGCCGGAGAGGATGCATCCGCCTCCTCGGGAGGAGCGATCCTGACGTAGTAGCCTTTCACCCCGACCTGCGCCGCGAGGTCGGTCCCGCGCACGTACGTCCAGCGCTCAATGCCTTCGTTCCAGGCGTCCGCCGTCTCCCGAAGGTAGCCGGCCATCACTTTCTCACCGGCGGCATCCGCCAGGTCCGCCGCGCAGAGGAGCGCCGCCACCTCCACGGAAAGCGTGAACGGGGAATAGCCGGGATCCTCCTCCCACCTGTCCTGCTGCGTCACCGGTCCGTTGCAGACCAGGAAGGCGGCCGCGCGGCGCACCATGGTCCAGAGCCGGTCCCGCTCTGCCCGGTCAATGGCCTTGCGCCGCATTGCAAGGTCCACCAGGAGGATGGGAAAAGCGGTCTCATCCATCTGGACGCCGGACCAGTACGGAGAGCCGTCAAGCCACATGTTCTGCGGCCAGTGGCCGTCCGCCTCCTGCGTGGACTGCAGGTAGTGGAGCACCCTGTTCACTGTCTCGCGTCCGCCCGCTGCCAGGAGCCCTCCGGCGGTCTCCACCAGGTCCCGCGGCCAGACAAGGTGGTAGCCGCCAAGGTCGTCGTCCCCCTTTGCGTAGCCCCAGGGAATGGACAGGCTGGCGATGAGGCCGCCCGGGAAGTTCTTTGCCTCGTGAGCGCGGATGACGGCGGTGCTGACGCGGAAAAGATCCGTCCCGGTCGCGTCCGTCGGTTCTGCAGTCTCTCGATTTTCGCGCCGCCACCCCAGGCCTTCCTGCCATTGCGTCCATTCCCGGATGTAATCCTGCCGCGCCCGATCAAACCCGTCTGAAAGGCTGGCCAGCGCGCGGTTTCCAGCTTCCGATGCATTTCGCCCGAAGCCGAGGGCCACCACGAAGTCCCCAGAGATGGACCCAACGTCAACCTCCGCGGTCAAAGCGATGTTGCCGTTCTCCGCGCGTTCCCAGGTCTCCGTCATCCGCTTGTTGCGGTTGATGTCCTGCCAGCCGTCGGAGGAGCCGACAAAACCGACGGATCGGCTCAGCCACGGAGAGGAGCATGCCAGCGCCATGCACGTGCCGTCCCGCTCCGCAAAGAGCATCCCGACCCCCTTGTAGTCCCCGACCCAGCCGGAGTTGCCCCAGCCGCGGTTGCCGATGTGAGGAGACAGCAGGACGTAGAGCCGGTAGTCGGATGCCTTCCCTTTCAGCGCCGTGAAGCGCGTGCGCTGCAGGAGCGTTTCCCTCTGCGGATCCGTGAGGACTTCCTTGTCCACCCGGTAGCGCCCTTCGGAGCACGTGTTGGACAGGGAGTACGCCGGCACCCCCGGCGCAAGGAGGGAAACACCGTGCTCTGCGTTCCTTTTCTCTTCTGAGAAAAAGCCGTCATCGGAGGTCACGAGCATTCCCATGTCCCGCGTGCACGCGCGGTCCACGCGGGGGTAGTAGATCTCGTTGAGAATGCCGTGACTCACGGTGAAGGAGACCCGGCTGGCCGGGCTCAACGACGTGCCGACGCCCTGTTTTGCGCTGGACGTCCACCGAGGCTCTATGCCGGGCCATCCCGGGGCCCATCGAACTGGATCTGCCATATCGTTACCCTGTACCTTCCTGGGCTTGCTTGAAAGCTACGTGCCCCATTCCAGCGTCACCTTGATTTCGTCCGGGTCATGTCGGGACAGCACGTCCCTGAAGTCCGCATACGGGCGGCGCGCGGTGATCAGCTTCTCCACGTGTCCCGGCCAGGCCAGGCGCGCCCGTTCCAGGTCGTCCACCGCCATCTGGAAATGGTCCCGGGAAGCGTTGACGCTCCCCACCATGACCTGGTTCTGCAGCACAAGCCGTCGAATCAGCTCGGCGGCGTCAAGCTGCAGGGGACGGTCGCCGCCGGGAATCCCGGTCAGCACGTAGACGCCGTTCCTCCCCAGCGCGTCCAGCAGGCTGAACTCCAGGGACGCCACGCCGGTGGCCTCGAAGACAAGCTCCATCCCCTGGATGCTCTGCGGCGGCGTGGTGCGCGCATCCACGTACGAGCCGCCGATGCGCGTAAGCCAGGACGGCCGGCTGCCGGCCGCGTCCACGATGTCCAGGCCAAAGACCTCCGCGCCGCGAAGGCGAAGCGCCAGGGCGGCCAGGAGGCCGATGGGACCGAGCCCCGCCACAAGGCAGCGGCGTCCGTGCAGCCAGGAAGGCCGCGCCGCGGACTCCGGCAAGCGGGAGGTCTGGATCCTTACGGCTTCGTCAATGGCTTTCTCCGCAACGGAGAGCGGTTCCGTGAGGACGCCCACGCTCTCCAGCTCCTGCGGCACTCTCACCACGTAGCGCTCTCGGTCCGCTGCGAGCTCGGTCTGGTAGCCGTCCATGCCCCAGATCCCTCTCTCCCGGTAGGAGCCGGTGAGGCACATGTCCGAGCGGTTCATGATGCAGGGCAGGCAGGCGTCGCAGCCGCGTCGAACGGTGAACACGGCCAGGTCCCCCGGTTTCACGCGGGTGACCGCCTTGCCGGTCTGGATGACGCGCATCAGGCTCTCATGCCCAATGACAAGGTCCTTGCTTCCCGCCGGCGGCAAGGCGCGGCCTCCGCCGACCTCCTCACGGTCGGTGCCGCAGATGCCCACACGGATCACCCGGGCAAGGACCTCGTCATCTGCTTTCACGGACGCCTCGGGGCGATCCACCACCTTCAGCTCCGTGGTTCCTGGAACAAGGGCAATCGCTTTGATAGACCCTCCTCTCCCATGCGTTCCTAGTCGGTTGTGAACCGGCCGGCAAGAAAGACACCAAGGCCGGCCAGCGTCCCGCCCAGCGTGACAAGGGGTATTGCACCGTAACCCCCGGCAACCGCGGCCCAGCCCCCACCGGCCGACCCGGCAACCCCCGCAAGGGCGGTCACTGCATTGAAAAGCCCCAGCCCTTCACCCTCGTTGCTCTGCCGGGAGAACATTTCCGCAACAAGCGCGGTACTGGCCACGCTCAGGCCCGACCAGGCGAGCACGACAATGAGAAACATCAGAAGCGCAAGCCAGCCTCGAGATGTCCCGGGGACGACAAGGAGAAGAGACAGGACCCCGTAGGCTGCCGCTCGCGCCACCAGGCCGGCGCGCAGGACCCAGAGGGGTTTCCTGCGCGTGGACCAGCGCCCCGCAGGCGCATACAGGAGAAGGCCCAACCCGGCGGCGACGGCAAACCCCGCGGATGACAGCGCCGGGCCCACTCCATATGCCTGCTTCATGAGGATTGGATACAGGGAGAAGAAGGCCGCGCTTCCTCCGAAGCTGAGGAACCAGCCAAGGAGGAAGAGGCCGAACGATGGCCCGCCCAGGGAGCCCAGCAGCCGCAGCGAGCCAAGGCCCGGGTGATGGTACATCCGCTGCGGAGACGCCGTGGGCCATTCCGCGTGCCGAACGGCATGCGTCAGCGCGGGACGGCTGCGCGCGCCACCGGTCCCTGCCGCCCGGGGTGGAAGCCGCGGCGCGGTGAGCAGCCCAAGGACGACGGCCGCTGCCAGGAGCGCCCCCGCCAGGACAAGGCCGGCTGTCGAGTCTGTCTGCGCAAAAAGACCTGCCAGGAGGAGCCCCGCAACCTGGCCGCCGCCGTAGAACGTCTGCAGCCACCCGATGCGCGCGTCCCACTGCGGCTGCGGATGCGCCTCCACAACGAACAGGTTGGCAGTTGTTGCAGTGGCGGCGATGCCGATCCCCTGCAGAAGCGCCAGCGCGGCACGGAGCACCGGGGCATGAACAAGGGGAAACGCAAGTGTGGTCAGGGCGGCGCAGGCCAGCCCACCGGCAAGAAGAACCTTGTGCAGGCGCAGCTCGTCCGCCAGCCTGCCCCACAAGGGGGCCGTCAGACCGCCGAAGCTGAAGGCCGCCATCACGAGGCCGGCCAGCGACGCGTTGGACGCGCCTGCGACGGTCACGGGAAGGAGAATGGGAAGGATGCCCGCCGCGGCAACGCCAAGCAAAGCGTATGAGGCGTACCAGCTCTCGATCCACTTCATTTTGAACACAACATCAATTACAAAATACACAATTGGGATGAATGAAGGGCGGCATTGCGGTATTCTCAAGGCAGCAAGGACACGGTCACAAAATGGCAACACTTACCGTCATCAAGACCGGGGGAACCCTCCCTTCCCTGAGAGCGCAGCGCGGAGACTTCGAGGACTGGATCCTGGAGGGCATGGGGCTGGAGAGCGGCCAGGCCCGCGTGGTGGACGTGGCGGCAGGGCAGCCGCTGCCGCCGGCCGGGAGCGCGGGCCCCGTGGTAATCACCGGCTCCCATGACATGGTCACCGACCGGCTGGGGTGGAGCGAACGGACGGCGTCCTGGCTGGCGGACGTCGTTGCATCAGGCACCATGATCCTGGGGATCTGCTACGGGCACCAGCTCCTGGCGCACGCCCTGGGGGGCTCGGTGGATTACAATCCGCGCGGCCAGGAAATGGGGACCACCGAGGTAGCGCTCCTGGCAGCTGCCGGCGCCGACGTTCTTCTTGCCGGGCTGCCGTCACGGATCGAGGTCAACGTCAGCCATTCGCAATCCGTGGTGACGCTTCCGCCCGGCGCCATCCGGCTGGCGGAGAATGCTTGGGACGCAAACCAGGCCTTCCGCGTGGGCGCATGCGCCTGGGGCGTCCAGTTTCACCCGGAGTTCGATGCAGAGGTCATGCGTTTCTACGCAGACCGGGCCACAATCCGGGAAACACCGGTTGGCGCCAGAATCCTGAAACGGTTTGCCGCTCTTGCGATGGGATCAGTTGTAGGAGATTGAAGGCAGATAGAGCTCTTTCATGATCCGGCGCATCTGTTCGTAGCCCTCCAGCTTTGCCTCTCCTCTGGACAGCTTGTACAGGATGGACACGGTTCCCTTGAACTTGAAATGGAAGTCGAAGTACTCGGTGACGGCCCCATTGGTGAGGATGGAATACTCCAGCACCACCTCGGAACCGTCAAAGCTTTTCGGAGTCACGGCGAATGTCATGGTGGAAGAGGAGGTATCCAGGCGATGGAAGCTCACGTCCTTGAAAAGGGCGCCGACGGTTCTGCCCTGGAAGTCGGAGACTCCTTCCCGTATCTGGAGGGTGGAGCTCCAGAAGCCGTCAGGGATGGACGGATCCGCAAAGGCTGCTGCCGCCGTGATGAGGAAAGCAGAAAACCACGCGCGCCGGACCCACGCTGGAAGCACGCAAACCCTCCCTTTTTTCGCTCACAAAGATAAGCACAAAAACGCCGCCGCGAACAGGTGCCTGACTGGCCTGATTGGATTGATTGGCCTTGGCACTGCCGCGGAGCGGTGGCATTATTGTGACAATGAAAGGTTTCAATGTGAAAAAAGCCCTCATCCTGGCCATCGCTCTCATCGCGGCCGGCTGCTCCATGCCGGCGCCAACGGGCCCCGCCGGTTCCTCCTCGGTAACGGTGTCCACCCTGGCGGGGCAGCCGGGCGTCATTGGAAGCGCAAACGGAACGGGCACGGGCGCAACCTTCTGGGATCCTGCGGGCATGGTATACGTTGCGGGAAACATCTACGTCGCGGATTCGGGTAATTCAACAATTCGCAAAATCGATTCTGGCGGCAACGTGACAGTCTTTGCCGGCTTTCCCGGCGTTGCCAGTTATTTCGACAATATCAGCAATCCCACGTTGTCCGCGTATTTCAATCACCCGGAGGGGATCACGAGCGACGGAACGTTCCTCTATGTCGCCGATTCGGGGAACAATGTGATCCGCAGAGTGAATCTCCTGAGCACACCCGTCGGTCTTGTCGACACGCTGGCCGGCAACACCGCCGGGGTGTCCGGCTTCGTAAATGGCTCCGGCACCGGTGCCGCCTTCAACAATCCTCTTGGCATCTGCTGGGACGGCACAAACCTCTATGTTGCTGACAGCGGCAACTCCGCGATCCGACAAATCGTAGTGGCGACCACGGCCGTGACCACGCTTGCCGGCTCACCATCAAGCACAACGTTTTTCTGGCCGGAGGACATCACGTTCATGAACCCGAATCTATACGTGGCGGACGCCGGCTACAGCGCGGTGTTCCACGTCACCACCCCAGGCGGGGTCGTGACGGTTCTTGCGGGCACCGGCGCAAAAGGCGACGTTGACGGCCCATCCAGCTCAGCGCAGTTCGACTGGCCGGAAGGCATCACGAACGACGGCACATCGTTGTACGTTGCGGATACTCTCAACTCAGTGGTTCGAAAGATCTCCGCAGGGACCGTCAGCACTCTTGCGGGGCAGGGGCTTGTCTTCGGAAGCGCCGACGGCGCTGGGAATGCGGCGCTGTTCAACCATCCCATGAAGCTGCTCTGGGTTGCGCCTTCCAGCCTGTATGTCGCGGACGCGTACAACCAGACCGTGCGGCGAGCACAGCCGGTTCCCTAGAGTCCTACAGAGAAGCCCAGGGAGATGTCCACGACGTCGAACGAGGCGCCGGCGGAGTTGGTATAGGTGATGGACTGCTGCCCCGGGGCAAGCTCGCCAATGGTGGAATAGCCAACCGCCCCTGTCCCCACGATGTAGGTGTCCCCGATGAGCGACGAGATGTGCCGGTACAGCACGTCCAACGTGACCGACGCCTTGTCCGTGATGGCATACGTGGCTTGCAGCTGCGGCTCAAGGAGAATGCCGCTGTGCATGCTGGAATAGAAGTCAAGCTGGCGCAGGAGATGGCTGTCCTTGTCCCAGCACCAGAGGTACGGAGAAAAAGTGAAAGACGCGGCAACCGTCAAGGCTTTCACGATGGGCAGGGAGAGCTTCAGACCCGCCGTGGGGATGGCGTAGTTCTGCGTGTAGACGATCCCCGTTCCGTAGACCGGAGTCTGAGGCGTGGAAGGAGACCATGGCGTGTAGGGTGGCGAGGTCTCCGGCGGATACTGCAGGTAGCCGTTCTGCGCCGTCCACTCCATCCGGATGAACTCGAATCCAAGGAACGGTTCAAATGACCCTGTCTGCGCGCCCCAGACCTCGAATTGAAATCCCCATCCCGCCTGGACGTTGACCAGCAGCGCGCTTTCCAGGACCCCGTCGGATTCGGAGAAGTGGGTCTTCACCCCGTCCCCGTTCAGGTAGTCGGAGTCCGTCATGGTCCCCACGCGCATGGGGATTCCCGCCTCCAGGGCAACGGAGCCGAGAAAACCGGCCTTGTCCCCAAGCGTGACCGTCAGCCCGGCGGAGAATGCCGGCAGAAGCGGCCAATCCAGCTCGCTTTCCGTGTAACCGCTGCTGTAGACGAACTCCTTGGCCCAGCCCAGCATGGTGCCGGAGGTGGCGGTGAGGGTAACGGGAAATCCTTGCGCAGAAAGATCCAAGGCAGAGGCGCCTAACACGCCGCAGACGAAAAGGACACGGATTCTCCTGCCCAGTTTCATACGCATGAAGGTACGCCGCGCCCGGCGGATTAGCAAGGATGGATCCTCCGGTCCCTCATTTTCGGCGCCGTCGCTTCCTGACGGAGCGAAACCATGAGAGGCGCATCTCTTCGGCTGCCCGGTACAACGCAAAAAGCACCGGCCGGTATGCAACGTCCCACGTGCCCCATCGTTCCAGGATCCTCTCGGAAAAACCGGTCTTGAACTGGTAGAGGCCGAACATCGGTTCATCCGGGTCCGGCTTGGGCGGAATGCCGTACAGGTCGTATTCCGTGCAGCCCGCGCCTTTTGCTCTCTGGATGGCTTCCCACTGCAGCGCGTAGGTCGGCATGAGGTTGCGCTTGGCGTTTGAGGAAGCGCCGGTCAGATAGACGCCGCGTCTTTTCCAGAAAATGCAGATGTTGCCGGCAAGCAGGTCCCCCTCGTGGCGCGCGGTCAGAAGCGTCACAGTGGGCCGGGCGCCGGGGTACAGCCGACCGTCCGTGAAAAGCCCCCGGTAGTAGGAAGGAGAGTGAATGGAAATGCGGTCACGCCTGCTCGTCTCCTGGTACATTGCATACCAGGGGCCGAAGCCGTCTTCCCCTTCTTCCCGGACAGTCACGCCTTTTTTCTCCGACAGCCTTACGTTGTAGCGTGTCTTGGCCTTCATGGAAGCCAGGACGCCGTCAAGGGGCCCCGAAATGTCCACCACCACGGTGTTGGGGGGTTGGATGTCGCTGGGGGATTTCCTGACCTTGAGCGCGCCGTGCGTCTCCAGGGGCGGCTCACCTTTCTTCTCCCAAGGTAAGTCGTACCGGAGGAAAAGAGTGCTTCCGGGAAGATGATGCCGAAGCCCGGAGGCAAGCGCGGAAAGGAAGGAGCCTCTTTGACAGGCAGGATCATGGTTTGGCCCGAACGGAACGTACGCAATGGTCAGAAACCTGAAGAGCCTGCGCGTCAGCACCAGCAGCCCGAACGTGGCTCCCGGCTGCCCCTCATCCTGGGCCGTCACAATGAACGGGTGCGCGCGCCATCCGTGAGCCTGCTTGAAGTTGCCCCACCACCCGGTCTGGAGCAGCTCCTGTGAGGAATCAAGGTCCGGAAGCGATGCCTCTTTCAGGGAGACCTGGATTATTTCACCCTGCCCTTCGCGACCTTTGCCGTGACCACGGGTTTGCCCGCGCACTCCAGCGCGGCATCCCCCACCAGCACGCGCGAGCCCTCGGCGACAATGGGCATGGTGAAGAACGTATCAATGTCGATCTCAGACGGATTGGGCTCCGCCGGACCGCCCGGGAGAGTCACCCGCGCGCCCGGTTCAGCGTGGTCCACGAACAGGACCTCCACCGTCTTGCCTTCCTGCGCTGCCAGGAGCATGCCGCGGCTTTCCACCCCGCGAAGGACCGCCGGCTTGAGGTTGGCAACCAGAACCACCGTGTGGCCCAGAAGCTCATCCTCCTTGTAGTGGGGGACCAGCCCGGACACGATGGTCCGCAACTCCGAGCCAAGATCCACCGTCTCTACGTACAGCTTCTCTGCGTCGGGATGGCGCTTGATCTCCGTGATCCGCGCTGCCCGCAGGTCCACTCTCTGCCGGAACTGGGACGCAACCTCGGCCGGAGTGGGAACCACCGCCGCGCGCTCCGCGCCCTCTGAGGCTTCCCGCTCCTTCTGCGAGCCTGAGAAGCGAAGCCGAAGCCCCTCGATCTGCTTGTCTTCCAGCCGCGCAAAGAGCAGGTCGGGCCGCTGGACTTTCTCTATCCCTTTCAGGACGCCGAGATCGGACCAGGCAAGGTTTGCAATTCCCAGCATCCCGGCAATTCGCTCCGCAGTCTGCGGGATGTAAGGGCTCACCAGGATGGCAAGATCCCGGACAAGGTAAACGAGGTTCCAGATGAGGCTGGCCGTTGCGGACGGGTTTTCCTTGATGCCCTTCCACGGCTCCCCGTCCTGGAAGCGCTTGTTGCCGACGGAAGACAGCGCAAACAACCGCCGAAACGCGTCCCGCAGCTCCACTTTCTCCAGCAGCCCCGCAATCTCCCCTTCCATTGTCGTGACGTCGCGCCAGAAAGCCTCGTCCTTCGTCCCTTCCGGCATCTTCCCGTCATAGAAGCGGCTCACGAACTGCAGCGTGCGGTTGACCAGGTTGCCCAGGTTCCCGATCAGCTCCGCGTTCACCTTTTCCTGGAAGTCTTTCCACGTGAAAAGCGCATCCGATCTCTCAGGCCGGTTGTAGTAGATGTAGAATCTCCACACGTCGGCCGGGATCCCCGTGTCCTTGGCGTCCGTGCCGAACACGCCGATCCCCTTGCTCTTGGAGAACTTCCCTCCCTCATAGTTGAGGTACTCCGTGGAGGACATGTGGAAAAGCGTTGTCCAGCTCTCTCCCGTTCCCAGGAGGCTGGAGGGAAAGATCACCGTGTGGAACGGGATGTTGTCCTTTCCGATGAACTGGAAAAGCTTCACCGATTCCGGCGCGTACCACCAGCTCTTCCACTGCGGGGTGTGCTCCGCAGTGATGGAGATGTAGCCGATGCACGCATCGAACCAGACGTAGAAGACCTTGTTCCGAAAGCCGTCCAGCGGAACGGGGATGCCCCATTTCAGGTCCCGCGTGATTGCGCGCTCCTTCAGCCCGTCCCGCATCCAGGCGTACGTCATCTGCACCGCGTTGCGGGCCCAGAAGCCTTTTTCCGCGGCCGACTCTATCCAGTTGCGGAGCTTGGGCAGGAGCGCAAGAAGGTCGATGAAAAGGTGCGTGGTCTCCTTGATCACCGGCCGGGTCCCGCAGACGCTGCAGCGCGGCTCAATCAGCTCCGTGGGATCCAGCAGCTTCCCGCAGTTTTCACACTGGTCCCCGCGGGCGCCGTCGTAGCCGCAGTGGGGGCATGTGCCCAGGACATAGCGGTCCGCAAGGAACCGCTGGTCCTTTTCGCAGAAGGGCTGGCTGAGAACGTGCTGCGTGATGTAGCCGTTCTCATGGAGCTTCAGGAAGATGTTCTGCGTGATCTCCGTGTGGATGGGGACCGACGTACGGCCGAAATGATCGAACGCGATGTTGAACCACTTGTAGATATCGCGGTGCACCGCGTGGTACCTGTCGCAGAGCTCCCGCGGCGTGATCCCTTCCTCCAGAGCCTTGGTCTCGGTTGCGGTCCCGTACTCATCCGTGCCGCAGATGTACATCGTCTCATAGCCGGCCAGCCGGCAGTACCGCGCAAAGACGTCCGCGGAGAGCACCTGGATGAGGTTCCCCAGGTGAGGGATGTTGTTCACGTACGGCAGGGCGGAAGTGATCAGGCGTCTTTCCATATGTCCGGCTACTCTACCGGGCGCGCCCGGGGGCGTCAAGAACGGAGCTGGTCTGCAAGCAGGGGCAAAGCGTCTCCAAGCGCTGCTTCCACGCGAACGGCGGCCAGCGGATCCGCCCGGCAGGGCCCGCGATTGACGATTGCAAGCGGCATGGACCTTTCCTGGGCTTGCACGGCGAAGCGATAGCCGGAATACACGGCCAAGGAGGATCCGACCACAAGGAGCACGTCCGCTTCCGACATCAGGGCAAAGGCAGCGTCAACTCTCGGGCGCGGCACATTCTCCCCGAAGAAGACGACGTCCGGCTTGAGGACGCCGCCGCAGCGCAGGCACACGGGAACCCGGAAGGAGCCGTCGGCGGGAGGCTCCACGGCCGCGTCACCGTCGGGCACGCTGACTGCGGCCTTGAACTGGCCGTCCGCCCAGGCAGGGTTGAGCCGCAGCAGCCGATCCTGGAGCCGCTGCCTCTCCTCGCGGGCGCCGCAGTCCAGGCAGACCACCTCGGAAAGGGCGCCGTGCAGCTCCACCACGCGGATGCTGCCGGCGGCCTGGTGAAGACCGTCCACGTTCTGCGTGATCAGCGCCATGACGACCGCGCGCCGTTCCATGTCTGCAAGAGCCCGGTGCCCGGCGTTGGGCTTTGCCTGGGAAACGCGCGGCCAGCCCACGGCGCTGCGCGCCCAGTACCGCGCCCGCGCCGACGCGTCTCCGACAAACTCCCGGTACTGGATGGGCTGCGCCTTTCGGGCGGCGGAGCCGGGGCCGCGATAGTCCGGAATGCCTGATTCCGTGCTTATCCCCGCGCCGCTCAGGACCAGGACGCGCCGGTCCTTCATGAGCGCAGCCACCCGGGCTATCTCAGCGGACGTTGAGCCCTCAGCGGTAATAGCAGATGTATGCGACATCCGCCGCGGCCTTGATGTCGAAAGAAACGCCCCGCGGCACGATCACCTGTTTCCCCTTCCCGATGGTCTGCCACTCCTTGCCGGGGACCTTCACCTGCAGGGAGCCCTCCAGGATGGTGATGTGCTCCTCGGAGGAGGTAGGGAACGTGTAGTCCCCCGGCTCAATGACTCCGACTGTCGCGCGCGTTCCGCTTGCGAAGAGCTCCAGGCTCTGCACCTTGCCGTCGAAATACGTTGAAAGCTTCATGGGAGGAAATGGTATCGTCCTGAGCAAGGTCCCGGCAACCGGGCCCCCGGCAGCCTTACGCCAGGAGCAGGCTGAGCGCTTCACCGGCAATCGCGCCTCCCATGACGATGATCCACGGCCGGACCTTCCAGACCGACAGCAGCAGGAAGGCCGCCAGCGCCAGCGCGAAATCCGCGGGCTTCACAATGGCGCTTGTCCAGACCGGCGTGTACAAGGCTGCCAGCAGGATTCCCACCACGCAGGCGTTGACGCCGGACAGCGCGGACTGAACGCCGGGCCTTGACCGCAGCGCGCCGTAAAAAGGAAGAAGCCCGATGACCAGGAGAAAGGACGGAAGGTAGATGGCTCCCAGCGCCAGGCACGCGCCCGCAACTCCGTTGGGCGCTGATGCCATGACAGCGCCAAGGTAAGCAGCAAAAGAGAACAGGGGCCCGGGCACGGCCTGGGCGGCGCCGTAGCCGGAGAGGAACGTCGCGTTGGACACCCACCCCGGCGGAACCACTTCCCGCTGCAGGAGCGGGAGCACCACGTGCCCGCCGCCGAACACCAGGGAGCCGCTTCGGTAGAAGCTGTCGATGAGAGCCACCCATTGAAAGCCCGTGGCCGCGCGGAGAGCCGGAAGCCCTATGAGCAGGAGACCGAAAAAAGCCAGGCAGGCGATGGCTGCGGTCCGATTGATTCCCGGGAAGTCCGCGGGGACGCGGTCCCCGCCGGGCGGTCTCTTGAGGAAGGCCCGCCCCGCCAGCGCGCCCGCGGCAATGAGGCTGATCTGCGTGACGGAAGACGGAAGGACAATGCTGATGATGGCCGCGGCAAACGCGATTGAGGCGCGCGGCGCGTCAGACGCCATGGTGCGGGCCATTGTCCACACGGCCTGGGCCACCACCGCCACGGCAACCACCATGAGGCCGTGGAGCCAGCCGCTCATGGCCACCCCCGGGCCGTGAGCCAGCAGGGCAAAAGCCACCAGGGCGGCCGCCGATGGAAATGTGAAGCCGACCCATGCCGCTACGCCGCCCAGGAACCCGGCGCGGTGAATGCCGATGGCGATTCCAAGCTGGCTGCTTGCCGGGCCGGGGATCATCTGGCACAGCGCCACCAGGTCCGCGTAAGTCTGCTCGTCCAACCAGCGCTTTCGCGCCACGTATTCTTCATGAAAATAGCCCAGGTGCGCGATGGGTCCGCCGAACGACGTGACCCCCAGCCGTCCCGCCGCGGCCAGGACCTCGATGGCTCGTCCCGCGCGCCGTTCCGCGCTCATGCGGAGGCTCCTTTCCGGCGGCGCGCCGTTTCCACCACGCGGGAAAGCCCTGAGCGAAGGAGCGCCGGCTGGTCCAGCTCGGAGGCAAGACGCTGCAGGAGCTGAAGCGCGTGCGCAAACTCAGCGTCGTACTTCCTGTGGGCAAGCTTGTTGAAGAGCATGAGCACCCTCCGGATGAGAGCGCGGTTGGCGGAGAGATCCCGCCCTTCGCGAATGATGGCGACAAGAACCTCGATTTCCTCCCGCACGTCCCTCACCTCGCAGGCGGAGAGCAGCTGGATGAAGCGGTCCGCGTCCGCGGCGGACGGGAACGAAGGCACTGCGGTCCCCCGGGAGAACCTCCAGTGATGCTGCATGGGAAAAGTGATCAGCGTGCCGGAGCATTGGACGCTGATGCCTTCCGGGGTGGCGCAGAATGACTGGCGGATGCGCGCGGGATTGAAAGCGCGGCCAAGAAGCTGCGTGAGCACGGCCTGCCGGAGCACGGCCCGCGCCCCGCCGGCTCCGGCCGGAGAATGCCTGTCCACCACCAGTGCCAGCTCCGTGTTGCTTGTCCTGCGGTCCAGGCTCTGCTTCCCCCCGGGATACTTCGCGTAGCCCGTCGAGTGAACGGAAAGGCTTCCCGTGCCGGAAAGAAGATCGCACAGCTCTTCCAGGCCGATCAGCCCCTCGTTGCTGTAGCTGACCACAAGGTGACGGCAGTCCACGGCGTCCACCACCGCGCGCAGCGCCGGCAGCGCCGTGGATGCATAACAGAACGCTGACCGGGTCCTGGTCCAATCCTCCCGGATACCCGCTTTCTTCAGAAGGCGGCCGTCGGCCCCGCGCTCCTGGCTCACCGGGGGGCGATCCCAGAGCGCAATCGTATTGAGCATGAAGTAGTTGCTTCCATACTGATGGACCGCGTAGGGCGGATCCAGGTAGCAGATATCGCCGCTCCTCCCGGAGAGGAACGCCCGCGCGTCATGGCACGCCACTTCTGCCGGGGCGGTGGAAGGAGCCAGGACGGGCGGCTCAAGCCGGATGGGCGCCATGATCCGGCCAAGGGCGTCCCTCCCATGGCCGCCAAAGCCGCGATGGCACGCCTTGAAGACGCCTGAGGTGTTGGTGTGCGTTGCCGCCTCATAAAGGAGACCCGCCACCAGGACGGCTTTTCGAAACCGGTCATCGACGCGGGCGGGCTGACCCGGGAACATCTCCTCCACGCGCTGCCTCACCGCATCGATCCTCAGCGCGTTTTCCGTCGTGTAGAAGAGCCGCTCCGTCCTCCAGTCCGCGCGCTCCGTGGACCGCGGCGCATAGTGGCGCGCGATGTACCTGTCCGGGTCCGGCGGCCAGGGGAGACTGTTGAGCTCCGACAGCACCTGCGGCAGCCCGCCCAGCGGCAGGAACAGCCGGTCCAGGTCCCTGGGGGAAAGGGCAAGATGGCACGTGTTGATGACGTGGGAATACGGCTCCCAGTCGTTTGCAGCCACGGCAAATCCCATTGCCCGCGCAAGCCGGGACACCGCGCCGCTTCCCGCAAACGGGTCCAGGAACATGGCCGGAGCCTTCCCTTCGCCGTCAGGGGCCAGCTGCCGGAACACCCCGTGGAGGAAGCGGAGAAGCGCGCGCTTGTTGCCGATGTAGGCGATCAGCTGGGTGGAGAGATAGGGGCTCTGGAAATCGACGTCGGCGGTCAATCCGGAGAAAAGGTGGCCCGGTTCCTGTCCGTCTCAAAGACTTCGACAAGGGAGAAGCGGGCGTCAGGCAGAGCGGCATGCATCCCGTCGTAGATGAACCGTGCGATCTTCTCCGCGCTGGGGCAGCCGTCGGAAAACGCCGGGTGGTCGTTCAGGCTCGTATGATCCAGCTTCCCGATCACGGTCCGCAGCGCTTCCTTCATGATGCCGAAATCCAGGAGCATGCCGCCGTCATCCAGCTCCGTCCCGCGGGCGCTCACCAGGACCTTGTAGTTGTGCCCGTGCAGCTTTTCGCACGCGCCGTTATACCGGGCCAGGAAATGGGCGGCGGCGAACCCGTCCTCGATCCGCACCGTGTACATGAGCCGAGCATACCTGATTTCCGCCGCCAGGTCTTGTGCCGCCGTCCGCGTCCCGGTAGCATCTGCCCCATGAGGGAGAAGGCGCTGCGGGAGGTTTTTGCCGACGTTCCGTTCACGGAGACGCGGGGAGACATGACCAGGCCCATACGCGGGATTGCCTATGATTCGCGCGACGTGGAGCCCGGCTTCCTGTTTGTCGCCATGGACGGGATACACTCCGATGGCCACAGGTTCATTGCTGATGCCGTGTCCCGGGGAGCG
>Ga0335078_10005806_pt1 | contig 18257 bp, 19 predicted proteins | sample Lox_Sample_32_FD_206711 | JGI IMG/M metagenome (GOLD analysis project Ga0335078, IMG submission 206711) | Soil microbial communities from Loxahatchee National Wildlife Refuge, Florida, United States - Lox_Sample_3.2 | ecosystem: Environmental > Terrestrial > Soil > Wetlands | place: USA... | reverse complement strand
AAGGTTCGGAAGGAGAGTTTAAAAACTATTATAGTATCTGAATATTACGGTCAGGTTTGAAACCAATTCATCCTCTTTTTCCCGGCTCACGTTCATCCCACCCTTAACAGCCCCTTCCCCCACGCTTTTTGGATAACTTGTGACAGAGATTTTCGCATCATTTCGGAGACAATTCTAGACGATTGGAGCTTGTCACTAAAGGAATAACTTTTCAACAGAGGGACTGAAGTCAATACATCTGCCCAATCAACCACCGATTGGTCGTCGCCTCCCGAACCTGCATTGCACTTGAATAATACATTTATCTTCCAGCTTTTACTTTTACGGGTCAACTCAAGCCCCTTCCGAAAAGGCAGGTAACTGCTTGGGTTCGTGCAGCTACTCAAATAGATCCGAACCAACCAACAACCTTCCCATTCTTTCCCTCATCAAGCCGTTCATCAAGTGAACCAACCCCTTCCTTTTCGTTAGCTCCGAAACACCTTAAAAAGAGACCCAACAAATGGCATTGTAAGTTTCTCCCCTTTTCTTGGCACACTTTGTCCCCCAATATTAGCGCCCCTTTTGCGCTTTTACGTATTTTTCTTTTTGTAATATTTTCGTCCGTGCGCAAAAGTCTCGCGGAGTCTTTGCTGATCGCTCGTGGGGTAGTTTCTTTGGAACGGGCGCTAGCCATGTTGGTAACGACGTCGATTGAACAGAAGCCGCCCAGTTTCTTCGTTTGACGTTGTTTTAGACGGCTATTCGTTATCCGAGATATCCAACAATATTTTCCAAGCTTTTGAAAAAGCAATCAGCGATTACGCAGCATCTTTTCTTCAAAGAGGTTGAGGCACTAGTTAACTTCCCGGCACGACTACTCTCACTACCGCACATACATTAGAGAAGCGCACACACGCACCCACACAATACAGAGCTGTTCTCTCATAGGACAAAGAAAATAAGCTCTTTCTCCCCCCCACGTAAGCCTCGCAGCCACAATGGGATCCACTACCCCGGCTCCGTTTCTGCTCCCCGCATCAACCACTCCCGAAGCAGCGCCATCTAGCTCAGACCTCGCCTTTATAGACTCTGCCTTGTCCACCCTCACCTCTGACCCCACCGACTTACTCCACCCGTTTGTCCATGATTTCACAACTGCCGATCTCAATCTAGAGACATTGCTTATGCCACCCCTCTACCATCCTGACTCTCCGAGTTCATCTCTGTCTACTCCAGCGACACAGACAAGCTTTGAGGATTCTTTTTCTTCTGCGTCTAGCGTTTCGCTTGCATATACTACTGCGTCGACGTCACCCGTCTTAGACAAAGCATACTTCAACAGTATCTTTTTCTCCGATAATTTTACCTTCACCAACCAGAGACCTTTACTGCCGACAGCAAACCCATTTATTGAAGACATCAAATCGGACTCGCTTTTACCTTTGAACTCGTTCGAGTCATTCACCCCGGACTTTCAGTTCATCCCAGTCTTCAAGTTGGACGAGTCGATCCATCGATCTATCGAAGTCCCTGCGTCACCGACTACCATGGACGTGTCTACTTTCTCTCACCCTTATGTTGAGCGCACGATGCCACAGGCACCCGCCGTCCGTCCCTTCGCACATTCTTTTCAGAATTTCACTGGTTCTTATGTGTCTACATCGTCAGATGACACAACGAGTGATGCGCCCTTACCATCCCCACTTCCTAAAAAGCCGGCGCGAATTGCGAAACAGGATAAGGGAATCAGATGCGACCATTGCGGTGTGGATAAAACCCCACTTTGGCGTAAAGTGCCAAAAAAGGAAAATGCATATCATTGGTAAATGCCTCGTCTAGCAGGCTAACGTATACAGTAATGCCTGTGGCCTCTATTACAAGTCAAATGGCCACTTCCGTACGTTAGAAGGCGAGGGGCGAGTTATTCGGGTCAAGAAACTACGCAAACCGGGCGATTACAGCTCTAGTTCGTCTTATCGATCCGGTCCAGTCACTGCCAACAGGAACGTCACCTGTGCCAATTGCGGTACAAACAATACTGTTCTCTGGCGAAAGGGACCAGACGGTCAATCTCCGCTCTGCAACCCATGCGGGCTCTTCTATAAACTCCACGGCAAGCATCGCTCAGCGGACAAGAAGAAGGAGATCCATCGACGTAATCGAGGGACTAAGAAGCGATACAGTATTTCTACTGTCGCCAGTCGCAATTCGTGGAGTTCAGCGGAGGAGGGAGACGATGAGATCGACAGTCCCGTTACGCCTGAGTTTACTTTTCAGCCTCAGCAGATGTCGCCTACTTCACAGCAGAATTACGTCAAGGCAGAGGAGATGCAATTAAGTAGTCCCACTACGGCAGCTAGCACGGCGGGGTATTCCTATCAATGGCAAGAGCAATCTGTTTAAGTTTCATTTTTTTGTTGGGTTTCAGAGGTCTAAGATTTCTTTTCAATTCATGAAAAAGTATGTCTTTTGTCTCATTTTTGGGTGTGAATTATTTGGGTATACTATTCTAATTTGCGTTGGGCGGCGGATGATTTTGGGAGTTTTGTTGAGTTAGCGCGGGCAGTAGCGGGTAGCCTTAGTTAGCGAGGGTTTTACTCAAAGTATTCATAGATCACGGAGATAAAGGGTATACGGGTATATTTTAGACTTTCTTTGATGTTCTCTTTTTCTCTCTTTAAACTATAAATAAACGGGTTAAATCTTATGCAGTATTACGTACAAGCTATATTCCCCGCATGGAATAACCTAATTCATCTTTGAATACTGATACGTAATATCAATACCGGACGACATGTTCCGGTTACCTTGTGTGATTGGAGAACGGTCTCCTGACCGTCAGATGAAAATCCAGATAACTACGAACTCGCCGCTTTGCAGGGGTGGCGCCATTCGAGGGTATTACTGGCGGCGGTGATTCTAAGTGCACGGAAAGGTAATCCAGATCTGCAACTACTCCCAAAAAGTTGGTCGCTTCTTCGGCTGACGAATGTGCATGCTAATGGGATCATGATATTGCAACGAAGCTCTTTTGCTAAAACTTCTAGAGTGAGATATAGAAGTGACTGAGATCACACTGGTTGACCGCGAATCGGTGAGATGTTGCATTCAGACAGTCCCGGCAAATGGAGATTTTCCGCTTGTACGTACGGCAACATTATCAATCCACTTCCAAACCCACTGCTTATTTAGGCTGTGCTCGTACTTTGCATTTGCATTTATGAAACCAACCAATGTTGCGAGTCAGAAGATAGCACTTGAAAACGGTCACAGTTTCCGAGATTCCCCGGACAAAATCGGACGATTGCGGAGGGTCAATTTAGATTGGGACATCATACTGTCCGCCCTCACTCTCACAACGGGGTAAAAGCAAAAATGGCAAAGTCGAACTATATTGGATCCAGCCAAAAGGGACGAGAGAGCATCTTGATAATAACGTCCTTTCTCCAATCACCGAGCGCCCCTTCATCTTTCTTCTGTCGCTCATCTCTTATTCCATTCAATAGAGCGTTATTTCTTACATATTAATTTGGGTGTTATAGCAGGCGCGCTTATCGTTGCATTGTTTTGCGTTCGGCGTTTTTGAAAAGGGAAGAGTCATCGTCCACGTGGAAGATGAATTATCAACAGTTAGAGAAACTAGGAGAGGGGTACTTTCTTCACTTCCTATCATGACAAACAATTTACTAATAATTTCATAGGACGTATGCGACCGTATTTAAAGGGAAAGAGCGAACTACTGGCAACACAGTCGCTCTCAAGGAAATCCACCTCGACTCCGAGGAAGGAACTCCCTCGACCGCTATTCGCGAAATCTCTCTCATGAAAGAACTTAAACATGACAACATCGTCGGTCTTCATGATGTCATCCACACCGAAAACAAACTCATGCTCGTCTTCGAATACATGGATAAAGATCTAAAGAAATACATGGATACCTACGGAAGTCCACTCCCGCCCGAACAGATCAAGTCATTCATGTTTCAATTGTTACGGGGCGTTGCATTCTGTCATGAACGACATGTCCTCCATCGAGATTTAAAACCCCAGAATCTCCTCATTAATCGTAAAGGAGAGCTCAAATTGGCCGACTTCGGTCTCGCGAGAGCGTTCGGTATTCCCGTCAATACCTTTTCCAATGAAGTCGTCACATTATGGTATCGGGCGCCTGATGTCCTCCTCGGTTCTCGATCGTACGATACCTCCATCGATATCTGGTCAGCGGGATGTATCATGGCCGAGATGTTTACCGGTCGACCATTATTCCCCGGCCAACAGAACGATGATCAACTCATCCGTATCTTTCGGTTAATGGGAACGCCAACAGAAGAGACTTGGGAGGGTGTGTCGAAGTATTCAGAATGGAAAATGGATTTCCCTTATTATTCGCCTATGAATCTCAGTTCGGTGTTGCCACAGATTGATCCCTTGGGAATGGATTTGTTGAATAAGATGTTACGGTTGAATCCACAGGAGAGGGCTACCGCCAGGGATTTATTGAAACATCCATGGTTTGCGGACCAACAGAGAGAGTTTCAGCAGAGGCAGATGACGTTGCCTGCTAACCAGAGGAGACCATATTGATGTGTAGTTGGAAAAACGGGAGCGGAGGCGGAGGGTTTCTATAGCATAACTATTCTTATTGAGGGAATTGCGCTTGCGCTTTTGTATAGATTTGCATGTCAAATATCCCAATTACCGATATCCACTTCATTCTGTTTCCTTACACTATTTCGAACTCCTCTTTCTCCTCCGTTTCGATGGGTATCATCGCAAGCATAAGCCTGCAGTTTTATTCAACATATCAACGCTCAGATCATGGGTTTCAAAAAAATTGTCCAGACTCGGCACATAAATCTTAATATTGCTAATAATCAGCTCATCCACGTGAATAGATACGTTCTCCTCCGTGCTCTCTTCCAATGAACTAGACACAGTCCCTTAACAATGTTATTCTCAACCCCCCGGCGTCGACCAGCAGTCAATAGGAACCGTTCCGTATTATCGATTTCAGTCGGTGACGGGAGAGAAGTTTCATTTCGAAAGGCGTAGCGGAGTTTATCACGGATGATGTATCTTTCTGGGGTACGGTTTTGGATGGCGATGTGACCTGCTCGCCAGAGACGGCGGTAGACGCTGCGGACGTAAGCTTTATCCATGCATCAGTCAAAGCTACGAAAAGTTTTGGAGAATGTCGATCATTTGAGCAACGTGCGGATTTGCTGTTGATTGACGATCTCATTGAAATTTTGTATCTATGCTAGAAAACCTGAACTCCGAGAAATCACCTTTCATAAATACATGTCCCTGGTATCTATATCTTACTCTGCCTCTTGGTCTCTGTATATATCTTCCGATTTTTTCTTCTTTTTCGGCCTTGCCCTTGGTGTCCGCACAGGTAGGCTTTTAACTAGCGGTCAGATCATGAATTCGAAGAAAATATACTTTGAAACTCTGGAGGTTGTCTAACTATATTAGCCATTAAAGTTTCCAATTTGTCGTTTAATTCGTTGTCGTTAGCAATATCTTCCTCTTCCTCTTCTTCGTCTTCGCCTTCGTCTTCTTCCTCCTCGTCTTCCCCGGGTTCTCCCTCCTCGGGCGGAAGAGAAGTTTCTGCTGCAGAGGGAAAAATCGTCGTATCCATGAGAGGTTGAATTTCTTCTTCTGTCGGTACTCTTCCTTCTCGCAAAATCGACAATTTCTCACGCATAACGAGCCGAAGTTTCTCCATCGTATCAGTAGGATACCATCCATCTGATTCCTGCATTAATAACATAAAAGCCGGCCAAAATTACGTGAAATTCCTCTCTCAAAGGCGACCCATCAATGATCTTTCGTAACATAGGATCTACAATATCGCATAAACAGTAACACACAACTTTGGTATTCACTTCCTTCCCAGTAAATAAATGCGATTGCGTCATCTTCTCATTCTCCTCCTTAATCCTATCCTCACCCCTGGTTTTTCGAAAGTTAAAGAAAACTGATTGATATCCAGCCCATTTCTTATCTTTCCGTGGATCCAAACCGTAAACAACATACATATCCCGGAAGGGACCGCTCCGGAATAAATAACACACGTAGGGGAAACAAAACCGAAAAATAGGCTCCCAGTTATCTACCTCCACAGAAGGATTCCCTCTTCCCCATCGTTCGATATACTTGTTGGTGATGGTACGCCGAGCACAGATCGGCCGTTCAGAAAAGATTTCTTTTAACCTTGCAATACATCGCTGCATGCCTGAAGTTGTTTGGTTTATGGGCGTTAATCCAGATTTTAGATGTTGAGGAACTGTCGGAGCGTTTTTATCGACTATCTCGATGAATTTATCCTTGTAATCAACGTTTATAGGGTGATATAATTTGCCGTTTACGATTCTTAAACCCGAGTTTTGCTTGTAGCTACGTCAGCATAACAATATAGAGATGGGATACTTGTAGAGTGCGGGAAGATTAGTAGTGGAGAAAATGGGTGGCGGCATCATATCGGCATTTGAAAAGTCGTCTTCCTCGAGCGAGATTCGAAATTTTGAGATCTTGTCGTCTTCACATTAATAAAAGGGTACCAGAGGAAATACAATCCATTTCGTCGAAAGCTTCATGAAATTTAGCATTGAACTTAGAATCTGGATAAGGCTGGTATTGATAGTCTGCAATGTCTGCATTTAGTCTAATGTTGAAAGGGAGGACCTCTGAATCTCAGGATTGTATCTGTCACGCCTACGACTTCTACCCTCTCGATTTTTCCGCTTTCTCGGTTTTTACCAACCTTAAGAACAATATTTTGAGCTTTAAGCGGTTGAGACACAATAGGATGTTGATAAGGGTCACTAGGTCGGTATCTCAACTCCAACTTCGCCTTCTCATGTTCCTCGGCGGCCTATGTAAACAAATCGCAATGGCAAGGGGAAATGTACTTTAGCAATTGCCTTTTCACCACCTAGCGTCTTTATCCCACCCTGGATAGAAGTCAGAATTGCGGGATGTTCAATCGATAGAAAAGCAGTGTTAGGAATTGGATATGGATCTGCAGGTTCATAATCTGAAGTGGGCTTTGGTGAGTTGGTCGCGGATATATTCTGTGACATTTTCTGTGATTTTAAAAACGGTCTGGAATACGGTGAGGATGGCGTAGTGGAATATTGTGTTTTATGTCAGTTGGGATTGAAATTTAGATGGACTTCATCTGGAGTCGAACCGCCCATCTCAGCATTTTCACTCAGACTGCGCCATCTTTCCTGGCGCTATATTTTGACGATCATGCTTCCAAATTAAATTCATGTTCAGGGAATCTGTTTAACGCATACGAGATTTAAGACATATAAAGTCGATACAACAGATAATTTCTCATTTATACTACTGAATCTATCAACTCTCAATTTGCAATATTCTAGCGGACTTGCATGGGTAAATCATTCAGAAAGGTACGATGACTTTTTGGGAGTGTTCTACTGTAAACGTACGTGCTTTAAGCTCGATTTGGTCTTAGGTTGAAGCCGTGATTCGAACCAGCTCTGCTAACTTCACTGCATTTGGATTAAGCTTTAGAGATCGGCGGTGGGTTTGTGACGATCTTGCCAAGGACAGCCACCCCGGCAAAAGATGCCATACACGGCCAACGAATCGCACACGGAAAGCAAGGCACACGCCGCTGACTATAAAGGGAGTAGATCCCCGTCCCCGCGTTACTCGAAATTTCCTCAACCTTAGTCCTGTTATGCGTCGTTTCTTCACATCGAATAAAGGGAAGGAACCGGCTTCGGCGCCACCTTCGCAATCGGCGGATTCACAGGGCGCAACCAATGGCGGCCCATCTTCTTCTTCTCCGCCACCTGCATTCGACTCCAACAATAGCGCATCAAATAATCCCCTGACGAGTAGATCCTTTTCCGCAAAAGGTTGACCTTTAGTACGCTGGTATGTCTTATTCGATGGCCAAATTCCAGATTTCCTTATTACTGTGTGTGAAGCGCTTGGTCTCGGTTGGAGCATTCTCAAAAATTCCACAGAAGGTTCAAGTGGACCTGCCGATGCCGCAAGAAATAAATTCCGCGAAAGATTTGTCATTGTGTTTCCGCAAGACTTGGGCTCGCTACCGAGTCTTATGGATGACGACGCGCCGCCTGAGTATACCGATGAGGCGGAAGAAATGGAGCGCAAAGCCAAACAGAAGCGAAACCTTTTTGATTCCGTTGGTATAACCCTCATAACTAAAGTGCTGATTGTAGTTGATGATATAACATACCTACATTCTAGGAATGGGCTTGTGGAGTTGTTTAACGTGCTCTTTATGTGTCGGTCTTTGAAACAAGTGGTTCAAACTCGTACTGCAAGGCAAGATAAATCGATGGAGGACTTTATCAAAATTAAAGGAGCTGAAGTTAGTCTCCGAACCATACAGTTCGATGGCGTTGAGGATATTGACGAAAGAATCAAATATCTCACCGATCAAGGTTCAGATCGTTTGATAATCCGCTAACGGTAGGAGTAATATGGGCCAAGTACGGCTTGTGGACGAGCGACAAACTCAGTCCTGAGGACAACTTTAGAAGAGGTCAATGGATGATCTTTGGAACTTGGCCCGAAACATATCATGGTACATTCATGGTGTTTATTGCTCACAGACAGCATCCAAGAAGGAGAAGTTGTCACATAACTGGCAAGAGCCATATCATCTTGGCAAAGGCTCGGGTCGCTATTCCACAGGCGGTGCTGGTGCTGTGTTAGGGGGTAACTTCGGCTGAGAATAATGATATCTTATAATTTTAACGAGGGGTTCTTGATTTATGGTCCTTTCGATTTGTTTCCTTTCTCCACACTATCATGGTCTGTAGCTATAATGGCCCATAGATACTCATCCACAAATTCACCGTCAATGATGACATTATCCCGGAGATAGCCTTCTTGTTTGAACCCACACTTCTCCAAGACCCGCTTTGACGCAATATTCCCCTGGAAACAGGCTGCCCGAATTTTGTGAACACGCATTTCTTCGAGGACGAAATCAACGACTCGTCTCACTGCCTCAGTTGCTAGGCCTTGCCCCCAATATTTCGGAGCCATGATATACGCAATCTCTGCAAAATTGAACGCGCGATCGAAAGTAGAGACGTTGATATGACCGATAAACTCGTCCGCACTGATGCCATCCTGCGTCTTCAGGATGATCGCGAATGAAACTGCATCGCGCAACTTGAACCGCGAAAGGAGAATCTCCAGATAATTCTTTCTTGTATATTCGATATCTTTGTGGGCCGCCGTCCCGTAGTATTTCATCGTCTTTTCATCGCACATGATAGCAAACATTGCCACATCGTCATCTTCGCGTAGTAATCGAAGCCTTAATCTAGGCGTCTCGAGCAAATCCGGCCAGTTGTTGAATAGTTCATTGATATGAGGAGGATGATGTGCAGTCCACTCATCCTGGCGCCATGCATCCCATCCCTTTCTTTGCCTTCGATATTCGCAGAACTCCTTCCATATACTAACGTCGTCGGCAGTGAACGGGACCAACACCGGCTCGGCGTCGGAAGTGAGGGATAAGTCGGCGATTTTCTCTAGCAACGCCGGATCCTCTTGTTTCGAATTGGTCACTTCATTTTTTCCTCCCATTTTCTTTCCTTCAAAAAGGAATGGTTTGGCTAGAGCCCTCAGTACTGCCAGACGGACAATCTTATATTATTCTCAACTTTATCAGCCTAAGGTGGTTTCGCATTGTTGCTGCGCTCCCCGGGACATCCGTCCCGAACCTTCTCTTCTATCGTATTAAAAACTTTGTTTAGTCGTTGCCCCTTTTCCTTGTGTCCCCGTGCGTCAGTTTAGGTAAGCATGCGCCGCCGTTGAGATAACTATACTTGATTATCACATGAAGAGGTAGGGTATAAGGTCGGATATAATTCGAAGAGCTTTTTTTGGAGGTTTTTATCGGCAGTATTGTTTTTACCCGTCCTAGGGGTTGAATTGCTATAGTTGCATAGCCTTTCCCGTGGTGTACTTTCCTTCCCGACCCCCCAGCTCATCCACAAGCACTGCCGATCTTCTCAATCCAGATACACAACCTTCGGACGGCATAGGCAATACTTACGGATCGGCCCCAGTGTCTTTAGTTGTATGTTCGGGAAGAAGAAGAAGGTTCAATGATGTGGGAGAGAGACTAGCAAGATGTAAAATAAACCGTAACTTAGCCATGACTCATGAGATACTGTAGAAGAGCATCCAAGGTGTATCTGACGTCTGCGACCGCAAACGTATAATTATATCCAATAAACTTCTCCTGAAGCTTGCGCCACCATCATATACACCAGAAACCAGTTCAACTATAGCAATTTACCATAAAGGGTATGGCGGTGGTAGTTCTACAATGCTCCGATGGCTCTCCGACCGAGAACCGACATCTCTCAAAACACCTTGCGCCGCGATAATCACAGCGACCCTTCGTCAATAGGGAAACCCTGTTTTCCTATGTAATTGCTCCAATTAGGACCAGTGACCATTATTGTTACTCGATCGGAGATGGAAGGACGAGTCGTTCGCAGCAAGTCGATATCGTATATAACAACGCTGCATTTTGTTTAAACATTCATAAAGCCTGCGATATCCGAGAGACGACTAGACCAGCAGTGACGCCGTCTCTGCTACAGGACCTTGCAATGTCCATCTTCAAGTTTATCTTCCCAGAAACCATCGTCCGTTCAAAAAGCGCACGGTTATCTTTGACTATGCGTTAATAATATCTGAGAAACACGTTAAACGCACTTCCGACCAAACCGAATATCAAGATGCTTTGGAAGGAGACTCATGAGGATCTTCGGTTGTTCTTCACTGGCCGTTATTGAAGGTAGCCCCATACGATCGTTCCACCTTAATTAAATGTGCTGTGAAGGCCTTTTTAGAGACCATAGTACTATGTGGAAGCTCGAAACGTCTTTGAAGCTCTCGGGCGTATGTATTCCATCAGGCGGAATCTTACTCTGTAACAGATGGCATCTTTCTTAGGTGAGATCACAAAGAACTGAACTGAACTGCCATCCGACAACACTGAATTGCGCAAATGTTATGATGAGGAGCTCCATGAGCATATATTGGCGGCGATCCGTGCACCCTTCTAGGGACCATCTTTCAGGATTATACCAAGCTTATTTAGAATGGCATAGGCAAATCTGACGCGGCAGGGCCTTCAAGTCGGGAACAAAAATTCCGAGAGCTGCGCAGATCTGCTTAAGCCACCGAACTTCTTCCTGAAAATTTCCCCAGCAAAGCACAATTTCTTGTCTATCATTACCGCTGAAATCTCTAAAAGACAAGTAGGATCTCATTTCTCGCAATGCCTACTGCGGAATTGGCATCGGGAGTCTATCTCTACTATACAGACTCTGGAGTCCCTTCTTCACTTAATTATGATACCATAGTCATCGTACATGGTGTTGCATACAATGCAGGTATACATACTATTATGCTCAACATCCTGATAACAGAGCTATTCACTCCCTTAAATGCTGCCCTTCCTACGAATGTAAGAGTCATTGCCTATAACCAACGCGGCTACCGCGGTTCTACACCCCTATCGAAAGGTGAACTCGACCTCACCGACGATAGAAGAAAACTCACTGTGGACTACGCCAACGACCTCATCGAATTCCTCGAGTGTATCGATTCCAAATACTCCTTACCACGCAAAGCAATCGTTCTCGGCTGGTCAAAGGGGACAAACCTATTGTTAGCCTTAGCCTGTCCCACATTTCTGCCTAGAGAACTACGAGAACGGGCTATTAAGAGGGTGAGTGCGTTAATCCTGTACGAGGCGCCTGGGAATGCGTTTGGATTGACTCCGACGAAAGATTACACAAGTGCTATGGCGGGACCATTTCCCGAACATGTTACGTCGGAGGAAGAGAAGAAAGCCATCACAGCGCAACGGTTCGCGGATTGGATTTCAGGATTTTATAAGCATGAGGATTTATCCTCGGCTGCTCCAGTATTAGGTGTGGACCCAGTTGGATTCAGCAAGGATAGTCTTGATCGAGAGTTATTAGCACGATCGGAGGAACTTGCTCTGGTTCCTTTGGGATTTCACTGGGGGTTGAGTGCGGATGCTAAAGAGCGGGCTGAATTGGCCAAGTTGGCCATTGAGCAGAAAGATATTCCTATTGCCATGGCATGGAATGGCGAGACTGCAGGGTATATAATATCTGCGGTCAAGGCTGGCGAGGCATTGGGTGCGAAGGTCTACAAACTCGACAACAAGGGCAACCATTTGTTCTTTGCTCATGAACCTAAGAAGTTTGTAGATGGGATATGTAAGATTGCAAGTGACTTGACCGGACATCGAGTGGGATAGACCATGGAATAAATGACATAAGTGGCAATTTGAACAAACAACTACCCATCTAATACCCTTTAATACGAAAAAGCAAACCGCTCTCTGAGTGTAAGATAGATCACCCTCCACAGTCTCTTAAAATGCAAACCTACTTCGGGCGGGAGAAGAAAATAGCTCAAAGCATAAACGATGGCAACTTAGATAACGAAAAAAAGCATGCAATTAAATCATCCCCATGACATGATGACCCGCTTCATGAAAATCACTGCTTTGCCTACTGACTCGCACATTGCACACCTGGACCACCCTCCTCGTCATCCTCGTCCATAGCTCCGTTCGGCCGAGCACCGGATGTTCCCATCTCTGCTCGTCGTTGTTGCATTGGATCCACGGTGCTGAGGACAGTCTCGTCTACATGGGTGCCTTGAGGAATTTCTAAGGGTGCTGTGGGCGGGAGGATATTTCGGAGGGCTTCCATTGCTTCGAGAGGTAATGATTGAGCCCATTCTGGTTCGGGGAAGATGATTTCGAATTTGATGTATAGGTTGCCAAAGTCGTGGTGACGGTAGGAGGGCATACCTTGGCCTTCGATGACTTTGATTTCACCTGGGTTGTTAGCAGAGTCAGTTGGGGATAACATACCTGGCTTGATGATTTCGCCGGGGAGGATGTCGACTTTCAGGTATCGCTCGTCGAGATGTTCAATGGGGAAAGATCCACCGGTTAAAGCAGTGGAGAGATCGATCTTCGCTTGGTAGAACAGATCATCTCCTTTCCGTTGGAATCGAGGATGTTCTTTCGTCTCAATGACAAAGATGACGTCTCCAGGAATGATGTTGGGAGCTTGATCGGCTTCGCCGGAGAAAACGATGCGTTGGCCTTCTTGCATACCCTTGTCGACATGGACGTTCAATACCTTGCGTTCATTGATGACTTTCTTGCCAGTGCATTCCTTGCATTTATCCTTGGGTGGGATGATTTCACCCTCACCATTACACTCCGGACAAATTGCCTGGAACCGTTGAATAACGGGGCCCATTTGACGCATGACAATCTTCTGTCCAGTCCCACTACATGACTTACATGTCTTGACGGACCCTTCCTTGCCACCTTTGCCATTACACTTAGGACACAAGACGGTCTTCTGCAATGCCAATTTCGACACCTTGCCCTTGTATAAATCCTCCAAACTGACTTTGAGAGCATGAACTAAATCTCGTCCCTTGCGGGGTCCACTCGGTCGAGTAGGTCCCCCATTCCCGAACATGCCACCTCCTAATCCACCACCGAAGAATTGCGCAAAGAGGTCTTCCGCTGAACCGGGTCCCATTCCTGGTCCGCCACCTTCGAGACCTTCTTCACCGTATTGGTCGTAGACTTGTCGTTTGTTTTCATCGGAAAGGATATCGTAGGCATGACTGATTTCTTTGAATTTGTCACCCGCATTGGGGTTTTTGTCGGGATGGTATTTCAGTGCTAACTACAAAGTATGTTAGAATGTCTGTTTGTCTCGAAGGGAATAGCGAGAAGATACCTTTCGATATGCTTTTTTGATTTCATTTTCTGTCGCGTCTGGACTGATTTCTAGAGCATCTATAGATTAGAAATGATGTCTACATAGGGTCCTACCGTATAATTTTGTGTCTCTGACCATGGTTGCGTTTCAGGGATATGCGGATGAAGTTGCTTGAAGAGGAAGACTTTAATGAGATCAGAAGTTATGAAGATTTAGATAGCGATAAAAGAGAAAAAAGGAATAAGTCAGTAGTGACGTAGATTCACTAGATGCCGTTGTAGATGTTGCTATGCGATCGTTTCGTTGCGTTTACTGGGGTGGGGTACTTGGATGAAATCTTCTCTCTTCTGCTGCTGTTTCCTTACAGCTTACTTTTTATATTATGCCTGTAGCGACGCCCTCAAATAAAAGAAGAAAAATTCTAGGAGAAACCCTAACCCAATGGAAAATTCAGAGAAATTAAACTTTTCTTCCATGACTTTCCATCGATTTCTCCTGCTTTTTTAGGTACAATTATACTTTTTCATCGCGCAAGAAAGCTCGCAAAGAACAGCACAAAAGATTCTGGAAGGTTAGAGTATTGCGATAGACATAGCTATGCAAATTCTTGATTTCAAATTGATTGTTCCGAGTGCTCCTGAGTCGGAATTTCCTTTGCTGACCAATACTTATGTCCTGACTTGCCACTCGCTATTTAATTACTGCAAGGAACTTTCGATAGGCGAGATCTCTAGCCCCAATTAATTCGAGAACCCCGCGTCTCATGTCCCAATATGTGCATTCTACTTTGAGATCTGATCCCTTTAGCATCAATTTCCCAATGTCTCGCAATAAGATAGCTACTATTAATAATTTGTCTCGCTATTGCCCAAGAAACTATTGTAAGATCACAAATATTCTTATCTGCTTAGAAGAATGTATTGCGATTCTTTTTCAAATCATATTCCTGGCCCTGTCCTCGTGGACTGAAAGAAGACTTTGAGAGAAATGAATCCTATCGCGTTGTCGGGCCGGTATGCCCAACGCCTTTTTATCTCTATCGATCCAATCACTGCATCCCAATTACCCGAACGGCGATCGTCTCCCCCATGCGATTCGTCCAAATTTAATCCATCTTTTTCAACTAAAAAAAAATTAAAATAAAGTGACTCAACACACATAATCCCAACGACAATCAACCTTCTTCCACTATAGTCACAAGCGGAACGAAATGAATCTCCTTACTACCTAAACATCACCGTCCCCTTTCCTATCTAAAGCCAGAAGAGAATATCCGTGGATGTTCCCACGACATTCTTTTCTCACCTCCATCCGTCATCTCCCAAATTCGCCATTCGCTGCCTCACGTCATTCCCAATTCAGGAACGTCTCCCTTTCCCTCTTCCGCGATAAGAAACCACCACCGTCACCATCCGATACGACAGGGAAATGTGGGGTTCCTTCAATCATTCACGCCGGCCCTTCCGATTCTGTTTATCCACTCCTTCGTCTCGAGAGTGCTGTTTCCGCACGTCCGAAACGCCAACATAGAAGGGTACCCCTGTTTCCTGAAGGGGAACACTTTCGGGATATTAAGGGCGATAGTGCCGGTGATGACGCATGGGTGTTGGGGAAGTATTACTTAGGTAACTATCTCTATGGCTTTTGCTGATGTAGGCGTTGCTGATGGAGTTGGTGCGTGGAATATGAAAGAGAATGGACGACCGGGGTTATGGTCTCGGTTGTTGATGCATTATTGGGGTTTAGAGTGCGAGGAAAGAATGAAACTATGGAAAGTAGATCGCACGACGATTTCTGGACCTAACAACCCTGTCGGGTATAATTTATTTGGTGAAGAGAAGAAAGTCGATGTGATTTCCATGTTACAGCGTGCGTATCTACGGACAATCTGTGCGACGGAGAATTCAGGGAGATGGGTTGGTTCCACAACTGCTTGTGTTGCATTATTACAACGATCAACGTTGCATATCGCAAATGTATTTATCCGTTCGATGGGGCTGATGTAGCTTGGTGATTCAAGGGCGTTTATCATTCGAGGGAATAAATTCGTGTTTACGACCGACGAACAGCAACATTGGTACGATTGTCCTTATCAAGTAGGGACGAATTCAACGGATACTCCTATTCAAGATGCTACTTCCCACGTCGTCAGATTACGACCTTTTGATACCATTATCATTGCTACAGATGGATTGGGAGATAACTTATGGGATGAAGAGATCTTAGCTGAAGCTGCTGGAATCACTGAATCGGGCGAAGCTTCTCTCCCAAGACGTTCCGTACAAGAAATCGCAAATGCACTTTGTACAAAGGCAAGAGCAGTGGGGGAAGATAAATGGGGAGAGTCCCCGTACATGGTAGACACTCTGAAGTATACATCTAATCTCAGGAACGGGCAATCATGGAAGGACTACCATATAACGGAGGAAAATTGGATGATATCACTGTTGTTGTCGCAAGGGCGGAATTGGATGAGTAAGTTATCGTTAGTTTGGTTTTATATGGTTTAATCGGTGGGTATTGGGATTGATCCGTGTGTTGGCCAGTTTTGCATCTGTTATTTTTGTCGGGTATTTTTAGTGGCATGAGATTCCCCGGGGGTTTTATCTCAAAGTGTACGAAATGCAAAATTAATTTCTCTCACGTTGTCATCTCTGCTTTTGATCACGTCATTATCTCCATTGAGAGATTCAGATGATCGGGAAGCGGCGTAAGAATTCGATTGGATGGATTGTTTCGTCCAATATCTCTTAACTTTATCTGAAAAAATGATTCCCTTATGCGGATAACAATATCTCGTAGGATTCTGTAGTACAAAGTCTATCGAACGCTTCCTATCAACGTACATCAATTCTCCTGACGGACCGGAGCTACACAATATTGTCGACGGGATTACGAGTCTTATTCGAAGACGTCAGACTGGCATCTGGCCACGGCTTGGTTTACCCCCAACCCACCCGAAAAGTAACCCCCTCAAGCAACCGGTCTTTTGGGACCACTTTTCGTCTCTGTGTTCGATACATTTTATCTGGAACGAAGAATTCAGATGGAACATTGAGATGTCCCAACTTCGCCATCTCAATTCAGAGTTCCCCCTTCTCGCACCTCCAACCTATCGTCACTATCACCTCACAGATATGCAGAAGACATTGGCGGGAAGTTGAGTCGATGAGGATCATGGTTGAACAATGTTAAAATTTTGATAGCTGACCGGTAGGACTGGCAAGAACTATTTCGTCTATGGAGTATTGACCTTGTTCTTTGTACATCCCTATCCGTTCCATTTGCGCTCTCGCGAATGGGGCAGCTCACTATATTCACCTAGACGGAATCCTACAGAGTTGTAAGAAGAGATGGAGATGCAAAATTCGGCGGAACCCTATGCATAATGACTTTCGGGTCAAACTACTCAAAGTCGGTGGATGTTCATTTCGGACATTCCATACTGAGATGGGTAACAAACACTGCAGGCAGCGTGGGCGGCGATATCTTAACGATGACCCATGAATATGAAGTAACAATTGTCCTGCAATAGTTATCTGATGATGGTTCTGGATGCTTCACGACCCCCTATTTAGGGTGGAATTGTTTCAGGTCGCCGTTGAAAGCATGTTCCGCGTCTCCGTATTAGTGCCTGTAAAGGCGCAATTCCTTAAAGGTTTGCCAATATCTCGGTATTGCTCTCCAAGGAATATTCGAAATAACTGCGACATAATCCGGGAAACAGTCATTATTCTCCTGGTAAGAAATCGAAGGTTGCCAACATTTCACCTTCTCAGTGTGTAAATGGATACGTGCACAACATGCGATATCTCTTTCATTGTATTCAACAAACGGTGAGACAAACCGACCCTTATTCAGGACGCGAAGGTCTGAGGATGGCATTAGACAACTCGCGGGAGGTCTCCCTTGAAAGAAGTTAGAGGGAGTGCATATATCACGAACATATCCTTGCGTCTACTATTATTCACTTAAACTTTCTAAAAGTGAATGGAGAGATGGAAATGTGGGACGGCTCTAGCGATTGATATCTATTAGTGCAAGCCCTATCAAAAGAAATTTGGAGGCGTTATCGACTTAGAATACTAAAGCCGAAGCTATTTACCTCGTCTCCAAAGTCATATCTCCAAACCCATCGCTTAAAATTGTCTAATTTTGATGACAGGTTGACCGGAATTCTCTAGCTTGAGGTGCGACAATATCGTCGCATTAAGAATTGAGAAGATTTTCTGTCAAAGCTCGTGTTCGCAAATGCTAAGCTAATGCCAAGAGTCAGAATGCGGAATTTTTCGTCTGAGTCTTTTGATAGAAGCCCGAGATAGGCTATTTAGCGCAATGAAATGAATTTCGCGGTCGATTATTAGCGATAGGCTGAGATCCATCTGTCGCGCCGTCGATCCAATCGATCTATAACGTCACCTCGCTGCTCGGGAAATTCAC
>Ga0335078_10005805_pt1 | contig 18258 bp, 16 predicted proteins | sample Lox_Sample_32_FD_206711 | JGI IMG/M metagenome (GOLD analysis project Ga0335078, IMG submission 206711) | Soil microbial communities from Loxahatchee National Wildlife Refuge, Florida, United States - Lox_Sample_3.2 | ecosystem: Environmental > Terrestrial > Soil > Wetlands | place: USA... | reverse complement strand
TCGCGACAACTTCGTCGTGATCTGCTCGATCGAAAATGTGGACCCGATGGGCATTCATACCGGCGACTCGATCACGGTCGCGCCCGCGCAGACGCTAACGGACAAGGAATACCAGCGCATGCGCGACGCAGCCGCCGCGATCATCCGTGCGGTCGGCGTCGAGACGGGCGGCTCCAACATCCAGTTTGCCGTCGATCCTGAGACCGGCCGAATGGTTGTGATCGAGATGAATCCGCGCGTTTCTCGAAGCTCGGCCCTCGCGAGCAAAGCCACAGGCTTTCCGATCGCGAAGATCGCGGCCAAGCTCGCCGTCGGTATGACGCTCGACGAAATCCCCAACGACATCACCCGAAAGACTCCATCGTGCTTCGAACCGAGCATCGACTACGTCGTCGCCAAGATTCCGAAGTGGCAATTCGAGAAATTTCCGGGCAGCGACACGACGCTGACCACGCAAATGAAATCCGTCGGCGAAGTAATGGCCATCGGCCGCACGTTCCAGGAAGCTCTCTGCAAAGGAATTCGCGCGCTTGAGCCCAGCAGCGCGTGGCGCCCGCCCGCCGAAGTCACCACGGCGCTATTGCGCGAGCGTCTACACGTTCCCGGCCCGGACCGCATTCACTGGCTCTTCGAAGCCATCGAGCGAGGGATGACGCGCGAGGAAATCCATTCGCTCACGAAGATCGATCCCTGGTTCATCCGCCAGATGGAAGAAATGGTCGCGCTCGATCGCCAGGTGGCGGCGACGACGTTCACGAAATGCTCCCGCGAGATGCTTCTCGCGTCCAAGCGCTCGGGCGCGAGCGACGAAGAGCTTGCGAAGCTTTGGAACGTGAAATCGGCATCGGTGCGCGCGCGACGACACGAACTTGGAGTCGTACCCGTTTTCAAGCGCGTGGACACTTGCGCCGCGGAGTTTGAATCGTTCACTCCATATCTCTATTCCACCTACGAAGAATCGGACGAGTCCAACGTCACGGACCGCCCGAAAATCGTCATCCTCGGCAGCGGTCCGAGCCGCATCGGGCAGGGCATTGAGTTTGATTACTGCTGCTGCCACGCCGCCATGGCGCTCAAGGAAGACGGCTTCGAGACGGTGATGATCAACTGTAATCCTGAAACGGTGTCGACCGACTACGACACTTCCGACCGCCTCTATTTCGAGCCGCTTACGCTCGAAGATGTGCTTGCGGTTCTCGAGCGCGAAAATCCGCAGGGCGTGATCGTGCAGTTCGGCGGGCAGACTCCGCTCAACCTCGCGCTCGAACTCAAGCGCAACAAAGCCAAGATCATCGGCACCGACCCCGAGTCCATTGATCTCGCGGAAGATCGGCGCCGCTTCGGCGCGCTGCTGGCGGAGCTGAACATTCCACAGCCTCGCGGCGGCACGGCGCTCGCTCCGCAGGAGGCCGTCACGACCGCTTCGGAGATCGGCCTGCCCGTGCTCGTGCGGCCCAGCTACGTCCTCGGCGGCCGCGCGATGGTGATCGCTTACGATCTGAAAACGGTCGAGGAGTATGTCACGCAGGCGGTGCAAATCGGAGGCATTTCGGATCCGAAGCGTCCGATCTTGATCGATCAGTTTCTCGAAAATGCCACCGAAGTGGACGTCGATGCGGTCGCTGATGGTGAAGACGTCGTGATCGCCGGCATCATGGAACACATCGAGGAGGCCGGCATACACTCCGGCGATTCGTCCTGCGTGCTGCCGCCGGTGTCTCTCAAGCCGGCCGTGCTCGAACAGATTCGCGACTACACGACTCGCCTTGCCCGTGCGCTTCATGTCGTGGGGCTCATGAACGTGCAGTATGCGATCCAGCAGGACACCGTTTACGTTCTGGAAGTGAATCCGCGCGCATCGCGCACCGTGCCGTACGTCAGCAAGGCCACCGGAGTCCCGCTCGCGAAAGTTGCTGCGCGCCTGATGACGGGCCGCAAGTTAAGAGACCTGCACCTGCCCGTCACGCAGACGAATGGCGTAAAGGAGCTCGCCGTTCACGATTTCTTCGCGGTGAAATCGCCCGTGTTTCCGTTCAACAAGTTCCGCGGCGTCGATACGATCCTCGGGCCCGAGATGCGCTCCACCGGAGAAGTGATGGGCATCTCGACGACCTTCGGACAGGCCTTTGCGAAAGCGCAGCTCGCGGCGGGCCAACGGCTTCCGCTGGAGGGCATCGTTTTCATCAGCGTGAACGACCACGATAAAAGCCATGTCGCGCCTGTTGCGAAGGACCTCGCCGCCGCCGGCCTGAGAATCATCGCCACGCGTGGAACCGCCGCCGCCCTGACCCGTGCGGGAATCGAAATCGAAGCGGTCTTCAAGGTGAACGAAGGCCGGCCAAACATCATTGACCTGATCAAGAATGGCAAGGTCAATCTCATCATCAATACGCCGCTCGGCCGCGAATCGTTCTACGACGAAAAATCCATTCGCCGCGCGGCGGTGCGCTACAACGTTCCTTGCATCACCACGCTCTCGGCCGCCAGCGCCGCCGCGCGCGGCATTCGAGCCATGATCGGACATGCGGCCGACGTCGCTGCCATACAGGACCTGCACCGCCGCAAGTCCGTTGCATTACCCTAATGCCGTTCCCCGTCGGGGCACAGCATGCTGTGCTCGGCACCAATGCTCGGCTAAGCTCTGCGACACTGCGTCGGTTTTGTAGCGCCGGTCTTTCAGGCGGGCATCTTTCAGTCGTTTCTTGGAATCGTTTCCTACTGCGCCTCAATCCAATTTTCTCTGTGGCGCTGGCGATCGAGTATCGCGTCCTGAATGCCGATTCCGGCCGCTGTTGCCGGTCCTCGGAGCCCCGTGTATCATGACTGCCTCGATGGAGTCTCACTGTCTCCCGTTTCGCGAAATTCCTCACACGACAAAGCTCTTTTCCACTTTTCTAGATGACTTTGGGCGCGTCTCCTCCTACTACGCCCATCCTCCCACGGCCGTCGGCGTCGACTCCGCCGCGCGCGAAGTTCGCATTGATCCCGGCGTTCGCCGGCTGGTCGTCGAGGTTCTGCGAGAGCAAAATCGCGGCTTCGCTCCGGGCGGAGAGATGGATCCTGCCACCAGCCGCAATCTCGATCGCCTCGCCGCTGGCGGCTTCGCGATAGTGACCGGCCAACAGGTCGGACTCTTTTCCGGTCCGGCCTATACGTTTTACAAGGCGCTGTCTGCCGTCCGCTGTGCCGAAGACGCGACGATACGCGGAATCGACGCCGTTCCGGTCTTTTGGCTCGCCACTGAGGACCACGATCTGGCTGAGGTAAACCACTCTTCCTGGTGTACTCGCAACGGCCTCGCGCGTTATGAATTGCCGCCGCAGCCGGAGAAGTCCGGCCGCCGCGTCGGCGAAATCATTCTCGGCGATGGCATCGAATCGGTCGTGGGCGTCGCGGCCCAAACACTCGAGGGGGCCTTTGCCGCGGAAACCAGCCGCGCACTCCACGAGTCTTACACGCCGCGCGACACGTTCGGCTCATCGTTTGGCAAGCTCATGGCACGTTTGCTCGCCGGCCGAGGCCTCATCATCCTCGATCAACTCGATCCTCGCCTCCATCGCTTGTTCACTCCGATTTTCTCGCAGGCGATTCTCAAGGCCGGTGAATTGCGCGCGGGGCTTCTGGCGCGCTCGAAGGAACTTGAAGGCTCGGACTTTCACGCGCAAGTGAAAGTCACCCGCGAGACAACGCTGCTCTTCAGCACTGTCGCTGGGCGTCGCGAACCCATACACAGCCGCAACGGCGGATTTATCGTGGGCGACACTGAGATTTCGGCCGGCCAGCTCGTCGACGCGATCGAGAAGGAGCCCGAGAAATTCTCGCCGAGCGCCTTGTTGCGCCCGGCCTTACAAGATACGATCTTGCCGACAGCCGCGTACATCGGCGGCCCCGCCGAAATCGCCTACATGGCTCAAGCGCACGTCGTCTACGAAACTCTCGGAGTTCGCATGCCCGCGATTCTGCCGCGCGCGACTTTCACGATCATTGAGCCGCCGATCGCACGCTTTCTCGCTCAGTACGGTCTCGATCTGCGCGACCTGCTTGCGGGACACCAGCATCTGCGCGCCAAAATGGAGCAGCAGTCGCTGCCCGGCGCGCTCGCGAGCCGTTTCGATGCAGGCGAGGATGAAGTGCGCCGCATGATGAAGTCTTTCGAGGAGCCGCTGGCTAAGCTCGATGCAACGCTTGTGGAATCGTTGCGCACCGCCGAATCGAAGATGCTGCATCAGATCACTCAGTTGAAAGGCAAAGTCGCGCGCGCCGAAAACTTCCGTTCGGGCGTGCTCGACCGCCACGAGCGCATCCTGATCGACTCGCTCGCACCCCACGGCGAGCTGCAGGAGCGCACTCTGTGCTTGCTGCCGCAGCTCGCCGCCTCGGGCCCCGAGCTTCTCGACAACCTCGCGTCGCTAAGTTCCGTTGCCGGCACCGGCGAGCGCAGCTCTTGCGCCAACCAGCATCAGGTGCTGTTTCTCTAGGCGGATTTGGTTTTTCTCCGTGCTCTCAGTGCACTCTCTGTGTTCTCCGCGTTTCAGCCTTCCACCGCATGGGCCGTGTGCTAAAATCCCCTCGTCCCAGAAAAATTCTTGCCGGGAGAACGCACCGTATGAAGATCACGCCAGGAAAACAAAAGGGTCTGCAGGCCGTCTCCGATTCGCGTGGAGTGATCGCCGCCGCGGCCATGGACCAGCGCGGCTCGCTCAAGAGCGCGATTGCCAAGGACAAGGGCGTCGATAAGAATGCCGTCACATCGCAGATGCTCGAGGAATTCAAGAGCGCCGTCGTTCGCGTGCTGACTCCCTTCGCCAGCGCGATTCTGCTCGACCCTGAGTACGGCTTGCCCGCTGCGAAATTGCGCGCGAAGAATGCCGGCCTGCTCCTCGCATACGAGAACAGCGGTTACGACAACACGCGCCCCGGCCGCCTGCCCGATCTTCTCGACATCTGGTCCGTCCGTCGCCTGATGGCTGCCGGCGCGGACTGCATCAAAATCCTGCTGTACTACACGCCGTTCGATCCGCCCCACGTCAATGACATCAAACACGCGTGGATCGAACGCATCGGCGGCGAATGTACGGCCGCCGACGTGCCGTTTTTCCTCGAATTCGTGGGCTACGAAGAAGGCGGAGACGAAAAGGGAATCGAGTTCGCGCGAAAGAAGCCCGAGATCGTCGCGCGCAGCATGGAAGAATTTTCGAAGCCGCAGTACGGCGTGGACGTTCTGAAGGTCGAGGTTCCGGTCAACATGGCGTTCGTCGCCGGATCGAAGGCCTGCAAGGGAGACGCAGCCTACACGCGCGATCAGGCCAAGGACCACTTCCGCAAGGCTGCCGCAGTCGCGAAGAAGCCGTTCATCTATCTTTCAGCGGGCGTGAGCAATGATGTGTTCAACGAAACGCTCGAATTGGCAGCTGAAGCCGGCGTCAAATTCTCAGGTGTCCTCTGCGGCCGCGCCACCTGGAAGGACGGGATTCCCGTCTATGCCAAGCAGGGAGTGAAGGCTCTTGAGGATTGGCTTGCGGATCAGGGCGTGAAGAATATCAAGAACGTGAATGAGCGCCTCAAGGCCGCGAGCCCGTGGTTCAGCTTTTACGGCGCTGCTTCTGCTTCGGCTTTGTCCTGAGTCCCGCGTGCAGAGGCCGACGCTATCGCGTCCCGCCGCACTCTGCTTCGACTTGCATTTCGAGCGTGTCGTCCAGCATCACACCGCGCCTCGACTTCGCCGAGCACACCTGAGCGGCCGTCAGCCCGAACGCGCCCCGCATATTCGCGCCTTCGAGGCTCGTGGCGGTCAAATTGGCATTGTTCAGAACGGTGCCTGCGAACTGGGCTCCGCCTAGATTTGCTCCCCGCAGGTCCGCATCGATCAGTATCGCGCCTCCGAATTGTGCACCGCCAAGATCGGCGCCCGTCAGGGTCGCGGACCACAGATACGCATTCTGAAGGTCCGCGTGGTCCATGTGGGCGCCGGCCAGATAGGCGTCGCGCAGGTCGGTCTTCTCAAGGTTGGCGCGATTCAGTGTCGCGCCGTCGAGCCGCGACGTATAGAGGCTCGCGCCCTCGAGCCGCGCATCCTCCAATATTGCGTCCTGCAAAGAGGAATGCGAAAGATTTGCGGTCCGTAGATCAGCACGGCGCAGATCAGTTCCGTCGAGATTCGAACGGTCGAGATTCGCGTGGTACATGTGCGCCTGATCCAGCACTGCGTATCGAAAATCGCTCTGCCCGAGGTCGGCGCCGCGCAAATCCGCCTGCGAGAGAAACGCGCCCTGAAGATTCGCGTGCAACATGTGAGCGTTGGCGAGAAAGACTCCGTAGGCCTGGGCGTAGCGCAGATGCACGTCGTTGAGCCGCGCTCCGTCGACCGACGGAATCTGGTCGTCGTCCACATTACCCGTAGACGGTCTGGACGAAAGCGACGCCTCGGTGAGATCGGGATACGGGTCGTAGCCAAGCCACCAGAACATACTCGGCGCCCAGCGCCGGATGTTCGTCGGTCCGAATCGTGAAGCTCGCGCGCGGTCGTGCGGCACCCCGGCAATCGTGCCGGCAGAAATTAAGAGCAGCGCCACGCCGAATGCTGCGGCCACGGACACCGGGCTGATCGCTTTGATTCGCGCGACGAGCCGTCGCGTCCACGTTCGTTCAAGTTCCCATCGCTCCGGCCGCCGTCCCACTTTGGTGACGGCGTGGACGGACATGCCGCTCGCCACCGTCGTGAGGATCGCCTGAAGGATCGTTCCGTGGATTTCCTGGCGCGTCAGGTAGCGCGCCCAAAACAGAAGCAGCGTCGCGGGCACAATTCCGTATGCCAGCAGCACCGAAATGCCGCGCTCGACGAGCCGCGTCGACGACGGATCGGGATTCATCCATCGAAAGTGCGTGCGGAGCAGGCCCAGAATGATTGCCGGCTCGTCTTCGCCGAGAGGGTGCCCATCGGGAAAGATGGCCGGCAACTCCTCGACCGACTCCCACAATCGCTGCAGATGAAAATGAAAGAGCAGGTAAAGAATGAAGAGCGCCGCCGGAATCACCAGATAGGATTCCGCCGTCGGCAGTGCGGCCGCCGCCGCGCGCGAGTGCAGGAACGGCAGCACGGCGGAATCGCTGACGAGTTGCGCATCCTTCGTCTTCCGGAGCAGCAGCCAGGAAAGCAAACTCGTCACCGTCATCACGCCGAAGTACCTGTGAGCCTGGCGCGAATTGCGGGCGAATTTTGACTCCGCCTCGAACTCCATCAGTTGGGGTGCCAGAAGAGCGTCGCGCAGATTGGCTCCCGCGAGCTGCCGTGGCACCAAACCCATCGCGGTCTCCAGCGTGGCGCCTTCGAGATTTGCGGCTTCGAGGTTCGCGCCTACGAGGCACGATTCCTCGAGATCGGCGCGCACCAGGCACGCGTCGCGCAAATCCGCGAGCAACATGTCGGCCGCTCTCAGATTGGCGTCGTGGAGATCGGCCATGCGGAGGTTCACGCTGATCAGATCGGCCGCCTCGAGCTCCGCGCCGGAGAGATCGGCCCGCGTACCTGCGAGTCCGTGGGACTCGACCCATTCGCGATGGCTCGCCAGTTTCTCGTCGAGCGCCCAGTCGCGATACGCGGCCCGGCGCGGCTCGCTTTGCGCCTCGGGCCCCTGCGAAAGCGCAACCGGCTCCGGCGGTGTCGCCTCCGGCAGGTCTGCGGAGTCGGCCTCGCTCGTCTCGGCTCTTTCGGCTATGTTTTCATCACCGCTCCGCGTGCTGGCGTCCGCGGTCGTCAATGCACGTGGAGGCATCGAAGAGGGCGCTTCGAACGATTCCCGCGGTTCCGGCTCATTCGCTTGGCGAGGGTCGACGCCGCGCATCGGCTCTTCGGATTCGGAATTGCTTTGTCCAGACTCCTCCGCAGACGCACCTGCGAATTCTTCGACCGGTGCTACCGCGGGTTCGTAAGCGCCGGCGCTCGCCGAATCGGAAGATTCAGATTCGCGTGCGTCTTGAGCTTGCGAGAATATTTCGGCGAGTAGGTCGGCCGCTGGCGGCAGTTGCTCCGCCGGAATCGGTTCTCCGCTCGTCTCGGAAACGTACGCGGTGGCTTCCACAACGGGTACGGAGACCGCCGGCGATTCCGCCCCGGCGGCGACAACGCCCTCGCTGCTCTCGGCCACCGTCTGAGGCGCTTCAACGATCAGCGCTATCTCTTCCGTGGGCTTCGACGAATCCTTCGAACCGAACAGCCACGAAAATATGCTCCTCCGCTTGGTTGGGGACTGTGGCTCCGAGGCGGGTATCTCCGATGCGGTGGGCACGGCCGAATCAGCGCCCGGGACCTCGGATGTGGTCTCCGAGCCGACTTCGCGCTGTTCCGCCGTTGCTTCCTGTGGGAACAGCTCGGCCAGTGTGGCCGCCGCAGACGGCAACTCCTCCGCGTTGATCAGGCCTGCTGCTGTGTCGTCGGGCGGAGCCTCCGCGGAGCCCGCGGCTGGCGCGGGGCGTTCTTCAACGTCGTCGCCGGGCGAAAGACGATGGAACAGAGATGGCACCGTAAGTCCTATTCGCACTCAGAGGGTAAAGATTTCCGAGGAAGCCAGTCTACCCCTCGACCAGCATATCTCGGCCGGCCGTCGCCCGCCCCCTGTCCAGGAGTGCAATAGCCGGTCAGCTGGCCGCGCGATCTGGCGAAGGTGCTCGTTTTCAGTTGTGGGCGGAGAGAAGGCGGCTGCCTTCGGCAGCTACGCGTGGGTTACCGGGCAAACCATGCGCACCGCGTTCAGCAATCCTTCCGGCTTGAACGGCTTGGTGATGTAGACGACAGCCCCGGCGTCGCGTCCCGCCTGGAAAGCCTTGGGAGCGCCCTCGCTGGTTAGCAGAATCACGGGAATCTTGCCCAATTTCGGATCCTTCTTGATGGCCTTGCAGAGGTCGTAGCCGCTCATCCCGGACATGGTTACATCCGAGACCACCACCGCCGGGACCCACCCGCGCATCATTTCGAGCGCCTTTTCGCCGCTGGTTGCCGTCTTCACGGCGTAGCCGTTTCGCCCAAGCGCCTCCTGTATCAGACGCAATTGCACGGGGCTGTCATCCACGGCCAACACCACAGGAAGCTCCTTCGAAAGCGCTTTGGAAGTGGTTTCTAGCGTCGTCGCCAAGACGAATCTCCTTTAGAATCAGCGCCCAAAGGGCAGAACAGCTACGCTTATCAAGAGCAGGATCGCAGTGGCACAGCTTTCTCTTAATGATAATCGGCTGTTTCTGCTTTCGGTCAAGCCGGTTTGTGGCTCCTCGCTTCGCAAATCAAACTACGCAGCTGATGGTACTGCAGGGGCTTCAACTTCCGATTTGAGGCCAGGCTTGCCGCGGTTGAATCGAATCCGTGCGCTGGAGGGGCCTAGTCGCGCGCGTTGGTTGACACTGGAGTGGCCTTCGTCCCTTGCTGCGTGAACTGAAATCGCAAAATCCATTCTCGAGCGCCGCTATCGCCTCCCGCTGCCGGCGTGAATTTCCACTGGCGCGCGGCGCCAATCGCCAAATTCGCGAAGTACTTGCTGGGTCCCGGTGAGTCGAGGCTGGCGTCGGTCACATTGCCAGCCGCATCGACCTGCACTCGCACGCCGACCTTCACCGTTCCCTGAATCGTGTCGCGCGCCTTCTGCGGCACGTTCGGCATGACCTGCTGAATCACTTCGCCCGATGCAACAGCTTTCCTCGACGCTTCCACCGGTGTTTTGGCGGAAGCCTTCGGTTCCCCAGGCGCTGCCATGGGCGCAGCGGTGGCCGTGCTCGTCGCGCTCGGTTCGTTCTCCGGCGCCGGCTTGCTCACAGGTTCCGAAGCAGGTTTTTCAGCCACAGGCGGCGCCGGTTCAACGGCCGAGGCGCCGGCCGATTGCCCCTGCAGCCGGTTTAACACTTTCGGCGCCACGAGAATGACAACTAGCGCCAGCAAGACCAGCACTGCCGCCGGAATGGCATGCCGCCAATTCGTAGGCGACGGCTTTGGCCTAGTCGGCGCGGCAGCTTTTGCAGCGTGCGGTGGCGCGCTTGCCTGCGTTTGCGGCGCGCTCGATGACGGCCGCAGTCGTGCCCCAATGTCGGTTATCTTCGACCGGCGTTGCGGATCTCGCCGCACGCAAGCGCGGGCAATATCCAGAAACGGCTGCGGCAGTGAACTGGGCAGTGCCGGATCGTCCGTGGCATTTTGCGCGGGGCGGGGAACTTGTTGCGTGAGGGTCTCAACCAGCGTCATCCCAAGCGACCATACATCTCCGGCTGCTGAGCATCCTTGCGTCACGGATTCCGGCGCGTCGTACGCGCTCGGCTGGCTCGGAATTTCGCCCGGTGCGCAGATTCCGTCACTCGAGACTTTCACTTGATCCCCTGTCGCCAAAATATTTGCCGGCTTCAAGTGTCCGTGCGCGAATCCTTTGCCGTTCAGATACGCAAGCGCGTCGAGCAGCGGCGGCAGCATCTCGCCCGTTTCGGTGGAAGTCAGGGCGCGCTGAGTGAGAATCTCTGCGAGATTCTCCTCCGCGTACTCCATCACGGCGTAAACCAGCGCCGCATCGCCGATCCGGCAACGCCCTGTCTCGTACACGCGCATCAGATTTGGATGGGAAAGGTTCTTGGCTTGTTCCAACCGCAGAATTCGCGCGTCGGCGTGCTGCGGATCGGCGGTAATCAGTTTGATTGCGGCTTTCTGTCCTTCGCGCTCGGTCAGAAACACCCAACTGTCCGGCGAGCTGCCCACAAATTGCCGCAGCTCAAATTTCCCGTCGATGACTTGGCCCAACCACTGGCCCGCGTTGTCGCTCATGTTCCACTCCCGCCCGTCAACCCGCAGACACGCTCACGGTCTCGTCTGCGAGGTTGCAGCAGTTTTCCGGTGCTGGGGTCTTCGGAATCTGCCGAGAGAATCGCGGAGACATGATGATTCCGTTCCGAAGGAAAGTAAAACCGCGCTTGCCCAAACGAGCAAGATTGCTTTTCCTTCGGCGGGGCTCTGCCGGCTACGCTTTGCGGGTTGGTTTCGCTGGCGCGAAATCCTGCCGCACGACCGCCGCCACTTTCTTTCCGAAATCAAACGTCGCGCGCAGATTTTCGCCCAGGAATTGGACTTTGCCCTCGACGTTATTTTCGAAAAGCTTCTGCCCGTTCTTGTCCGTGAATACCAGGTGCACGTTGACTGACGTTTTGCCCGTGACCGTCGTGACCTGCCTCTTTTCTGCGCTCCCCTGTTTGAAGCCCGTCACGGTGCACTTCAATGTTACGAGATCGGGTGCGCCGGCCGCGTCGCGATCTCCGTCGCGATAAACGTGCTGGAAGCGATGCGTCTTGTCGACTTCCTCGACCACGTGCTCGTACATCGCCATCTGGAATTCCGCGGGAAGTTTCACGTCTTCGGCCTGGATCAGTTGGATTTGAAGCGCGGACGCGTGAATCGGCGTGGGCGCCGCCGCGGCTGCCGACTGCGCCGCCAGCGCGGCCGGGTGCGGCCACGCCACAATTCCGAGCAGCAGCAGCGTCCCAAGGGTCATCGAAATCAATGGGCGGCGTTCGAATCGGAGTTTCATTTCTTTGTCGCCTCCTGTGCCGGTACGGGACTTGCCTTCGCGCCGGCCGCCACAAGCTGCGCCTTGAGCACGGCAGCCTGGCCTTGCGGCAGCGTGAAGATGGCGCCGTGCAATCCACCGTTTGTGTCGCGATATTCGATCGTCAGCGTGTCGATCTTCTCGCGGAACAGGCTCAAAAAGCGCCCGCTGCCGTACGGCGCGAACATCGTGAGCGTTCCCAAAGTTCCCCCGATAATTCGCTGGCTATCGGCGCCCGTCTGGACGTCCTCGATGCCGCGGATCGCCACGTCGCTTTTCGTCGGGCCGCTCGTAAAGGTCAGCGCGTCTTTCGAAACTGTGGCTTGGCCCTTCGTGTTGTGCTGAATGGCCTGGAGGCCAATGACATGCTTCACCTTGAAATCCGTGGTCGCTTTCTCCTGCGCTTCGGCAAACGGAGAAAGCGCAGCGAGGGCGGCAGTGAGCAGCAGCGCCGACAACAATACTGTTCGAGTGCGTTTTGCCATTCTTGTTACTCCTCGGTGGGGCCTGACGAGCGCGCATAGTCTGCACGCGACGTCGTCAGGAGTCAATTGATTTCACCGTGCTCCGGCTGGGCGGCGCGGAGTGAGCGTGTTGTTCAGCCACCACCAATTTGACCGTTGATCTACCGTGGCCCTGCGCGCAAGGTGAGATAGGCACGAGAGTATTTCCGCAGTATCCTATGCACTAGAGCGCAAGTACGCCGGGGGATGAATCGCGTGGACGCCAAGCCATCACTCGCAGCAGCCGCGAAGACTCGCATCGAATCGGACAGCATGGGCAAGATCGAGGTTCCGTCCGACCGTTACTATGGCGCCCAGACGGCGCGCTCGCTGATCCATTTCGATATCGGCGCGGACACGATGCCGCGCGAGCTGATTCGAGCATTCGGCATTCTGAAAAAAGCCGCGGCGCTCGTGAATCAGGATCTCGGCAAACTCCCTCCCGAAAAGTCCAAGCTGATCGTGCAGGCGGCCGACGAAGTGATTGCCGGAAAGCTCGACGAGCATTTCCCGCTTCGCATTTGGCAGACGGGCAGCGGCACGCAGACCAACATGAACGCGAACGAGGTCATCTCGAATCGCGCGATTGAAATCGCCGGCGGCGTGATGGGCAGCAAGAAGCCCATTCATCCGAATGACGACGTCAACATGTCGCAGTCCTCCAACGACACGTTTCCCACGGCCATGCACATCGCCGCGGCCTCGCGCGTCTCGCAGGATCTGATTCCGTCCGTTGAGCGGCTGCGCGACGCCCTCGACGCCAAAGCCCGCGAATTCTCGAGCATCGTGAAAATCGGCCGCACGCACCTGATGGACGCAACGCCTCTTACCCTCGGTCAGGAAATCTCCGGGTGGGTCAGCCTGCTCGACCGCGACATCGGCCGAATCGGCGAATCGCTTTGGGGACTCTACGATCTCGCCATCGGCGGCACGGCGGTCGGAACGGGCCTCAACGCGCATCCTGATTTCGCAGAGCGCGCCGCGAAAAAGATTTCTGAGCTGACGGGTCTGCCGTTCAAGTCACATCCAAACAAGTTCGCCGCGCTTTCCGCCCACGACGAGCTCGTTTTCGCCAGCGGCGCGCTGAAAACCCTGGCCGCCTCGCTCATGAAGATCGCCAACGATATTCGCTGGCTCGCCTCCGGCCCGCGCGCAGGACTGGGCGAACTGATTCTGCCCGAAAACGAGCCGGGGTCGTCGATCATGCCCGGCAAAGTGAATCCCACTCAGTCGGAAGCCCTGACGATGGTTGTCGTCCAGGTGATGGGCAACGACGTGACGATCGGCCTTGCCGGCTCGCAGGGCAATTTCGAGCTGAACGTTTTCAAGCCCGTGATCATCCACAATTTTCTGCACTCCGTCCGGCTGCTCACCGATGCTTGCCGCTCGTTCAGGGAACACGCCATCGAAGGGATGCGTGCCGATCTCGATTCCATTCAGCACCACGTAGATAGCTCTCTCATGCTTGTAACCGCCCTGACGCCCAAGATCGGCTACGACAAGGCCGCCGAAATCGCCAAGAAAGCGCACCACGAAAAGCTCACCCTTCGCGAAGCGGCTCTCGCGCTCGGTTACCTCACCGAGAAGGAATTCGACGAAATCGTCCGCCCCGAAAGAATGACCCGTCCTTAAAAATATGTGCTGAATTGGAACGGCGCTGTTCCGTTTCGGCTCGCAGTTCGCTCCCGTTTTCCCTATTTTGGAACGCCTTCGTGCGAAATTCTCACTTCTCGAACATCCTCCGTCGGAAATAGGAATTGTTTTTGACGCCCGTTTTTTTCCTCCGCTAAATTTGTAATCCCTCTCACATTTTCCCCCTTCCGCGGGAGTAGCTATGCGGATCCTTGTTGCTGAGCACGATTCCTCGCTCGGTGAATACCTCAAAAGAGAGTTCGAGGCAGCGCAATTCGCGGTCGATCTCGCGCCCGACGCCGAACAAGTCAGGTCCTTGGCGGCGAGTCGAAGTTACGACGCTGCGGTCCTCGACGTCGATTTCCTGAATGAAAATGGCCACGAAGTGCTGCGCCAGTTGCGCGCGTCGCACGATCGGTTACCCGTTCTGATCCTGGGAATCGCCGCGCGGCCCGGGCAGCGCGCGCTCGCGCTCGATCTCGGCGCAGACGATTTTCTGTCCAAGCCCTTCGAATGTTCCGAATTGCTGGCGCGCCTCCGAGCACTCGTGCGCCGTGGCAGCCGCCAAAGTGAAGGAGTTCTGAGAATCGAGAATCTCGAGCTGAGCCGCGACGAGCATGTGGTGACACGCGCGGGCCGCAGGATTCGGCTGACGCCGAAGGAATTCGCGCTGCTGGAATGCCTGCTTGCGAACGCCGGGCAGTGCGTCACTCGCTCGGAAATCGTCCGCCACGTTTGGCACCATTCAACCGATCCGCTCACGAATATCGTCGATGTGTACGTGAATTATCTGCGCAAGAAAGTGGACGTGCCGTTCGAGCCCAAGCTGATCCACACGGTGCGAGGCGTCGGCTACCAACTGAAATCAACGTCGGTGGCTGGCGGCAAGGTCGCGTAAGCCCGGCCACGCGAGACTCGTCTCCCGCACAGATGCAAACTTCCACAACCGAGGTGAAAACGAAATGGCTCTGTCAGCCGAAAGTCCTGCCCTGGGAGTGAAGGTCACCGATCCCCGCGACGCGCTTCGCGAAAAACTTCTCGGAATCGTCGGTTTTGCTCCCGGCACAGAGTCGGAAGTTGCCGGCGGACGAGGAAGGATGTTCGTGCTGCGCGAAGACCGCTGCAGCGCTCTTCTGTTCGATCGGCCAATCGAAGAGCTGGACGTACACAAACTCGTCGCCGCGATTCGCCGCCGGTACCCGAAATTAAACGTCGTTCTCCTCAATGGCCGTGCGGAGCGGACCGAACTCCCGTGCCAGTTCGGCAGCGGCCCGCGCCGCGAGCGTGGGGAGCAGATGTCCCCAATCGCACGCGCAGCTGCGGCGCACTGGCGCTCGATCGAGCGGAGCTTCGCAGTGGCTCGAACGATTGACGAGATCTGCGCGGTAGATTCCGCGGTTTCCCCAGAGGACGCGTGATTAAGAAATCTAATGATTCATCCAGCGCGCCTGGAAACCTTCTTGCATGTTCCGGCGAGCCATGCTGACCGATCGGCTAAACGAGCAGCAGCGCGAGCAGCTCCTCTTGGAACACCTTCCGCAGGTGCACCACGTCGCGCGCCGCATTCATTTTCGTTTGCCTCCGCAGGTTCCGCTCGAAGACCTGATTCATGCCGGAATTCTCGGCTTGATGGACGCGGTCAAGAAGTACGATCCTTCGAAAAACGTTCAGCTCAAACATTACGCCGAATTTCGAATTCGCGGCGCCATCCTCGATAGCCTTCGCCTCGTCGATTGGAGCCCGCGCGCGCTGCGCCGGCAGGCGCGCCACCTTGCCCAAGGTGTTTCCCAATTTAGAACGCGGCTCGGCCGCGAGCCTAACGAAGACGAACTGGCAGCCGAACTTAGTATGAGTCTCGAAGGTCTCCAAAAGCTTCGCGCGAAACTGCGCGGCCTGGATCTCGGCAGCCTTCAGGCCGAATTGAGCGACGACAGCGGTGAAGAGGAAATCGAACGCTGTGAATCAAAAGAGGAAGATCCCTATCATCAGGCGCTCCGTTCCGAAATGGCTGACCTGCTCGCGCGCGCGATGAACGAACTGCCGCAGCGCCAGCGCGAGGTGCTGGCTCTCTATCACTTTCAGGACCTGACGATGAAAGAAGTCGGCCGAAGATTAAGCATCGGAGAATCTCGGGTCTCGCAAATCCACAGCGCGGCGCTGCTTCGATTGCGAACCCGGCTTCCCAAATTGCTTTCCCGGGCTCAATCCTCTAATCCGCGCGCATCCGCGAGTTCCGCCACAGCGTCCCGAAGGGCCGCTTTGGCCTAAAGCGTTTCGTGCTCGGGGTCGATACGTGCATTAAGGCCAGCAGTCATCTGGTCGAAGCTGACATGCACAAATCGCAAACATCTCGCCATTCGAATCGGCCCCACAATCTGCTCCGCATGCATCGGGATCCGTCGGAGCCGCCGCCGCCCGTCCGGCAAATCTACGGCCTGCTCGATGCCGAACCCGTCGATTTGAGCCGCATCGTGCCCTCGGTGCGCCCGCACTCTGATTTGGAATCACTGGTTTTGCGGATGGCAATTTCTCTCGATCTTTCACCGGTGGATTCGTGCCGCACGTTGGAGGACGCCTTGGTCGCGCTTGGCGCCGACCGTTTGCGAATCTTGGTGTACACGTGGTCGCTGCTGAAGTACAAGTCGGCTGAGACCGATCCCCCCTCCGTGCCCGCGGGCTGGAGTCCCGAAGCGCTTTACCTCGCCAGTTTCCTTCGTTACCTGGGGCTCGACTCGCCCGAGGCCGCGATTTTGCACAGCGAAATGTTCTCCTTCGCGGTCGACCCGCATCGCGCGGAGTTCGCCGACCTGCGCGACACTCTCATGCGCGATTTCTTCGCGCTGCTTCCGGTCTTGGATCCGTCGATCCTCAGGTTCGCACCAGCCGCGCCGCCCGCACGGTAAATCGCACTCGTCGAATCCACTGCATCTCGTGTCGCTGCGCCGCTGAGTGTAGAATTGCTCACCCATGTTCGGCGCCCGCATCGGCTCGTGTGAACTTGCGGCATGCCTGCTGATTTTTCTTTCGTGCGCTATGCCGAGCGTTGCGCAGTCGCCCGCGCCCGACGAGCCCGAAGCTAATCCTGCTCGTCCCACGGTATCGACTCCCGCCACGCTGACCCCGGTTGGCTATCTCCAATTCGAAACAGGAATGCTCGGCGCGGCGGATTCGCCCGAGTTCTCTTCGCAGTACAGCATGAATGAAGCAATGAAACTCGCCGTTGCGCCTCGACTGGAGTTCATCGTTTCTGCCGAACCTGTCGCGCACTCCATCGTCGATGGCAACGCGACAAACCAACCGGGAGATGTTTCGCTCGGCGCGCAGGTCGTGCTCTCGCGCGGCGGCGGGTCCCGGCCGGCGATAGCCCTGAGCTACGTGGGCCGCGCATATGAAGGCGACGCTCCCGACGTCGATTTCGGCTCTCCCTCAAACTCGCTGATCCTTTTGGCGAGCGCGGACGTGAAGGGCTTTCATTACGACACGAACGCGCTCTTCAACGAAGTCATCAACGGAACGATTCGCAGAGCCCAATTCGGACAAACTCTGTCGATATCGCATCCACTGGCCGGTAACTTTGGCCTGGGCGGTGAGATATGGCATTTCACTCAGCCTTTCCTTCGCAGCAATTGTGTTGGTAATCTTTGGGCTCTTACGTATAGCCCCCGCAAGACTCTGGTGTTCGACGCCGGATTCAATCGCGGGCTGACGCATACGTCGACGCAATGGGAAGCGTTTGCCGGCTTCACCTATCTGCTCCCGCACCGCCTCTGGGCACAGCGCGGAGGATCTTGATGAGGTTGTCTCGAAGACGCCTGAAACTGCGAGTCGTGCTGCTTTTTGCGACCGCACTTACACCCCTGGGCGCAGGGGAGTTTCCGCGCGCAGGCGCCTCGAACGTCGCCGATTGGTCCGAATGAACGACGGTCTCCTCACTACCAAAATCAGGCGCGGCGAAACCGAGACGCTGGCCATTCACTGTGGGGACTATCGCTTTCAAGCCGCTTTCCAGGAATTCCTGAATCGCGGCTTAAATCTCGACGGCAATTACGATCTCTTGGTGATTCCTGGCGGTCCGCTCAGCTTGACGCTTTTCGACTACCTTCCGAAATTTCAATGGGCCAGTTGGAAGTGGCTGCGCTTCTTTGTGGAACAGCACAGAGTTCGGCGCCTGATTCTGATCCAGCACCAGGATTGCGCCTTCTACAGAACAATGCCTCTCCATTTGCACGCTTCTCCAGAACCGCGTCAACGCCAGGAACAAGACCTCCGCCGTGTGGAGGAGGCCATGAAAAGAGAACTGCCGCAGCTGGCGGTCGAGCTTTACTACGCCGGCTGGGACAGCGCGGATCACGTCACCGTCGAGTCGATCTAAGCCTGAGAATCCTACGAATGGAAGGGGACGATGGGTCTATCGCGAGTGAACGAAGCCGTTGCGTGATTCTTTGGCGACAGCCTTGACCGTGCCCTTTCCCAGCGCAGGTTCCGGGGATACTATCGACCTGCTCTGTCGCGCCCGCCTGGGCGCGCCTGAGATTCACCGATCGTGAGGCAAATCTGAC
>Ga0335078_10005804_pt1 | contig 18258 bp, 15 predicted proteins | sample Lox_Sample_32_FD_206711 | JGI IMG/M metagenome (GOLD analysis project Ga0335078, IMG submission 206711) | Soil microbial communities from Loxahatchee National Wildlife Refuge, Florida, United States - Lox_Sample_3.2 | ecosystem: Environmental > Terrestrial > Soil > Wetlands | place: USA... | reverse complement strand
CCCGCCCCGCCTGCCGGGCTCCGCCCCGCCTGCCGGGCTCCGCCCCGCCTGCCGGGCTCCGCCCCGCCTGCCGGGCTCCGCCCCGCCTGCCGGGCTCCGCCCCGCCTGCGGGGCTCCGCCCCGCCCCGCCTGCCGGGCTCCACCGCGTCGCCCGCGCCGAGGCAAAGTTACCGATGAGTAGCGATAAAAGTTACCAGCGAGTAGGATGTGTGGAAAGGCGGTCACGAACAGACCCTCACGCGCAGCAGGCACGATGGCGCCCCTTTGCCGTCGGGCCCGCTGCGGCCGGAGGCACGGGCTGGCCCCACGGAAGATCCGAGCGCCCTCCCGCGCGCCCTCTTGCGATGGCCGTTTCGTCATCGGGCGCGCACCGGGGGTACGGGGTCGCACCCCGGGAGATAGGAGCGCCAGTGAAGGCACGCGAGGTGGTCTTCGTCGACGGCGTGCGCACGCCGTTCGGCAAGTCCGGGCCCAAGGGCGTCTACGCGGAGACGCGCGCCGACGACCTGGTGGTCCGGGTCATCAGGGAACTGCTCCGGCGCAACCCGAGCCTGCCCAAGGACCGGGTCGGTGAGGTGGCGATCGCCGCGACCACCCAGATCGGCGACCAGGGGCTGACCATCGGGCGGTCCGCGGCGATCCTCGCCGGGCTGCCGGCCACCGTACCCGGCTACGCCATCGACCGGATGTGCGCGGGCGCCATGACCGCGGTCACCACCGCGGCCGGCGAGGTCGCGCTCGGCGCCGCGGACATCGCGATCGCCGGAGGCGTGGAGCACATGGGGCGCCATCCGATGGGCGAGCAGGCCGACCCCAACCCGCGGTTCCTGTCAGAAAAGCTCGTTGACGAGTCGGCCCTGTTCATGGGGATGACCGCGGAGAACCTGCACGATCGCTTTCCCGCGGTTACCAAGGAGCGGGCCGACGCCTACGCGCTGGCCAGCCAGCGCAAGGTCGCCGCCGCCTACGCCGCGGGCAAGATCCAGCCCGACCTGATCCCGGTGGCCGTGCGCACCAGGGAGCTCGGCTGGGGCCTGGCCACGGCGGACGAGCCGCCACGCCCGGAGACCACGCTGGAAGGCCTGGCGTCGCTCAAGACACCGTTCCGTCCGCGCGGGCGGGTCACCGCGGGCAACTCGAGCGGCATCAACGACGGCGCTACCGGCTGCGTCATCGCCGCCGAGGAGGTCGCGGCCGAGCTCGGCCTCACCGCCAAGATGCGCCTCGTCGACTTCTCCTTCGCCGGCGTCGAGCCAGAGGTCATGGGCATCGGCCCGGTGCCAGCCACCGAGAAGCTGCTCGCCAGGCAGCACCTCACCATGGACGACATCGGGCTCATCGAGGTGAACGAGGCGTTCGCGGTGCAGGTCCTGGCGTTCCTCGACCACTTCAAGATCGCCGACGACGACCCGCGGGTGAACCCGTGGGGCGGCGCGATCGCGCTCGGTCACCCGCTCGCCTCCTCCGGCGTGCGGCTGATGATCCAGCTGGCCCGCCAGTTCGCCGAGCATCCCGAGGTCAGGTACGGCCTCACCACGATGTGCGTCGGCATGGGCATGGGCGGCACCGTGCTGTGGGAGCGGATTTAACCAATGGAGCGGCCAGCAATGACAAGTAGCGCGAACCTCCCCGGTGCCGAGCTCGGCGGCGGCGCCTTCCCGAACGAGGTGGTGACCAGGGCGATCACCCGTGACGTGGACCTGGGGCCCGCGGGCGTCCTGGCGCTGATCACGCTGGACAACGGGCACGACCACACCAAGCCGAGCACCTTCGGCCCGCTGGGGCTGCTGTCGCTGAACGCGGCGCTCGACGCCGCCGTGGCACGCGCGGCGGCCGGGGAGATCGCGGCGGTCGGGGTGACCGGCAAGCCGTTCATCCTCGCCGCCGGTGCCGACCTGGACGGCGCCGCCCACGCGATCGCGGGCGGCGGGCTTGACCAGGCGCCCGTGGCCGGGGCGCCCGTGGCTCGGGGGCCCGTGGCTCGGGGGCCCGTGGCTGGGGCGCCCGTGGCCGGGGGGATGGCCAGGGAGCGGGCGTTGTCCGTGGCCAGGCTTGGGCATGCGGTGTTCCGGCGGCTCGGAGAGCTGCCCGTGCCCTCGTTCTGCTTCATCAATGGCGTGGCGCTTGGCGGCGGCCTCGAGATCGCGCTGCACTGCACCTACCGGACGCTGTCCGCCGGCGCGGGCATGATCGCGCTGCCCGAGTGCTTCCTCGGGCTTGTGCCCGGCTGGGGTGGTACCTACCTGCTGCCCCGGCTGATCGGGCCGGCGAGCGCGCTCAAGCTGATCATCGAGAACCCGCTGTCACAGAACAAGATGCTCACCGGCCCCGAGGCGTTCGAACTCGGCATCGCGGACGCCATGTTCGCGCCCGCGGACTTCCTTGAGGAGTCGCTGCGCTGGGCGGCCTGCGTGCTGAAGGGCAGCGTGACCGTGTCCCGTCCGGCCAGCGCCGACGCGCTCCAGACGGCCGCGGCGCCGCCAGCGGAGCAGGGCGAGCGGGCCGCGGAGTGGGACGCCGCCGTCGCCGCGGCGCGGTTCTTCGCCGACGGCAAGCTGCACGGCGCCGCCCCCGCGCCGTACCGGGCACTCGACCTGGTGGCGGCCGCGCGCACCGCGTCACGCGACGAGGGGTTCGCCGCCGAGGACGAGGCCCTGGCCGACCTGCTGCTATCGGATGAGCTTCGCGCCGGGCTTTACGCGTTTGACCTGGTGCAGAAGCGTGCGCGCCGGCCGGCAGGCGCGCCGGAGGCGTCACTCGCCCGCCCGGTCACCAAGGTCGGCGTCGTCGGCGCGGGCCTGATGGCGGCGCAGATCGCCCTGCTGTTCGCGCGCAGGCTCCAGGTCCCTGTGGTGCTCACCGACCTCGACCAGGCGCGGGTCGACGCGGGCGTCGGCTACGTGCACGCCGAGATCGACAAGCAGCTGTCCCGCGGCCGGATCTCGCCCGACACTGCCAGCCGGCACAAGGCCCTGGTCACCGGGTCGGTATCGAAGGACGGGTTCGCCGACGCCGACTTCGTCATCGAGGCGGTCTTCGAGGAACTCGCGGTCAAGCGGCAGGTGTTCGCCGAGGTCGAGGCGGTCGTACCGGAGACGTGCGTGCTCGCCACCAACACCTCCTCGCTGTCGGTCAGCGCGATGGCGGACGGGCTGGCGCACCCGTCGCGGTTGGTCGGCTTCCACTTCTTCAACCCGGTCGCCGTGCTGCCGCTCGTCGAGGTGGTGCGCGGGACGGCGACCGGTGACGCGGCACTGGCCACCGCCCTGGGAGTCGGAGCGAAGCTGAAGAAGAACTGCGTGATCGTTGCCGACCGGCCCGCGTTCGTGGTCAACCGGCTGCTCACCAGGTTCCTCGGCGAGATCACCCGCGCCGTCGACGAGGGCACGCCGTTCGAGGTGGCCGAGCACGCCGCCGACCCGCTCGGCCTGCCGATGTCACCGTTCCTGCTGCTCCAGCTGGTGGGGCCGCGGATCGCGCTGCACGTCGCGGAGACGCTGCACGCGGCGCTCGGCGAGCGGTTCGCCGTCTCGCCCAAGCTGCGCGCGCTCGCGGAGTCAGGCAAGCCGTCGATGTACCTGCCGGACTTCTCTGCGGACCCCGAGGTGCTCGCGCTGCTCGCGGGCGGCGACCACCCGTCGAGCGGCGCGGAGGTGCTGTCCCGTGCCCTTGAGTGCCTGGCCGAGGAGATCAGGTTCATGCTGGACGAGGGCGTGGTCGCGGCGCCGGAGGACATCGACCTGTGCATGATCCTCGGTGCGGGGTGGCCGTTCCACCTCGGCGGTATCACGCCCTACCTGGACCGCACCGGGATCGCCGCCAAGGTGAACGGCGCGCCGTTCCGTGGTTAGCGCGGGTTGCGTACGCCCGCGTGCAGGCACCTAGAATCGGTACATCGGCGGCTCCAACCCCGGGGGGCACCGGTGCCAGGGGGGGACTTCAATTCTCATTTAGTGAGAATGCGAGTCGCACAGTGGGAGAACCGTCGCGAGGCTGGCCTGCGCCGGGGCCCGAGAACTGGCTGCGGGCGGCGTCCCGCCAGGTCCGGCACGCCCGCGTTGACCCGTCGGTGCCCAACGTGGCACGCGTCTGGGACTACCTGACCGGGGGCCACGATAACTTCGAGGCGGACCGCAGCGCGGCACGGCAGCTGCTCGCCGCCTCTCCGCTGATGGCGCAGGTGGGGCCCGCCTCGCGGGCGTTTCTCCGCCGTGCCGTCACCTACCTGGCGGCCGAGGCGGGGATCAGGCAGTTCATCGATATCGGCACGGGCTTGCCCGCGCCGGGCAGCGTGCATTGCGTGGCCCAGGCGGTTGACCCGTCCTGCCGCGTCGTCTACCTCGACAACGACCCGGTTGTCCTGTCCCATGCGCGCGCCTGGCTCCGCTCGTCAGGCGGCGGCGCGACCAGCTATGTCGAAGCGGACGCAAGGGACACGGTGGCCGTACTCGACGGTGCCCGCCGGGCACTCGACATGGACAAGCCGGTCGGCCTCCTGGTGATCATGATGCTGCACTTCCTCGAGGACGCGGGCGACGCGCTGGCCAGGCTGGTCGCCGCGGTGCCGTCCGGCAGTTACCTGGCCGTCGTCCAGCCGGCCAGGGACGAGCGGCTGGTGACCGTGGCCCGCCGGTGGAACCAGCTGGGCACGGTCCAGGCCTTCCTGCGCGACCGCGGCGAGGTCGCCCGCTGGCTGGCCGGCCTGGAGCTTGTCGAGCCGGGCATCGTCGAGGTGCACCAGTGGCGGCCAGCGCCCGGCGACCGGGATTATCCCGAGGGCATGCCGCTGCTCGGCGCCGTGGCGCGGAAGCCCTGATCGATGGTCGGGAGCGTTGGGGCCAGGCGCCGTTGACACCCCGCACGGGCGCCGGAACGATTCCCGTGTGGGAAGGAGCCTCTGATGGCGCAGGACGGGCAGGTCCAGACGGCGCGCGGCCCGGTGGCGGCGGCCGGCCTCGGCCGGGTACTCATGCACGAGCACGTCTTCGTGCTGACCGCCGACGTGCAGCAGAACTACCCCGACGAATGGGGAGACGAGGACGATCGCGTCGCCGACGCGGTCCGTCGGCTGAGCGAGCTGCCGGAACACGGCATCTCCACGATCGTCGACGTCACGGTCATCGGCCAGGGCAGGAACATCCCGCGGATCAAGCGCATCGCCGACCAGGTACCCGGGCTGAACATCGTCGTCGCCACCGGCATCTACACCTTCGACGCGGTGCCGATGTACTTCTGGCAACGGCCGCGCGAGACGATGACCCAGTTGTTCGTGCGCGACATCACCGAGGGCATCGCGGGTACCGGCGTCAAGGCGGGCATGCTCAAGTGCGCGGTGGACGAGAAGGGACTCACCGAGGGCGTCGAGCGGGTGCTGCGCTCGGTGGCCCGTGCCCACGTCGCGACCGGCGGCACGCCGATCACCATCCACACGCACGCCGCGGGCAAGCACGGCACCGCGATCGCCGCCGTGCTCAAGGAGGAGGGCGTCGACTTCGGCCGGGTGGTGCTCGGCCATTCCGGCGACGCGGTCCGCGACCCGGACTACCTGGCGGCGATGGCCGACACCGGGCTCACCCTGGGCATGGACCGCTTCGGCATCGACCACTTCGCCACCTTCAAGCAGCGCTCCGACCTGGTGGCGGAGATGTGCCGCCGCGGCTACGCCGGCCGGATGGTGCTCGCCCACGACACCTGCTGCTACATCGACTGGTTCGGCCCCGGCCGCCTCGACGACCTCAAGGACTGGCACTACCTGCACGTCAGCCAGGACGTGCTGCCCTACCTGCGCGAGCACGGCGTCCCCGGCACCGACATCGACGCGATGCTCGTCACCAACCCCGCCCGCATCCTAGCCGGATAACAGCAAGAAGCATTGACGCGCGGATTATCGTGTGCGTTTGATGCCGGAAAACGGACATCAAACGCACACGATGATGGGCTCCGTTGCCGTCTCGGCGGGAGTGGAGCCAATTTGGGGTGCGCCCGCCGCGGCGGGTCCGTAATGTTGCCGCGTGGCCGACACGAGCCCGGGGGCACGGCCCGGTGAGGACGCGCGGGCCGCCGCGGTAGTACCGCACGGCTGGGAGAGCGCGCTGCTCATCGCCGTCCCCGAGGCCGAGCCCGCGGTGGGGGAGTACCGGGCCAGGCTCGATTCGAGCGCTCGGGACGGGGTGCCCGCGCACCTGACGGTGCTCTACCCGTTCCTGCCGCCGGCGTCCATCGACGGCGCGGTCCTCGCGTCGCTGCGGCGGCTGTTCGCCGGGTTCTCGTCGTTCGCCGTCACGCTTGACCGAATCGGCTGGTTCGGCCAGGAGGTCGTGTGGCTCGGACCGTGCGACGAACGCCCGTTCCGTGCGCTGACCGGCGCCGCGTTCGCCGCTTTCCCCGGTTGCCCGCCCTACGGCGGGAGATACGCCGACGTCATACCGCACCTCACCATCGGCGACCGGAGCGACCCGGCCGAGCTGCGCGCGGCAGCGGAGGCAATCCGCCCTTATCTCCCTGTCACGGCCGTGGCCGCGGAGGTCACCCTCATGGCCGGCCCGCCCCCGGGGAACCTGAGTAGTCGGCCGGGCCAGTGGCGCGCGCTCGCCGCGTTCCCGCTCGCCGCGAACACCTGACCCGTGACCGCGCGCTGCCGTGACCGCGCGCTGCCGTGACCGCGCGGCGTGCTAGCGCCTTCATCCCACACGGGTGATGCGGCGGCCTCCGGGGACCGGCCATGCTGCTGGCATGATCGCTAGGTGGCGCGGCGGGTTCACCGCGGCGTGCGTCCTGTCCGCGGCGGCGTTCCTCGCAGGCTGCAGCAGCAGCACGACGACCAGCAGCGGCGCTAGCGCTCCAAGCAGCGCCAGCAGCAAGTCGGCCGTGTGCAAGGGCGCGGAGGAACTCAAGGCCTCCATCACGGGCCTCAAGAACGTGAACATCATGGCCAGCGGCACGTCCGCGGTTTCTGCCCAGGTCACGAAGATCCGGCAGGACTTCGACACGCTCAAGGCCGACGCCACGGGCCAGTACTCGCCCCAGGCCGACGCCCTGTCCAGCGCGCTTGACAAGCTGGGCGCCAGCCTCGACGCGGCCAAGGCCAGCCCGAACGCCGGGACGCTGTCGGCGGTCGCCTCCGCCGCGGGCTCGGTGGTCACGGCGGGCACCAACCTGGTCACCGCGGTGTCGAGCACCTGCTGACGCGGGTGCCGCAGGAAGGAGCCTCCAGATGAACGGCGAGCGGCAACAGCCTACCGGCGGGTCGCGACCCACGTGGTGGCTGTGGGGGCTGATCGGCGCCGCCGTGGTGGCCGGCGTCGGCGGTGGCCTGATCGGGGCCGCGGTGGCCGTGCCGAACTCGCCGGGGCCGAACTCGCCGGGGCCGAACTCGCCGGGCAGCACGACCCGGGCGGTCTCCGCCGCGTCCTGCAACGTGCCGCCGGTGGCGGAGAAGGTGATGCCCTCGGTGGTGACGATCGCCGCGGCGCCGGCCTCGGGCAAGGGCGGCTCCACCGGATCCGGCGAGGTGATCAGGTCCGACGGCTACATCCTGACGAACAACCACGTGATCGCCTCCGCCGCCAGCGGCGGGACGGTCGAGCTGCTTTTCGCCGACGGGTCGACCGAGCCGGCCAGCGTCGTCGGGCGGGACGCGCTGACCGACCTGGCCGTGCTCAAGGCGAAGCTGCCGTCGGGTGTGCCGCAGATCCCGATCGGCTCGTCGGCATCGCTGCAGGTCGGCGACCCGGTGATCGCGCTCGGCGCGCCGCTCGGCCTGTCCGGCACGGTGACCTCCGGCATCGTGAGCGCGCTCGGCAGGACCGTCCGGGTGCCCGGTGAGGATGACGGGTCGGCGCTGATCGTCGCCGCGGTGCAGACCGACGCGGCGATCAACCCGGGCAACAGCGGCGGCGCCCTGGTCAACTGCAGCGGTCAGCTGGTCGGCATCCCGTCGGCGGGGGCGGCCGTGCCGGCCTCGACCGGTGAGTCGTCGGGCGGCAGCATCGGGCTCGGCTTCGCGATCCCCGTTGACTCGGCGATCACCGTCGCGGACGAAATCATCGCCACCGGCCGTGCCACGCACTCCTTCTTCGGCATGGAGACGGTGCCGGTGCCCGAGACCGCCGCGAAGGAGGCCGGCGTGCCGGGCGGCCTGTTCGTGGCCGGCGTGGTGGCAGGCAGCCCGGCGGAGCAGGCCGGCCTGCGGGCGGGCGACGTGATCACCAGCATCGACGGCAAGCAGGCCATCAGCAACATCCAGCTGCAGGAAGTGACGCTGACCAAGAACCCGGGCGACACGGTGGAGCTCGGGTACCTGCGCGGCGGCAGGACCGCGAAGACCACGGTCACGCTCGGCGAGCAGCCGTAACGTCGGTCTCAGGCCGACGGCTCCGCTGGCTCGGGACGAGCCGGGTCCGACGGCCCGTGGCGGGTCCAGCCGGGCACCAGGACCCGCACCCGCAGGTCCGCCAGGTCCACCTCGGTGCCGCAGTGCCGGCAGGTGATCGCCGGGTCGAGCTGGTGCCCGCAGACGTGGTCGAACACGCTCGGCGGCGAGTCGACCGCCCACTTGTCCCCCCAGGCGCGCAGCACGGTGAGCACGGAGCGCAGCTCAAGGCCCGCCTCGGTGAGCTCGTACTCGTAGCGCGGCGGGTGCTCGCTGTACTGGCGCCGTTCCACCACGCCGCCCGCCTCAAGGGCGCGCAGCCGCGCGGCCAGCCGGTCGCGTGGGGCGCCGGTGTTGCGCGCGATCGCGTCGAACCGCTTGTTGCCGAAGGCGATCTCGCGCACGGCGAGCAGCGCCCACTTCTCGCCGACCAGGTTCAGTGCGGCCGCCACCGAGCACGGTCGGCCGGGCAGTTCCTCGCGCATGACGCCAAGTCTACCTTAGTTGCCAAATCAAACCCACTCGGGTTACGCTGCACTCGTCATTGAGACGTTTGGTTTTCAAACTGAACGGTGCTTGCCGATTCCGAGACCCGAGGGGTGCACGTGAGCGAGAGCGTGACGGACGGCGGGCCAGGCCCGCTCGCCGGGGAACCGCCCGGGCCGGGGACGGCCAGCGAAGCGACGATCGCGGCGCAGCCGCGGCCCGTGGCAGCGGGGGAGGCCGCAACGCGGGCGCCCGCCCGGCCCGGCACCGCCCGGCCCGGCACCGCCCGGCCCGGCGCCGTGTTCGCGGTCGTCGCCGCCGGCATCGCGGTGGTGAACCTGGACATGTTCATCGTCAACGTGGCGCTCCCGTCCATCGGCCGCAGCTACCCGGGCACCGGCCTCGCCGACCTGTCCTGGGTGCTGAACGCGTACGCGATCGTGTTCGCGGCGCTGCTCGTCCCGGCCGGCCGCGCGGCCGACCTGATCGGCCGCCGCGCCGCGTTCCTCGCCGGGATGGCCGTCTTCGGCCTGGCGTCGGCGGCCTGCGCCGTCGCGCCTGACGTCTGGGTGCTCGTCGCCGCGCGCGTCGTCCAGGCGGCCGGCGGCGCGCTGCTCATCCCCGCCTCCCTGGGCCTGCTGCTCGCCGCGGCCCGCCCGGACAAGCGCACCGGCACGATCAGGGCGTGGACCTCGGTCGGCGGCGCGGCCGCCGCGCTCGGCCCGGTCCTCGGCGGCGCCCTGGTCGCCGCCAGCTGGCACTGGGTGTTCCTGGTCAACGTGCCCGTGGTGGCGGTCGCGGTGATCGCGGGCCGGGGCGTGCTCCAAGCCGAGTCCGGCCACGCAATGGGGTACGGGGGGTCGTCTCCCCGGGAGCCGGCTGCGCGCCCGATACGATGGCGGAGCCATCGGGCGCGCCTCGGGGGGTACGGGGGGTCGTCCCCCCGGGAGCTAACTGCGCTGCCCGACACGCTCGGCGCGGCGGTGTTCACCATCGCCATCGGCGCCCTGGCGCTCGCCCTGGTCAAGTCCGACGACTGGGGCTGGGCCTCACCCGCCACCCTCGGCCTGATCGCGGCGGCCGCGGCCGGCGTGGCGCTGTTCATCCGCAGGTCCGCGAGGCACCCGTCGCCGGTCATCGAACTGCACCTGCTGCGCCGCCCCGTCTTCGCCACCGCCACCGCGGCGAACGTGGTGTTCGGCACCTCCTTCGGCGCGATGCTGCTGCTCGTCACGCTGTGGTGCCAGGACGTCTGGGGCTGGTCCGCGCTGCGCACCGGCCTCGGCGTCGCTCCCGGGCCGCTGCTCGTGCCGTTCTGGTCGATCGCCGCGGGCCCCCTGGCGCGGAAGGTCGGCCCTGGCCCGGTCGCCGCCGCCGGCTGCGCCGTCTACGCGGCAGGCTGCGTGTTCTGGCGGCTGAACCTCGCGCTCACCCCCGACTACGCCACCCGCATGCTGCCCGGCATGCTGCTCACCGGCACCGGCGTCGGCCTCACCCTACCGACCCTGGTCAGCGCCGCGGTTTCCGCCGTCCCGCCGCACAGGTTCGCGACCGGCTCGGGCATCGTCACCATGGCCCGCCAGGTCGGCATCGTGCTTGGCGTCTCGGTCCTGGTCACCGTCCTCGGCCAGCCGGCAGGCGCGGGCGCGCTGCCCGCCTTCCAGCGCGCCACCGTGGTGCTCGCCGCCACCGCGTTCACCGCCGGCCTGACCGCCCTGCTTCTCGTCCCCGCCCGCCGCCGCGACCGGCGCCAGGAATGACGCGGCTCACCACCCCCCGTTAGGCCGCCATCCGTCATGTCAATGTCCCTGGCGCAGGCGACCGCCGTGTCTAGCCCGTCACGCCGGTCAGGCACGCATTCGCGCACAGCGAGCCGCCGTCGCGGGCGGTGCCCGTCAGCGTGCCGCCCTGGAAGAGCGCCGCCTGGCTCCTGGCGGCCAACCTGGTGCTGCTCTACGGCTTCGACAGCCTCGCCTTCTACTTCGGCCGCCCGATGATGACGTTCGGCGGCCTGGTCCCGCTGGTCCTGGCGAACCTGGTCCTCATGGTGGGCGCCTCCGTGCTCTCCAGCCGCCAGCGGCTCAACGCGGGCAGCGCCGTGGCCGCGCTGGCGATCGTGACCTTCGGCACCGTATGGCTCGTCGGCCACAACAGCGGGCACGATGCCTACCTGGCCTCGCACTTGGTCAGCGTGACGGTTGCGCCCGGCGACCAGATGCCGGCCACGATCATCATCCGGAACATCGGCGCCCAGGAATCAACCGAGACCATGCAGTCCTTCAGTGACGTCGGCGTCCCTCTTCGTGCCCCGGGCTCGTAACCCGGGACCTGGCGGCTGCTCTGCACGAGCGCTGCCCGCCTTCCAGCGCGCCCTGTTTACATAGCTGTGGACCACTATCGGCCTTGTTTGCATAGCGGGCGCCCATGATCAGGATCGTTTTGCGGCAAATGTCCAACCGCCGGCTATGCAAAGCGGCGGATTCGTGGCCGCCCGCTATGCAAAGCCTCCTCAGCCCTGGGGAAGGTCGCGCTGCCGAAGAGATTTCTGTGGTTGCTGTTGCTGGCGAGAAATGTGAGGATCTCTACGGTCAGAGCTCGATGCCCGCGTCGTCCGCCTCCGTGGCAAGAGATGCCGAGGCTCCTGGGGCCATTCATCAAGAACGGCGGCATAACGGCGGGACGAGCTCACCCGTCCAGCCCGTGGGCTCTGCGAACCATTCCGTTCCGCAGATAGCGCGGAATGCCGGCAAGGGTGACCTGACCAGCAAGCGGAACAGCCTGGCCGATCGTCCCCTGCCGGACAACGGCGTCTGGTGCGCGGCGAGCGCTGCTCGTTTTTGCGCCGCGTAGCCGCGCACGTCGACCCGATGCGTAATCGCCGACCGCGGCATGCCGTACCCGCGCATCTCTTCGAGGCGGTGGCGCGTCACCAGGCGGAGAACGAGTAGCAGCCGGGCAAGCTGGGCGACCAGCTCGCGAGGCACCGTCGCTTCCACGACCCGCACTCCCGACAGCGCGCCCGCCAGGGCGCCAACCCGGTGCACCCGGACGTGGTCGCGGTGGCCGTATCCGCCTTGCGGGTCGTAGCTCAGCAGCAGGTCAGCGTGCTCTTCTGCGAGCAGGGCGGCGAGCCTTCTCGCCGCTTCACCGGCGTCGGCCCGCGCGAACCGTGTCCTGCCTGGCGGGTCCTCGTAGAGCACCGGCCCGTGCCCGCTGTCCGCGTAGCCGAGGTGCACAGCCCGCTCCGCGCCGAGGATCGCGGCGCTCGAGCGCAGCTCCTCCAGCCGCCGGCCCTGACCCGGGCCGGCCCACACGTCACCATCACAGGCCACGACGACGATCACCCGGTGACCCTCCGCCGCCAGCCGGGCGATCGTCCCACCGGTCAGCAGCACCTCGTCGTCCGGGTGAGCATGAAACGCCACGACCGTCGCCATCGGCGCGAGCCCACCTCCTATCGTCTCAGCATTGTGCCACCTGTCAGGAACGCCTGCCTCTCCCTCCGTGCGGCCCTGGACCATCCATCCGACCACACGCAGGACGATCGTGAACGCAAGTGTCCGCGCACCTGGCGCGCGGACCGCACAGTCAGGCGATCGGCCCCTGGGCCGGCACCGGGGACGTCGCGCGCATGGCCGTCTCGCCGACCGTGGTCGACGCCGTGACCATGCCCGCGGTCGCCAGGGCCAGGTCCGCCGACGGCGCGATCCGCAGGGCGCGGCCGAGCCAGCCGGGCAGCCACCAGTTCGCGCGGCCGAACAGGGCCACCATCGCCGGGACGAGCAGGCAGCGCACCACCACGGCGTCCACCAGGATGCCCGCGCCGAGGCCGGTGGCGAGGATCTTGAGGTCCGTCTGCCCGGACGTCGACATCGAGACGAAGCCGAGCATGAGGATCGCCGCCGCGCTTGTCACCAGCCGTCCGGTCCGGCCGAGCCCGGTGACCACCGCGATCCGGCCGTCACGCGAGTAGTCGTAGGCCTCCCTGATCCTGGTCAGGATGAAGACCTCGTAGTCCATCGACAGGCCGAACAGGAACGCGAACACCATGAGCGGCACCCACATCGTGATCGCCCCGGTGGCCGGCACGCCGAACACCGCCCTGGACAGGTGGCCGTCCTGGAACACCCAGGTCATGACGCCGTAGGCGGCGGCGAGCGAGATCAGGTTGAACACGACCGCCTTGAGCGCGAGCACCACCGACCGGAACGCCCGCGTCAGCAGGATGAACGTCGCGGCCGCGATGAGGGACAGCATCAGCGGGAAGTCACCGTACACCGTGCGGTCGAAGTCGATCAGCGACGCCCCGTCACCGCCGACGCCGATCACCCCGGGGCTCCCGGCGAGCGCGTGCTCGACCGACGAGATCTCGGCCTGCCCCGCGGGCAGCGTCGACTCGGTGACCGGCAGCACGTCCACGATCGAGGTCCCGGCTCGGGCGAACCCCGCCGCGGAGCCAGGCGCGACCGCCGCGTACACGCCGGGCAGGGCCGAGGCCCGCGCCGCGACGGTGGCCTGCGACCCGGCCGTGGTCAGCACCTCGGCCGGGGTGAGCACTCCGGAGGGGACGCCGCCGGAGGTGAGGGCCGCAAGCGTGTCATGGGCCGGCCCCGCGGTCGCCTCCGCCGCCGAGCCGGGCAGCCCCAGGTGCAGCGACAGCGCGGGCGCCATCAGCAGCGCCATGATCGTCAGGCCGGCCGCCGCGGACACCCAGCGGTGCCGGTACACGACCGCCGCCCACGAGGAGAACACCCGCGACGGGCGCCGCTCGGTCCGCAGCCTCGGCCAGTCGAGCCGCGGTCCAACGGAGGCCAGGATCACCGGCAGCAGCGTGACCGCGACGAGCACGGAGACGAGCGGCACGAGCACCCCGCCGTACCCGACGCTGCGCAGCATGGGCACCGGCAGGACGATCATGGACAGCAGCCCGATCGCCACGGTCAGCCCGGAGAACACCACGGCACGGCCTGCGTGCTCCATCGCGACCGCCACCGCGTCCGCGTTGGCGCGCCCGGCCGACCGCTCCTCGCGCCACCGGCTCACCACGAGCAGCGAGTAGTCGATCGCCACGCCGAGCCCCACCAGGGCGATGAGGAACTCGACGATCTGGCTGATCCCGGTGATTTCGGTGAGCCCGCCGACGATGAGGAACGTGCCGAGCACGGACACCCCGCCGATCAAGAGCGGTAGCAGCGCGAGGAACGAGCCGAAGACCAGCGCGAGGACGACGAGCGCGCCGAGCGAACCGATCATCGTCTCGACCATGATCCCCGTGCCCTTGGACGCGGGGGCGCCGTTGGCGAGCAGGTCCTCGCCGGTCAGCCCGAAGTGCCAGCCGGGAGGCAGCGCCGCGTCGGCCGCCCTGGTGATCGCCGCGGCCGGTGTCGGGCCGCCGAACGAGTTCGACGGCGGCGTGAACACAAGCGCGAACGTGGTCCGGTCGTCGCCGGTCAGGAACGCCCGGTTGCCCGTCGAGGCGTAGTCGGCGACCCGCAGGCCGGGGACCGACGCCGCGATGGCGCCGAACACCCGGCCCGTCTCCGCGGCCACCGCGGTGTCCGTGACCCGCTGGCCGGCAGGCACGGTCAGCACGGGCAGGTAGGGTGCCTGCGACCCGCCGTTGCCGTACTCGGCGACGACCTGGTTATCGGTCTTGAATGCCTGTCCCGGCATGGCGAAGTCGTTGGTCATCCGGTGGGTGGTGCCGCCGACCGTCATGACGCCGGCCACGGCGACAAGCAGCCACGTCAGCGCCACCAGCGTCTTGTGGCGGAGTACGAAGCGGGTAAGCGCCTGCATCTCGGGCCTTCCTCACGTCAAGGTCCGGCGGCATGCCCGCCGGCCATCGCAAGCGTCCCGCCGCGTCCCGTACTCGCGCGTCCCGCGGGAGTTGGCAGTCCCGGGTACCGCCGGGCGAGTAGCCGGCGCTGTCACGGCGGCCGCGTACTCCCCGGGGAGTACATCGCCCGCGGATGGTGGGCCGGGGGAAATGGGCCTACGCTGCGGATGTGAGCACGGAGCAGGCTACGCGGCGCCGCCTGGCGGTCCCTGGCCTGACGTGGCCTGCCCCCCCGCGGCCAGCACTGCCGTCGGTACGCGATGCCGCGATCGCCGCGCTCATCACGGTGATCGGGGTCGCGGCCAGCTGGGGCGAGGCGCATCCGACCACGCCGGGCACCTACTTCACCCCGCCGCACCACCTGCCGCACACCCCGGACGCCGCGCTGCTGCTCATCGCCGCGGTCGGCCTTGTCCTCGCCTGGCGGCACCGCTACCCGCGGCTCGTCGTGTGCGCGTCGACGGCGCTCGTCGTCGGGTACACGCTGCCCGGCTACGAGAACGGCGCGGCGCTGCTGCTCCCCGCCGTGGCGGTCGGCACGCTCGCGGCCATGGTGCCGGCGCGCAGGTCCGTGCCGTGGGCGGTCGCGGTCACCGTGGTGCTGATGGCGGCGACGGCGGCGAACAACCCGCTCGGCAGGTTCAGCGGCGGCTTCGCGCTGATCCCGGCGAACATCGCGGTCGCGCTGTTCGCCGGCATCGCGATCGCCAGCCGTCATGCCTACGTCGAGTCGGCCCGCGTCCAGGCCGCGCGGGACGCGGCGCTCGACGCGCAGCGGCGCGTGGACGAGGAGCGGCTGCGCATCGCCAGGGAGCTGCATGACGTGGTGGCGCACACGATGGCCACGATCACCGTGCAGGCGGCCGCGGCCGCCCAGCTGCTGCGCGACCGTCCAGACGAGGCCGCCGCGTCGCTGAAGGCGATCAGGGCCGCGAGCAAGGACGGGCTCCGCGAGCTGCGCGCCATCCTCGATGTGCTGCGCAGCGCGAGCGCCGACAGCGAGGAATCGGCGGATCCGACGCAGCCCGCGCCCGGGCTCGCCAGGCTCGACGAGCTGGCCGACGGGGTGCGGGCGGCGGGCCTGCCGGTTACCGTCACGGTCACCGGCCAGCCGCGCGACCTGCCCGCGATCACCGACCTGTCGGCGTTCCGTATCGTCCAGGAGGCGCTGACCAACGCGATCCGCCACGCCGGCCCGGCCACCGCGGCCGTGACGGTGGACTACGGCGCGGACGAGCTGCGCGTGGATATCACCGACACCGGGCGCGGCCTGACGTCCTCCGCCGCGGAGGCCGCCGCCTACGTGGCCGGCCACGGGCTGCGGGGCATGCGCGAGCGGGCCACCGCGGCGGGCGGCACGGTAGACATGGGCCCGCTCCCCGACGGCGGATTCCGGGTGGCGGCGCGGCTGCCCGTCGGCCAGCCGCCCGTGGCCGCCGAGGCCAGCTCGGCCGCGGAGACCATCTCGGCCGCGGAGACGAGCGCGCCGGGCGCGGCGATCGCACCTGCCCACCAGAAAGCGTCCCGATGAAAGCTCTGTTGATCCCGACTGGCATCCGATGATCCGGGTACTGCTCGCCGACGACCAGGGCCTGATCCGGGCCGGCTTCCGGGTGCTGCTCGAGGCGGCGGACGATATCGAGGTGGTCGGCGAGGCGGTCAACGGCGAGCAGGCCGTCGAGCTGGCCAGGGCCGGCCACCCCGACGTCATCCTGATGGACATCAGGATGCCAGGAACGGACGGCCTCGCCGCCACCCGCGTGATAGCGACCGACGCCACGCTCGACGGGACGAAGATCGTCATCCTGACCACGTTCGAGACCGACGAGTACGTGTACCAGGCGCTGCGCGCCGGGGCGAGCGGCTTCCTCGTCAAGGACGCCGAGCCGGAGGAGCTGATCCGCGCCGTCCGCGTGGTGCACCGCGGCGAGGCACTGCTGTCGCCGAGCGTTACCCGCCGGCTGATCGCCTCACTGGCCAGCCGCGCCCCGGCCGGCCGCGCGGGCAGCGTCCCGGCCGTCCCTTCCGCAGGCAACCCGGCCCACGATCTCGCCCGGCTGACCGAGCGTGAGCGCGAAGTGCTCTGCCTGGTCGCCAGGGGACTGTCCAACGACGAGATCGCGGGCATGCTCTTCCTGAGCCCGCTGACGACGAAGACACACGTCAGCCGCATCATGACCAAGCTCGCCGTCCGCGACCGCGCACAGCTCGTCGTCATCGCCTACGAGTCGGGCCTCGTCGTCCCCGGCGTCACCACCTAGCGACCTGATGGTCGCTAGGTTCTGGACATGTGTGTCAAGTGTCGTCACATATCGCGCTGGGAGGAGCGTTGGCAGCGGGCGCGGGACTCGCCGTTCCGGGCTGTCAGGAGCTCTTCGAGGGAGCTGAGCTGAGCCGCCGATTGTCGGCGGGGGCCGGTACGGTGCGGGCATGGCAGATGAGCTCGACCCCGGTGGCAGCCCGCCGTCTCCGCCCCGGTCGAAATCCGGCCGCAAGCAGCCGGGCGGCGCGCCCAGCCCGCACGACTCGGTGTTCCGCCGGGTCTTCGGCGTACCCGCCAACGCCGCGTCCCAGCTGGGCGCGGTGCTGCCGCCGGACCTGGCCGGCCGGCTGGACCTGAGCCGGCTGGCCACGGTGCCTGGCAGCTTCGTCGACGAGGTACTGCGGTGGCGCCACTCCGACGTGCTGTTCACCGCGCCGCTTGACGGACACGACGCGTTCGTGTACGTCCTGATCGAGCACCAAAGCAGCGATGACCCGCTCATGGCTTTCCGAATGCTGCGCTACGTCACCCGGATCTGGGACCAGTACGAACGCGAGCACCCGGGCACCCGGCGGCTCCCGGCCGTCATCCCGCTGGTCGTCCACCAGGGGCCCGGCCAGTGGACAAGCTCTGTGCAGCTGCTGGACGTGATCGACCTCGACCCCGCCGTCAAACAGGCGGTGCAGGTGTACCTGCCCCGGTTCGAGTTCCTGCTCGACGACTTGTCCCGCATCAGCGAGGACCAGCTCCGTAACCGGAAGCTGACACCTTCCGCGCGTGTCGCCCTGCTGGTGCTGAAGACCGCGCCAGGCAACCCGCAGATCACCGCCCTGCTGCGGCGGTGGGAAGACCAACTGCGGGCGGTGCTTGACCAGCCCGGCGGCGGCGAGGCGTTCCTGGCGATCTTGACGTACATTCAGCATGTGAGCGAGACACCGGATGGCGAGCTGCATGACCTGGCCGCCTCGCTCGGCCCGGACGCAGAGGAGGTTTACGTGACCACCGCAGAAATGCTCGAGGCCCGAGGCGAGGCCCGAGGCGAGGCCCGAGGCGAGGCCCGCGCCAAGGCTGAAGACATCCTCGTGGTCTTCGAGCAGCGCGGCATCGACGTGGACGGCAAGTCGCGTGGGCGGATCGAGTCGTGCACGGACCTGGACACCCTGAACGGCTGGTTCCGCCGCGCGTTCAAGGTCGACAAGGCCAGCGACCTCTTCGAGGAGTAGCCGCTGCTCCGCGTCAAAGGCCGCGCCGAAGCGCTCGTGGAGATGCTGTCTCCGTCAAGTTTGGCCCGCTTCCCGA
>Ga0335078_10005803_pt1 | contig 18258 bp, 18 predicted proteins | sample Lox_Sample_32_FD_206711 | JGI IMG/M metagenome (GOLD analysis project Ga0335078, IMG submission 206711) | Soil microbial communities from Loxahatchee National Wildlife Refuge, Florida, United States - Lox_Sample_3.2 | ecosystem: Environmental > Terrestrial > Soil > Wetlands | place: USA... | reverse complement strand
CACGGCGCCGGGCAAGACGTCTACCTCTACGTGGCGGCCTATAACGAGCACGCCATCCGCTTCTACGAGCGGCACGGGTTCGCTCTCACCGGCGAGGAAGGGGACGACGAAGTCGCCGCGATCGGCAGTGTGCGCATACCGGAGGTACAGATGCTGCGCCGGGGCGGAACTGGCAAGCCGCGCTGAACTCTAATTCGGCCGGCTAATCGACGGTGAAGCCCATCGGAGCGTTGGCGGCCAGGCCGAGGTCGCGCATGGCCTTGCGGTAGGCGACCGCGACGGCGTCGAAGCGCAGGTGCAGCTCCGCGGCCAGGTCGAACGGGACGCGCTCGGGCCGCTGCGACTCGACGACCACCTGGTCCTGGCCGAAGATGGTGTCCTCGAACTCCTTGATCACCCGGTCCGGCTGGTCGAGGTTGTAGTTGCGGCCGATGAGCACGTAGCCCGCGCACCGGTCGGCGGCCGCCGGCTGGGAGGCGAAGAAGTACACCATGCCGCGCTGCCCGCCCCAGCCGAGCCGCAGCACGATCGTGTACGGCAGGTGCAGCTCGTAGCGGCTGCGCCGTTCCGGCGGCCCCGCCTGCTCGTTGCCGAAGACCGGGAAGTCGTCGCTGTTGGGCGCCTCGGGGCGGACGATCTCGTAGCGCAGCACGGGACCGTCGGCGTGCACCTGGTGCTGCGGCACGACCGGCCGCTCCGGGTCGCCGAGCAGCCCGGGGTGCACCCAGGGGAAGTGCCCGAAGTCGGTGAAGTTCTCCACCTGCCTGGCCGCGTCGCAGTGCCAGCGGTACGGCCCGGCGGTAACGACCGTCCAGTCGCCGTCCTCCAGCTCGGGCACCTCGGGCAGCGGCCAGCGGGGCTCGTCGAGCGCGACCCAGATCAGCCCGTACCGTTCCTGCGCGCGGTAGGCCGCCACCCGGGCCTTGGCCGGGACCGCCGCCGGGTCCTCCTTCTGCGGGATCGCCACGCACCGGCCGTCCGCGCCGTACCGCCAGCCGTGGTAGGCGCAGACCAGCTCGTCGCCCGCGACCCAGCCGAGCGACAGCGCGGTGCCGCGGTGCACGCACAGGTCGGACATCACCCGCGGCGCCCCGCCGGCCCCGCGCCAGATCACCAGCGGCTCACCGAGCAGGTCGGCGTGCGCCGGCCGGCCGGTGACCTCGCTGGCAAACGCGACCGGATGCCAGCACGCCCGCTGTGCGGCCAGGTCCGCGAACACTCCCGGTGAATTCATCCCCACTCCAGACAGCCACACGGCCCGGGCAGGGACCCGGGCCCGGACACCATTCATAGCATCCCGTCTCGGCCGGTCCAGCAGGCCGCGGCCGCCACAACCGCGGCCGCCGCGGGCACCGAGAAACGGCTGGCGCGTGCCCGGTCATCAGGCGGACACTTACGGGCGTGGAAACCAGGGCGACCTTCCGGCTTTTCGGTGACGCGACCCTGACCGCCGCCGCGGTCACCGAGCGACTTGGCATCCAGCCCACCCGCGCGCTTGAGGCGGGCGACCGGGTCGGCCGCCAGCCGGGCGCGACGCGGACGGCCTCCGTGTGGCTGCTCAGCTCCGGTCCAGGCAGCGAGGAGTGCACCGAGCTCGCCACACAGCTGCGCAGGCTCCTGGACCTCCTCGAGCCGGTGACCGCGCAGCTGTGGGACCTGGCACGGGCCGGCTACGAGGCCAACTGGTTCTGCTACATCGCCTCGCACGCCACCGAGCACGCAGCCGAACTCGACAGGCCGACGCTGCGGCGCTTGCTCGCCCTGCCCGGTGACCTGTGGCTCGACGTATGCGGCGACGGCTTCGACGAGGGAGAACGCGGCGACGCGGAACAAGACGGATAACGGCCAGTTATCACGCACGGCCCCCATCTCCGGGGCGAGTTGGCTGACGGTAGCCGGGCACAGAAATGGCTGGTCGGCTTACGCGTCGCGCCGCTTGAGCACCCAGAACGTGACGGCGAGCAGGATGGCGGCAAGCACTACGAAGATGCCGGTCTCGATGCCCTGGAACGCCCAGAACCTGCTGGCTGGCTGGTAGGTCACGTATCCCCGGTAGCCGTGCGCCATCAGGCAGGGCAGGGGGTTGGGTTTGAGGCCTGACATGAATTTCTCGCATACGGCGGGGACTGGTTCCCCGCCGAACCCGTAGTTCCCGGGGCCGGCAACCGGGGGCTGGCCGTTCGGGCCGACCCAGCCCTGGCTGATTCCCAGGTAAGACCCGGCCGGGGTGAAAATGGCGGTGAGCTTGTAGTACACGGTGACCGGCGTCATGTAATGCAGCCGGAGCCACAGCGCGGTCAGCGCCCGAAGACCGGTGAAGCCGGCCAGCGTGACGGCCAGCGCCGGCAGGGTGCGCCGCAGCAGCGCCCCGGCGCAGATACCCAGGGCCATCGCGAAGACCGCGTAGCCGGCCGGCACGATGCCGGTGATGTCGAACCGGTTGACCTGGAAGGCGTCGGCGTTCAGCGCGTTGTCCGGGCCTGACCACCAGGTGACGACGGCCGAGACCGCCCCGGCCAGGACGGCCGCCGCCAGCAGCAGCCAGCCGGCCCTGACCGCCAGCCAGCGCCGCCTGGTAATGCTCTGCGTCCAGGCGAACTGGTGCGTCCCTGCCTCCAGCTCGCCCGCCACCATCGGGGCACCCCAGAACAGCCCGGGCAGCAGCGGCACCGCGGACGTCGCCACGACCAGCGTCAGGAACGCGGGGCTGCTGAGGGAAAGGCCTGACCCGGCCAGGCTGGCGCACGTGCCGTTCTTCGCGCACCCCGTCAGGGCCGAATGCCACACATGGGCCGCGTGCAGGCCGGTGAACAGCAGCACGACGGCCAGGGCCGCGAACAGCGCGGCGGCGAGCGCGCCCTGGTAGCGGTACTGGCGCCAGGTGACCCAGGTCATCGGTCCCCTCCGACCGCCGACAGGCGGGCACCTGCGGGGCCGGCGCCGTGGCCGGCCTGGCCGGCGCTCATGTAGCCGAGCACGATCTCCTCCAGGTTGGGTTCATCGACGGCCCATGCCGGGTCAATCACCGGGCCGTTCAGCCTGACCAGCAGCGTGGTCTGCCGCGGGGTGGTGTCCTCGCGCACGATGAAGTGCGCCCGCGCGATGGCGGTCGTGTCCTTGCGCGGGCCGCTCAGGATCCGGTGCTGCGCGAGCAGGAGCTCGGTGTCGCCGCACAGCTGGACCTGGGACTCGGCCAGCAAGATCAGGTGGTCGCAGGTCCGCTCGATGTCCGCGATCAGGTGCGAGGACAGCACGATGGTCAGGTCCCCGCCTGCCGCCGCCTCGGCCAGCGCCGCGAGGAAGGTCTGCCTGGCCAGCGGGTCGAGCGCGGCGAGCGGCTCGTCAAGCAGCAGCAGCCGGGGCCGCTTGGCCAGGGTGAGCGCGAGCGCGAGCTGGGCGCGCTGGCCCCCCGACAGCGTGCCGGCCGGCCGGTCGAGCGGTATCCGCAGGTGGGCGAGCCGTTCCCGTACCGACTCGCCGTCCCAGCGCGGGTTGAGGTGCGCGCCGATGCCGATGTGGTCTTCGGCGGTCAGCCGCCGGTAGAGCGGGATCTCCTGGGCCAGGAAGCCGACCTCCGCCAGGTAGGCCGGTTCCTCCCGTGGCGGCCCCCCGAGCACGGTGGCGCGGCCCCGAGTGGGCGAGGCGAGCCCGGCCAGCAGCCGCAGCAGCGTGGTCTTGCCCGCGCCGTTCGGCCCCACCAGTGCCGATATCCGGCCCTCGGGGACACTGATGGTGCAGTTGTCCAGCGCGGTGACCCGGCGGTACCGCTTAGTCAGCCCGCTGGTCTCAATCGCAGACTTCATGCGATGTCCTCCTCATCAGCCGCCTGCAGCGTGACCCGCAGCAGCGACTCGATCGCGTCGTCGTCAAGACCCGCGGCCCGGGCCTCGCGCACCCACGCCGCCAGCGCGCGGCCCAGCCGCGCGTGGATGCCGGGCGGCGGACCCGGCGGTCGGCCCCGCACGAACGTGCCGTGCCCGGCGCGGGCCTCGACCAGGCCCTCGCGCTCCAGGTCGCGGTAGGCCTTCAGCACCGTGTTGGGATTGACCGCCGTCACCGCGACCACCTCCCGCACGCTCGGCAGCTGGTCACCCACGGCGAGCACCCCCATCCGCAGTGCCTGCCGCACCTGCTGCACGATCTGCTGGTAAGGCGGCACGCCGGACCGCCCGTCCACCCGGAATCTGATCATGCCAACGCTCCAGTGTCTTAGAATGCTAAGACACTATGGCATTGCTCGGCTCTCTCGTCAAATGATCGAGCGGCCATGCGCGGGCACCAGGCCTCGCGACTGTGCCGAATAGGCGCCCACGAATCGTCAGAATCGATGCCCATCTAGCTTGTCTGACCAGGGGAAACACGCTCGTTTAGACGAGTGACACGTTCGTAAGGCCACCCCCTATTGGCATATTGGTCCCGGCAGAGCAATTTTCGTGAAGGTTTTTAGTGTTATGAATGATTTTTAGCGTGATTACACGAAAAAGTATTCATGATCATGGCCTTGGACTGCGACGATGATGGCCTTGAGGTCGATGGTGCTCAAGGTGTTCGCCGCGCCGGGCTCAAGCCGCGGAGCTGGTGTCATTGGGGTCCGTGGTGTTAAAGGTGCGTTAATGCCATACAGAACGAGGGCGTGGAAACCCGGCAGCATCCGCTGGGTCGATCTCGCGCTGCCCGGGCACCGTGGACCCGACGGAGACGACGGTCATCCCTGGCTCCAGCCACCGGCCGAGCAGCACCGGCGTCTCGTCGTGCGAGCGGGCGGCGCAGATGACAAGGTCCGCGCCGGCCACCGCCGCCGCGGCCGAGGCCGCAGGGGTGACGGGGATGCCCGCGTCGGCAAGCTCGTCGGCGAACCGCTGCCTGCTGTCCGCGCGCGGGCTGTACACGCGCGCCGCCGCCAGGTCACGGACCGCGGCGACGGCCCGCAGGTGCTTGCGCGCCTCGAACCCGGAGCCGAGCACGCCGACGGTGAGCGGCCCGGCGCCGGCCAGCAGGTCGGCGGCGAGCGCGGAGGTGGCGGCGGTCCGGTACCCGGTGATCGCGTTCCCGTCGACCGGCTCAGCGCAGCGGCGCCACCGGGCTGAGCTCGGCCGCGGCGTCGCGCAGCACCCCGCGCAGCCAGGTCAGCGCGGGGTCGGCCGACCGGGAGGGGTGCCACCACGCCGCCTCGATCAGCTCGATGGTGCCGAACGGAGGCTCGACCACGACCACCCCCGCCGTGTCCGCCACCCGCCTGGCGAGCCGCTCAGGTATGACCGCGACCAGGTTCGTGCCCGCCACCACGAACGGCACGGGCAGCCACCCGGTGACCCGGGCCTGCACCCGGCGCCGCACGCCGAGCTCGTCAAGCACCCGCTCGGCCGGGTTCAGCACGCTGTGCCCGAACGAGGGGGCGGCGTGCGGCAGCGCGCCGATGTCCTCGAGCGACAGCCAGCCGTCGTGCAGCCGGGGGTTGGCCGGATCCACGATGCACACGAACCGGTCGCGGAACGCCACCTCGTGCTCGCCGGGGAACGCGAACCCCACCGGGCCGATGAGCAGGTCGTGCTCGCGCAGCCGCCGCCCGCTGTCCTGCATGTCCGCCGGGATCGGCGACAGCCGCAGGCCCACCAGCGGTGCCTGCTCCCGCATCCGGCGCAGCAGCGGCTCGATGAGCACCGTGACCGCGTAATCCGACAGCGTGATGCTGAACACCTGCTCGCTCTTGCCGGGGACGAACGCCTCGGCGCCGCCGAACGCGGCGTCCATCAGCCGCAGCGACTCCGCCACCTCAGGCAGCAGCGAGCGAGCAAGCGGCGTCAGGCAGTAGTCCCGCCCGTTGCGGGTCAGCAGCTCGTCCTTGTAGTGCCGCCGCAGCCGGCCGAGCGCGATGGACATCGACGGCTGGCTCAGGCCGAGCCGCGCGCCGGCGTGCGTGACGCTCTCCTCCTCGAGCAGCGCCCGCAATGTCACGAGCAGGTTGAGATCGACGCCACCGACCGGCATGGCCATATGCTGACACTGACCTGGGGAAATGTCACGTGTCGTTTACCGGACTGTAACGGGACGGGGAGGTTGGAGTGGCGGGTGTCTCGTCGGTCGACTTCAACCTGCTCATCGCGCTCAGCGCGCTGCTTGAGGAGCGGAACCTCACGCGGGCCGGGGAGAAGACCAACATGAGCCAGCCCGCGATGAGCAGCGCGCTTGCCCGGCTGCGGCGGCACTTCGACGACGAGCTGCTGGTGCGGGACGGAAGGCAGTACGAGCTGACGCCGCTCGCGGAGCGGCTGCTGCCTGACGTGCGGGACGCGCTGCGCCAGGTGGAGCGGACGCTTGAGGCGCGGACGGAGTTCGACCCGGCGACGAGTACCAGGACGTTCTCCCTGGTGATGTCCGACTACGCGGTCACCGTGCTTGTCGACCCGTTGCTGCGCCGTGTGCAGGAGCTCGCGCCTGGCGTCGGGCTGACGGTGAACCCGATACCCGGGGACATGCAGGAAAGCGACCGGAGCCTGCTGCAGCACGACCTGATGATCGCACCGCTCGGCTTCACCTTCCCCGGTGAGTCGGAGGAGATCTTCCGCGACCGGTACGTGTGCCTGATCGACCCGGGCAACTCCTGGCTGGCCGACGGCGCGCTGTCGCTGGCCAGCTTCGGCGCGCTGCCGCAGGCCGTCGCCACCTTCGGGCAGCGGGAGATGCTCAACCAGGCCGAACAGGCGCTGGTGACGCTCGGCCTGCCGCGCCACGTCCAGGTGACCACCGAGGGCTGGCTGCCGCTGCCGTTCGTGGTGGCCGGCACGAACCTGGTCGCGGTCGTGCCCGAGCGGCTCGCCAGGCGGGTGGCAGGGACCGCCGGGGTCGTGGTGGTCGAGCCGCCGTTCGGCACCATCGAGCTGATCGAGGCGGTGTGGTGGCATCCCACCCGCAGCGGCGACCAGGCGCTGCGCTGGCTGCGGTCGATCGTCGCGTGGGTGGCCGCGCGGCTGTGACCTGGCTGCTCATGCCAGGTATATGGGATCGGGATTTTGCAGGTCACAGGCCTGCTCTTACGATTCCGGCAACTAGCAGGACAGCTGGAAGGTAACCGTGCCTGATACCCCGGGTAAGCAACTCATCACCCACCTGCGTCATGTCGACATGGCGGTGCCGGACTTCGCCAGGCAACTGGACTTCTATCGCGACGTCTGGGGCCTCACCCAGGCCGGCGGCGACACCGGGGTGGCGTTCCTCGCCGCCGAGGGCTCACCGGAGCAGTACGTGATCCGGCTGCGCGAGGGCGACAAGCGGCTCGACCTCATCTCGTTCGGCGCGCAAAGCCAGGCGCACGTCGATGAGCTCGCGCAGCGGCTGGCGACGGCCGGGGTGACGCTGGTCAGCGAGCCAGGCGCGGTCGGCACGCCCGGCGGCGGCTACGGGTTCCGGTTCTTCGACGTCGACGGCCGCACGGTCGAGGTGTCCGCCGGCGTCGCGTACCGCGCCCACCGGCGCGTCGAGGAGCAGGAGTCGGTCCCTGTCCGCCTGTCGCACGTGGTGCTCAACTCCACCGACATCGACGCCACCCGCGACTGGTACGCCGCCCACCTGGGCTTCCGGCTGTCGGACACCCTGGACGGCGTCATGCACTTCATGCGCTGCAACCCGCGTCATCACAGCTTCGCGATCGCCCGCGGCCCGCACGTGTCGGTGCACCACGTCTCGTTCGAGCTGCGCGGCATCGACGAGTACATGCGCGGCACCGGCCGGGTGATCCGGTCAGGCGCCAGGTTCGTCTGGGGCCCGGGACGGCACCTGGCGGGCGACAACACCTTCAGCTACTTCCTTGACCCGCACGGCAACACGATCGAGTACACCACCCAGCTCCAGGAGCTGGACGAGGACAGCTGGCACCCGCACATCTACGACATGCACGACCCGATGGTGCAGGACCAGTGGGGCACGGCGAACCCGATGAACGAACTGGTCGCCAAGGAAAGCTTCAACGACGTGGATCCCGGGCTCTTCGTAGCCCCGCCCCTGTAAGGAGAAACCGCATGAGACATAGCACAACGCGGCTGACGCTCGGCCTCGGTGGCGCGCTGCTGCTCGCCGCGTCGGCCACGGCATGCTCGTCGAGCTCATCGAACTCGTCGAGCTCATCGTCCGCCGCGGCGACCTCGTCCTCCCCGGCGGCCAGCTCGCCCGCCACCGCGAGCAGCACCGCGAGCGCCGCCGCGGCCGGCACCTGCGGCAGCATACCGAACATCCCCTACACCGACCAGAGCGGCCTGGTGTCCTCGCTCGGCAGCTACGCCGCGAACTACGACGGCTTCGACGGCACGATCTACAAGTCGACCTGGTCCGGCTGGAAGGGCCTGACCGGCAACGTCAAGGTCGGCATCCTCATCGACGGCCTGACCAACCCCTTCCAGCCGGAACTTGAGAGCTCGCTCGAGTCTGACCTGAAGGCCCTCGGCTACTCCACGGTCGCGCTCGCGCCGTCGTCGGCCTCGGTGACCGACCAGCTCCAGGGCTACCAGACGCTGCTCAACGACGGCGTCAACATGATCATCGCCCAGGTGCAGTCGCCGACCGCGTACAACACGCTGATCGACAAGGCGGCCGCGCAGGGCATCCCGACGATCGGCGTGCTGAATGAGATCGCCGACGCCAACGCCGTCAACGTGGTGCCGAACTCGGTGCTCGGCGGGGCGGAGCTGGCACAGTACGTGGTGCAGCAGGCCAAGGACAAGGGCCTGGTCATGTTCCTGCACGGGATCCCCGGCGTGCCGATCGACACCGACACAGCGAACGGCGCCAACGCCGTGCTCAAGCTGTGCAGCGGCATCACGACGAACGAGTCGATCGTGACCCAGTTCGCCCCGCCGATCGCCAAGCAGCAGATGCTCGCCTTCCTCAACACGCACCCGCAGCCGATCGCCGGCGTCATCACCGCCGGGCCGTTCACCTCCGGCGTGATCCAGGCGTTCCTGCAGGCCGGCAAGACCATCCCGGTGATCACGAACAACGGGCTCGACGAGGGCGGCCTCGCCTACTGGACGCAGCACGAGTCCACCTTCCCCGGCGTGGCCCTGGCCAACACGCCCAACGGCCTCGCCTACGCGACGACCCAGGTCATCAAGAAGATGATCGAGGGCGACGGCGTCAAGATCAACACGCTCTCGATCGCGCCGCCGCTGGCGACAAGCGCGAACCTGTCGACGTACGTGACCGTCGACCCGAGCTGGACGATCAACTCGGTCGGCAGCGCCATGGGCCCCGAGGCCAACTACGTGTCGCAGGCCTTCATTGATGCCATTTTCACCAAGTAACACGACCGACGGCCTGACGGCCGCGGCGGGCCCGGTCGCGCTGCGCGTGACCGGGCTCGCCAAGGCCTTCGGGCCCACCGTCGCGCTGCGCTCCTGCGAGGCCGAGTTCCTGGCCGGCGAGGTGCACGCGATCATCGGCGAGAACGGCTCGGGCAAGTCCACCCTGGTGAAGATCCTCACCGGGGTGCACCGGCCGGACGCCGGGACCGTCGAGCTCGCTGGCACCGCGCTCGCTGGCCCCGTGCTTGCTGGCCCCGTGCTTGCTGGCACCGCGCTCGCGAGCACGGTGCTCGCGCCGCGCAGCCCCGCCGCCGCGATACGGGCGGGCATCATGGCGGTGTTCCAGGAGGTGCTCGTCGTCGACTCCCGCTCGGTCCTGGAGAACGCCTGGCTCGGCGCGGACACCGTGTTCCGCGTCCGCCTGCCGGAAGCAGCACGCCGTGAGCGGGCGCGGGCGGTGTTCGCCGAGCTGCTCGGCGCCGACGTCGACCTGGACGCGCCGGCCGGCGCGCTGCCGCTGTCGCAGCGGCAGGCGTGCGCGATCGCCCGCGTGCTGCTGCGCGAGCCGCGCGTGCTGATACTCGACGAGGCGACGTCCGCGCTCGACGTCGCCACGCGGGACCGGCTGTTCGCCGCGATCGGGCGGCGCCGGGGCGGCGGCATGGCCACCCTGTTCATCTCGCACCGGATGGACGAGATCGGCGAGATCGCCGACCGGGTGACCGTGCTGCGCTCCGGCGAGTCCGTCGGCACCCTCGACCGCGCCGAGGCGACGCCCGACCGGCTCATCCAGCTGATGACCGGCGCGGATCACCTGGCCGGCGGCAAGAGCGCGCACCAGCGGACCGAACGTCCCGGTGCGACGGAACTCGTACTCGCGGTGCGCGGGCTGCGGCTGCGGCCGGACGCCGCGGCCGCCTCGTTCGAACTGCGCGCGGGCGAGGTGGTGGGGCTGGCCGGGCTCGAGGGCCACGGCCAGGACGAGTTCCTGCGGGCACTGTGGGAGGGGAGCCAGAACGGGAGCGTGCTGCGCGTATCGGACTCCGTGCAGACGCCCGTGCGGTCGGCCAGGCAGGCCGCGGCGCTCGGCATCGGTTACGTGCCGCGCGACAGGCGGGGTGAGTCGCTGTTCGCGCCGCTGTCGGTCCAGGAGAACTTCGGCGTGGTCACCTCGGGCGCCGACCGCAGGCACGGCCTGCTGTCGCACGCGCGGCGGCGCGCCCGGCTGGCCGCCTACCGCGACAGCCTCGGCATCCGGATGGGCAAGCCCACCGACCTCATCACGACGCTGTCCGGCGGCAACCAGCAGAAGGTCATCATCGCCCGCTGGCTCGCCCGTGAGCCGCGGATCCTGCTGCTCAACGACCCGACGCGGGGCATCGACCTGGGCGCGAAGCGTGACATCTACGCGCTGCTCGACAAGCTAGCCGCCGACGGCGTCGCGGTGGTGATGCTGTCCACCGAGGTGGACGAGCACGTCGAGCTGATGGACCGGGTGCTCGTCTTCCGCGAGGGGACCGTGGGCGCCGTGCTCGACCGCGACCAGCTGTCGCGCAACGCTCTCGTCTCCGCTTTCTTCGGTCAGGAGGTGCCGTGATAACGCGGTTCCTGCGCACCAAACCGTACGCGTTCGCGCTGCTGCTCGCCGTGGTGCTGCTGATCGCGAACGTCATCGCGCAGCCGGCCTTCGCCAGCCCGTCCAACTGGCCGGAGACCCTGGCGATCTTCGCGCCGTTCGCGATCGCCGCGTTCGCCTCCACGCCCGCGATCATGTCGGGCGGCGGCGGCATCGACATCTCGATCGGCCCGCTGATGACCGTGATCGACATGGTCATCGTGGCCGACCTGCTGCCGCACGGGCTCGGCTCGCCGTGGATCGTGGTGCCGTTCTGCCTGGTCGCCGGCGCCGTCATCGGCGCGGTGAACGGCACGCTGGTGACCGTGCTGCGGTTCCAGCCGGTGGTCGCGACGCTGTGCATGAACTTCATCCTGACCGGGCTCGCCACCCAGATCGAGGGCAGCGTGACGCCGGAGGGCTCCACCTGGTGGACCAACGACCTGGCCAGCTCGTTCGGCGCGATACCCGGCGGCCTGATCTCGATCGCCGTCGTGCTGCTGATCTGGTTCGGCCTGTCCCGCACCGCGTACCTGCGGAACCTGTACGCGACCGGCGGCGACGACGCGGCGGCGTTCTCCGCGGGCGTGGACGTGACCCGGGTCAGGATCCTGGCCTACACCACCGGCGGGCTGTTCGCCGGCATCGGCGGGCTCGCGCTGATGGCGGTGCTCAAGGAGGGCGAGGCGAGTGACGCCACGATGTACACGCTGGTCGCGCTCGCCGCGGTGGCGCTCGGCGGCACGGCGTTCTCCGGCAGGCGCGGCAGCCTGATCGGCACGCTGTTCGGCGCCTGCTGCATGTACTTGATCACCAACGTGCTGAGCGCCGCCAACGTGCCCGACACGTGGACCGGCGCCGTCTACGGCGCCCTGCTGCTCATCGCCGTGATCATCAGCGCCGGGCTGGCGAACGCGGTGCAGGCACTGCCAGCTCAGGCCCAGCCAGCTCAGGCCCAGCCAGCTCAGGCACCGCCGGCAACGGGGAGCGCGGCATGACGGCCGTCACCGCGGCGCGGCGGCTGACCTCGCGGCATCACTTCGCCGACCTGCAGCGCCGGTTCCCGCTGCTCCAGGTGGCGGCGCTGATCGTGCTCTACGTGATCGGCGCGGCGACCGTGCCCGGCTGGACGGCGCACGGCACGGTGATGTCGATGCTGGTGATGGCCGCGTTGCTGGGGATCGCAGGCGCGGGCCAGACGATCGTCGTGCTCGGCGGCGGCATCGACTTCTCCGTCGGCGCGTTCATCACCGCGGGCGGCGTGTTCATCACCGAGCTGACCAGCGTGGACGGCTGGCCGGTGTGGGCGGCGATCGTCTTCTCGCTGGCCGTGGCCGCCGTCGGCGGCACGCTCAACGGCGTCATCTCCTACCGGTTCCGCATCGAGGCGCTGATCGTGACCCTCGGCGTCGGCTCGCTGCTGAGCGGGGTGCTGACCGGCTGGGTCAACGGCGCGGTGAACGGCACGACGCCGACGTGGACCAACTCGGCCGTCTCGGTCACCACGGGCACGTTCGGCATCCCCGTTCCGCCGATCGTGTCGATCTGGGTCGTGCTCATGGTGGCCGGCGGTATCGTGCTCGCCAGGACCAGGGCGGGACGCAGCCTGTACCTCAACGGCACCAACCCGGTCGCCGCGCGGCGGGCGCTTGTGCGCACCGGCTGGACGTGGACCGCGGGGTTCATCGTCAGCGCGGTGCTCGCCACCTGCGCAGGCATCCTGCTCGCCGGGGAGGGCGGCGGCAACCTGGGGGCCGGCGACCCCTACCTGTTCCAGGCGCTCACCGCGGTCATCGTGGGCGGCACCATGTTCGGCGGGCGCGGCGACTACTGGCGCACCGTGCTCGGCGCGCTCATCCTCACCGTCGTCACCTACCTGCTCGAGGCGCACAACTACAGCACCGGCGTGCAGGAGATGGTCTACGGGGTGCTGATCATGCTGGTCGTCGCGGCCTACGGCCGCGAGCGGCGGGTCAGGGACCGGGTTTGACCGTGGAGGAGGCGCTTGCCGAGGCCAGGCGCAAGTACCGCAACTGGGGGCGCTGGGGCGCCGCCGACGCGCTCGGCACGCTGAACTACATCGACGACGAGAAGCGGGCCGCCGCGGCGCGGCTCGCCAGGACCGGCCGGGCGTTTTCCCTCGCCGTCCAGCTGAACTCCGCCGGGCCGCGCGCCGGGGACCGTGGCCTCGGCAACCCGGTCCACACCATGCTCGACTCGGGCCTTGACGCCGCCGCAGGCACGCAGGGCTTCCCGCATGGTTTCGGCGACGCCGACGACGTGATGTTCATGCCGTTGCGGTCCGGCACCCACTGGGACGGCCTCGGCCACGTCTACGACAACAAGCAGGCGTGGAACGGACGGTACTGCGCGGACGTGACCACCGGCGCCGGCGACCAGGTGACCGGGGCCGAGCGGCAGGCGGCCGCGTTCGTCAGCCGCGGCGTGCTGCTCGACGCGGGCCGTGCGCTCGACGCCGGCCGCGCACTCGGGGGTGAACTGCCCGGGGGGTTCGCGATCACCGAGGACCAGTTGCAGAAGGTGATCGCGGCGCAGGGCCCGTCGGCGCGGATCGAGCGCGGTGACATCGTGCTGATCAGGACCGGCCAGCTTTCGTTCTGCCGTCGGCTTGGCGGCTGGGAGCAGTACGCGGCAGGCCCGGCGCCCGGCCTGTCGTTCGGCGCGCTCGGCTGGCTGCACGGCAGCGAGATCGCGGCGGTGGCGACCGACACGTTCGCCGTCGAGGTGCGGCCGCACGAGTTCGCACCGCCGTGCCACCTGCCGCTGCACCAGATCGCCATACCCAACATCGGGCTGTTCCTCGGCGAGATGTTCGACCTCGAGGCGCTCGCGGCCGACTGCGCGGCGGACGGGCGGTATGAGTTCCTGCTGGTCGCCGGCGGTCTGCCGGTCACCGGCGGCGTTGGCGCGCCGGTCAACCCGGTCGCCGTCAAGTGAAACACGAGGATTTGGAGTAAGCGCGTGCGCAAGGCCGACTTCGACACCTACATCGCCCGGTTCAACGAGGAGGACCCGGGCGCCTTCGACACGTACATGGCGCCCGACGTGCGCATGCTGAACGGCACCCTGGAGCTGAACGGCGTCGCTCAGGTGCAGGCGCACTACGCGCGGATCTGGGGCGCGATGCGCGAGTCGCTGCACGTGGAGCGCTTCGTCAGCGACGAGCGCACCGTGGCGATCCAGATGCACACCCACTTCGAGGTGCGCGCCAATGACCCTTCCTCACCGTTCGGCGAGATCAGGAAGGGCGAGACGTTCGACTACCACGGCCTGATCATGTACCGGCTCGGGGAAGACGGGAAGTTCGCCGACATCAAGGTCGCCTACCTCAGCTTCATCTACACCGACGCCGACGGCACCGCGACCGACCTGGGAATCCCGCACTGAGCACGCGGCGAGGACGCGGCGAGGACGCGGGTGAGCATGACAAGCAGCAGCACAGCCGGCCGTTAAGAGGAGAGCAGCATGAGCGTGTCGTCGGTCCTGGTCATCGGAGGCGGGATCACCGGCAGCATGCTGTCGCTCGCCCTCGCACAGCGCGGGGTGCGCGTCGACCTGGCGGAGATCAGCAGGGACTGGCGCGGTGTCGGCCACGGCATCACCTTGCAGGGCAACGCACTCGCGGCGTTCGCCCGGGTCGGCGTGCTCGACGAGGTGATGCGGCGCGGGGTTCCGTTCGAGGCGCTGCGGATGCGGCAGGCCGACGGGACGCTGATCGCCGAGCTGCCCACCCCGCGCACCGGCGGCGACGACCTGCCCGCCACCATGGGCGCGCTGCGCTCCGACCTGCAGGCGGTGCTGCGCGACCGGGTCTACGCCGCCGGGGTGAACGTCCGGCTCGGGCTGAGCGCGCGGTCCGTCACCAGCGACGCGACCCGCGCCCATGCCGAGTTCACCGACGGCACCGCCGGCGACTACGACCTCATCGTCGGCGCGGACGGTATCAGGTCGGCCGTCCGCCCGCTGCTCGGCATCGGCGCCGGCCCGCAGCCGAGCGGCATGTCCATCTGGCGGGTGGTCGCGGACCGGCCCGCGGAGCTGGACTGCGCCGAGGTGTACTACAACGGGCCGCGCTACAAGGCCGGGTACACCCCGATCTCGGCCGAGAAGTGCTACGCCTACCTGCTCGACGTGGACGGCAGCCGCGCCGACTTCGGCGGCCGGCCGGACTGGGAGCTGATGTTCGAGCGCTCGGCCGGCTACGGCGGGACGTACGGCAAGATCAGGGAGACGATCGGACCGGACGCCAACGTCGTGCACACCAGGATCGAGTGGCTGCTCCTTGACGATCCCTGGTACCGGGGGCGGGCGATCGTGATCGGCGACGCCGCGCACGCCTGCCCGCCGCTGATCGCGCAGGGCGCCGCGATGTGCGCCGAGGACGCCGTGGTGCTTGCCGAGCTGGTGACCGGCGACCTGCCGCTCGAGGCCGCGCTGCCCGCGTTCATGGCTCGCCGTATGCCCCGCGTGGAGATCGTGGTGCGCAGCTCGATGCAGCTGGTGCGCTACGAGATGAACACCGAGCCGCACACCGACGCCGACGTGGCCGCCACGATGAGCGCGGCGCTCGGCTTCCTCGCCTCAGGCCGGGCCTGACCGCGGCCGTCACCAGGAGCCGCACGCGCCACGCCGGCTTAACTAACTGGCCTTGGGTTACCGTTCCTCGCGGAACTCGACATGGCGGCGGATCACCGGGTCGTACTTGCGCACGACGAGGCGGTCGGGGTCGTTCCTGCGGCTTTTCCTGGTCACGTAGGTGTAGCCGGTCCCGGCGGCCGACCTGAGCTTGACGACGGGACGAAGTGTGCTGTGGCTCATGGCCCGTGCAACAACCAGCTAATGAAAATCATTCCCGTTAAGGGTGCGGGTCAAGTTCTCCGGCCGCACGCCCTGGAGGCTTGCCAACGGAGCGCGCCTCATCCGCGTAGCCGAAACGGGCGGTGAAGTCAGGAACACCTCCACTCCACGCCACGCCATCGCCCAAAGACAAACTCAAAGATCAAAACGCAGAAAGGAACCGGGAACCTACCCGGAACCCCCCGGCAAGCACCCCGAGCGCCCGGGTTTCCATGTTTGCATAGCTGGTGACCACGGAAAACGCTCTTTGCATAGCGGGCGCCCATTATCGCGCCCGATTAGGGGCAAAATTTGGTCACCGGCTATGTAAAGCTGCCCGTGCGTGGTCACCGGCTATGTAAAGGCAGTGCATTCCGGGGATGGCCGCGCCGCCCTCAGAGGTTCCCGTGACTGAAGTTGCCGACGGGACATGCGAGGATCTCGGCGGCCGGCTTCGCTCACGGCGGTGACTCCGTACGAGCGCGGGTAGCAGCCGGCAACGGGTGCCGGCGCGGGATATAACGAGGTACGGCTGCCGTGTCCAAACTTCGTCGTTACGGCGAGCTGAGCGGCTACCTGGCCGATGACGGGCGGGTTATCTCGTCACGCACGTGTCCGCGTATCAGCGGTATTTGGATAGGACCAAATCCGTAACATCCACGGCTGGCACCGTCTGGTATTTGATGCGATTGTGGTATCTGGGTGAAGGAGAAGTCAGATGGGTACCAACAGCCTCGCGGATGTGGCGGCCGTCGCCCTTGTTAGTGCCGTGGTAACTGACGGCTGGGAGAATATCCAGCCGCGAGTTGGACGGCTATTCGGCCGCGGCCGACTCGATCCCGCGACGGAACGACGGCTTGAGGCGACGCGGGACCAGCTGAGTACCGCGCCTTCCGAGGAGATGGGGCAGGTCAAGGCTGACCTGGCCGCGCAGTGGGCGACTCGGCTGGCCGACCTCATCGCGGATTCCCCCGATGTCGAGGCCGACCTGCGCGCACTTGTCGGTGAACTCTGGGCAGCACGACCCGATGGCGCGGTCTCAGCCAGGGACCATTCAGTCGCGGGCAGGAAAGTCGTCATCAGCGCTGACCATGACGGTATTGCGGCCGGCGTCATCAACGGAAAAGCCGACGGTACGGCCGCCGCCATGCCGGACAAGGAAAGCCCGGTAACCGGGCCGGGCGCGGGGCCCGAATCCCTCCCTTCCCCGGCGACGTCGCCACGACGGGATTCTCGGATCAAGGCGGCCCATCGCGGAATCGCCGCCGAACGCGTGACTTTCCAGCAGCGAGCACCGGGAGGCAGGCCGGTCTCGCTCCCGCGGCGGCCGGAACTCGCCGGCCGTGAGGACCTGCTCAGCGAACTGCACGCCAGGCTGGCCGAAGGCAGTGGCGGCGGACCGCGGATCGTGGTACTGCACGGGCTCGGCGGTGTCGGGAAAACCAGCGTCGCCGTCGAGTACGCGCACCGGCACCTGGCAGAAGCCGGGGTCGTCTGGCAGTTTTCCGCGGAAGACGCCACGGTGATGACTGACCAGTTCGCGAGGCTCGCCGCTCAGCTTGAGGCCGCCGGCGAGCCGGGCGACCTCGGTGACCCGGTGGCCTCGGTGCACGCGACGCTGCGCGACACCGGAATGCCCTGGATGCTGCTGTTCGACAACGCGAGGAACGAGACGGCGTTGCGGCAGTTCGTGCCGCCGGCCGGCAATGGCCGGGTCCTGATCACCAGTCAGAACGCCCTCTGGCCAGCCGGCAACGCCGTACTGGTCCCGCCACTGGACCTGAACGCAGCGGCCGGTTTCCTGAAGGCCAGGACCGGCGACATTGACGAAGATGCCGCCAGAGGACTGGCCGCCGAGCTCGGCAGCCTGCCGCTCGCCCTTGAGCAGGCGGCCTCGCACATAGTCGCCGTCGGCAGCGGCCTCGCCGGGTACCTGGACCAGTTCCGCGCCATGCCGCACGAGCTGCTGGATCCAGCCACCCCTGCCGGGGTAGACAAGACGGTGGCCGCGACCCTGAGGCTTGCCTTCGAGCAGTTGCAGCTGGAGACGCCGGCCGCCACGGGCGTGCTCCACCTGCTGGCGTGCTGCGCGCCAGAGCCGGTTCCGCTCCGGCATCTCCTGCGACCGCACGGCCGCCTCCCTGGCCAGCTGGCGCCGGAAGTGGCGGAAGCGATCACGCCGCTGCTCAATAAGGAACTGACCGTCGAGGAAGCGATCAGGGCGCTGCGCCGCTACTCGCTGGTCACCTCGGCCGGCGAGGGACAGCTGATGATGCACCGGCTCGTCCAGGACAGGGCCCTGGCCGAGCTGCCAGAGAGACTCGCCGCGGACTGGCGCCGGGTCGCGGCGGCGCTACTTGACGCGGCGATCCCTGGCGACACCGACCTGCCCGCGGCGTGGCCGGACTGCGCGGCGCTGCTCCCGCACGCGCGGGCGGCGCTCGCGGCGGACAGCGACGCCATCGAACGGATCGCGAACTACCTGGGCATGAG
>Ga0335078_10005802_pt1 | contig 18260 bp, 16 predicted proteins | sample Lox_Sample_32_FD_206711 | JGI IMG/M metagenome (GOLD analysis project Ga0335078, IMG submission 206711) | Soil microbial communities from Loxahatchee National Wildlife Refuge, Florida, United States - Lox_Sample_3.2 | ecosystem: Environmental > Terrestrial > Soil > Wetlands | place: USA... | reverse complement strand
AGGCGGTCTCCTCGCTTGACGTGCTGATCCAGGCGCAGGTGCTCAACCTGTTCGAGCGGCTGCGCCGCGAGCTCGGCCTGTCGTACCTGTTCATCGCGCACGACCTGGCGCTCGTCAAGCAGGTCTCCGACCGGGTCGGCGTGATGTACCTGGGCATGTTCTGCGAGGTCGGGCCGGGCGAGCTGGTGTACAAGCAGCCGCTGCACCCGTACACGAGGGCGCTGCTCGACTCCATTCCGTCCACCGAGCCTGGCGCGGCGCGGGCCACCGCCACCATCAAGGGCGAGCCGCCGTCCCCGATCGACCCGCCGTCTGGCTGCCGGTTCCGCACCCGCTGCCCCCGCGCCACGGACGAGTGCGCGGTGCAGGTGCCGCAGCCGCGGGAACTCGCGCCCGGGCACCTGGTGGCGTGCCACCACCCGCTCACCGAGCCGGCGCCGGCCGGGGCGGGCGGCACGGCAGGGGCGGAGCCGGTACCAAGCCCCGCCAAGGCCCAGGGCTGAGAAGGGAACGGCCGATGCGGCTGCGGATCCTACTCGAACCGCACCATGGTGCCAGCTACGCGCAGATCCTTGCCCTGGCCAAGGCGGCGGAAGCGGGCGGTTTCGACGCCTTCTTCCGCTCCGACCACTACCTGGGCATCGACTCCGACGACGTCACCTACCAGCCGACCGACTCCTGGACCACCCTCGCCGGGCTGGCCGTGCAGACCGCGCGGGTGCGCATCGGCACCCTGGTCAACGCGTCCACGTTCCGGCTGCCCGGGCAGCTGGCGGTCGAGGTGGCGACGGTGGACCAGATGAGCGGCGGCCGGGCGGAGCTCGGCATCGGCGCCGCGTGGTACGAGCGGGAGCACCAGTACTTCGGCATACCGTTCCCGCCACTCGGGATGAGGTTCGACCGGCTGGAGGAGCAGCTCGCCATCCTCACCGGCATCTGGGACACCAAGCCGGGGGAGCGGTTCAGCTTCGAGGGCAAGCACTACCAGGTGAAGGACTGCGCGTCGATACCGCGCTGGTCCTCCCGGCCCAAGATCATCGTCGGCGGTGCGGGCGCGAGGCGGACGCCGACGCTCGCCGCACGGTACGCCGACGAGTTCAACGGCGCGCTCGGCCTTGACGTGCGCGAGCGGTACGCGAACTTCAGGCGGGTCTGCGAGGACGTGGTCGGCCGTGACCCGGCGGGGGTCCGGCTGTCGGCCACCGTCCCCGTCGCCATCGGCAGGGACGCCGCCGACCTGGAGCGGCGCAAGGAGTCACTCGGCGAGCCCGGCGCCCGCCTGCTCGCCGCCGGCGTCACCGGCTACGCCGGCGACGTGATCCGCGCCATCGAGGACCTGGCCGCCCAGGGCGCCGACACGGTCTACTTCCACGTCTACGGCCCGTCCGACGTGGCGCACATCGAGCTACTCGGCGAGCAGGTCGTCAGCCGCTTCACCTAGCCCTCCGCCCCCGCCCCGCCCCCGCCGTCGGGCGCGCATCGGGGGGTACGGGGGGTCATCCCCCCGGGCGATAGCTGTGCGTGCGCACAACGGCCTCGCGGCGAAGCTTGTGCGGCAGGGGGATGCCGGCGCGCAGTCGCTGAGGCAGCATGAAGAACGTGAGAGATCGGCAGGACCGCGCGCCGCACTTGTGGGCCGCAGCTAAATTCCCGGGGGAATTTGGTGCGCTTAACACAACCGCGCTAAAGGCAGATGCGCAGGTCGCGGCGCTGATCTGGCATCATCTCGATGGCCACCGTACGTCGGGCCGCCAATCAGGGGCGCAGTCGCGAAAAGGCTCTCCGTGCGGTTTCGCCGCTAAGCGGATAAACGGGAATCGGGCCGGGAAAAATGCGGCGGGAATGACGTCAGCCGCTCGGCCGGGGAGGCCGGCCGCCGATGGACATTGACATCAGGGCGGTGCGGCGGCTACGGGAGTCGGCTGGCGCGCGGGCGGCGCTCGGCCCGCTGGTCGAGGCGCTGTGCCGGTCGGACGCCGACCTGGCCACGACGCGTGTGGTCTGCGACTGGATCCAGTACAAGTCGAACTTCCGTGACACGGTGACCGTGCGCCCGGTGATCGCGGCCGACGTGCCCGCCTCGTCCGTGGTCGACGGCTACGAGCTGGCGGTGGACCTGCGCCGCTGCGCGCGGCCTGAGACGGACGTCGCGGCGGAGGTGACGGCGGCGCTGTCCGAGGAGGTGCACGTCACCCGGGGCACCGCGGCGGGGGAGCGGGCCTGGCTCGAGCCGTGGGTCCCCGGCTCCGCCAGCTGCGTCTGGCGGTTCAACGCGCTGTACTGGCAGGCGCTCGCGGACTGGGAGAAGGTCACCGGCAAGGAGTACGAGCAGTCGCTGCCCGGCGGCGAGTCCGACGCGCGCAACACCGCCGCGGCCCGTGAGGTCATCCTCGACCTGTTCAAGAGCTGGGACGAGCTGGCGCACCGGCGGGCCCTGCCCGAGCAGCTGTACGTCATCGAGCTCGGCGTGGGCAACGGCGGGCAGGCGCGCACCTGGCTGGATGAGTTCACCGAGCTCGACCGCAGGCACGGCCGCGACTACTACCGCCGGCTGCATTACCTGATGGGTGATTACTCCGCGCACGTGCTCGACCGCGCGCGGCAGGAGGTGGCGCACCACGGCGGCCACGTGTCCGGGCTTGTCCTCGAGGCGACCCGGCTGTCCGGCAGCGTCGGGTTCCTGGCAGGCAAGGCGTTCCTCGTCTACATCTCCAATGTCTACGACAACCTGCCGAGCGACGAGGTCGCCGTCATCCGCGGCCGGATGTACCTGGTGCAGGCCAGGTCCTACCTGTCCGGACAGGCGGCGGACGAGATCGCCGGCCGGTTCGGGCTCAAGCGGGCGGAGCTTGCACAGCTCACCGAGCGGCTGCTGCGGATCGGCCCCGAGCTGCTCGCCGAGTCGCAGCCGGACATCTTCCCCGACACCGGGCAGGCGGTGCTGTTCTGGCAGGCGGTGTGGACGTCGCTGCGCCAGGCCGAGCGGTACGTACCGCTCGAGGGTCTTGACACCTACCGGGTCACCCCCGCGCTGACCGGGGAGATCCTGCGCCCGCTGCTCGCCGCCGAGGGCGACGTCCGGATGCACGTGTCGAACGGGGCGCTGTCGTCGTTCGCCGACACGCTGCCGCTGCTGCACCCGTTCGGCCGGATGGTGTGCCACGACCTGTTCACCACGACGCACGGTGACTACCGTGCCGGGTTCTACGGCCCAGGCAAGTACGACGGGTCGGTGGTCAACTGGGTCAACGGCCCGCTGCTGCAGCTGCTCGCAAGCCGTCGTGGCTTCGATGCCCGCTTCTCGCCGTTCACCCAGCGCCCGGCGTCCAACGTCAAGACGCTGACGGTCCAGGTCAGGGACTGAGATGACCGAGAACGCGGGCATCGGCGTGTCCCCGGGTGGTACGTGGTGTACGGGGGGTCGCCACCCCGGGAGACTGCTGCCCACCACCGTGGTCGGGTCGTACAGCGTGCCGGAATGGCTCGAGCGGCTCAAGACAGAGCACTATCAGCGGCGGATCAGCGCTGCCCACCTCGCGGAGATCCACGAGGTGGCGATCAAGGCGGCGGTCAAGGACCAGGAGCGGGCCGGCATCGACATCGTCTCCGACGGCGAGCTGCGCAGGGACAACGACATCGACTACTTCCTCGCGCGGATACCTGGCGTGCACATCGCGCAGCGGGCCAAGTCCGACTACTACGACTACTACGACGCGGCCGTCACCGCGCCGCTGCCTGAGGACGGCGAGCCGTTCCTGGCCAGCGACTTCGCGTTCACCCGCGCGCTGACCGACCGCCCGGTGAAGTTCTCCTTCACCGGCCCGTTCTCGCTGTCCCGCCGGATCGCCGTCGCCAACGGCGCGTACCGGGACCCGGCCGACCTGGTGCGGGCCCTCGCCAGGCGGCTCAATGCGGAGGCGCGCTCGCTGGCGGCCGCGGGCGCCAGGTTCCTGCAGATCGACGAGCCGTTCCTGGCCGGCTACCCGGAGCAGGCGGAGCTCGCCGTCGAGGCGGTCAACATCGTGACCGAGGGCGTGCCGGCCACCTGGGCGCTGCACGTCTGCTACGGCAACCGGTACGCCCGCCCGTCCTGGGAGGGGCACTACGACTTCCTGTTCCCTGCGGTGCTCGGGGCGCGAGTCGACCAGCTGGTCCTCGAGTTCGCCCGCAAGGGCCTCGATGACCTGCGGCTTATCAGGGAGTACGGCTGGCCGTCTGCGCTCGGGCTCGGCGTGGTCGACGTGAAGTCGTCGGCCGTGGAGGCACCGGAACTGGTGGCCGCAAGGATCAGGCGCGCGCTAGAGTACGTCGACCCAGCCCAGCTGGTCGTCAACCCGGATTGCGGCCTTCGTCACCTGGCACCGGAGGTAGCACGGCAAAAGTTGCGCGCTATGGTAGCTGGCGCGGCGATGGTCCGGTCAGAGCTGAACTCGTCAATAACCCACACTTCTCCCGCCTCGGGAGAGCGAGACTCCCAGACATCAGGAGACACTCATGGATAGCGGATTCCTCTTCACTTCCGAGTCGGTGACGGAGGGGCACCCGGACAAGATCGCCGACCAGATTTCCGACGCCGTGGTCGACGCGGCGCTCGCGGGCGACCCGCTGTCCAGGGTCGCCTGCGAGACGCTGCTCACCACCGGCCTGATCGTGGTCGCGGGCGAGATCACCACGGCGTCCCTGATCGACTACGCCGCCCTCGCGCGCAAGGTCGTCAACGAGATCGGGTACGACAACGGCGAGTACTACTTCGACGGCGACGCCGTCGGCGTGATCGTCGCGATGGACCGCCAGTCGCCCGACATCGCCCAGGGCGTCGACACCGCGCACGAGGGCCGGGTCGGCGGCTCCGACGACCCGCTTGACCGGATCGGCGCCGGCGACCAGGGCATGATGTTCGGCTACGCGACCAACGAGACGCCCGAGTTCATGCCGACCCCGATCATCCTCGCGCACAAGCTGTCTAAGCGGCTGTCCGAGGTCCGCCACTCCGGCCTGCTGCCCTACCTGCGCCCGGACGGCAAGACCCAGGTGACGGTCCGTTACGACGACGCGGGCAAGCCGGTCGAGATCGAGAAGGTGCTGATCTCCTCACAGCACCAGGACGGCGTGGAGTCCAAGCTGCCAGAGGCGCTGTGGGAGGAGGTCGTGACGCAGGTGCTGCCTGGCGACCTGTACGACCCCGCCCGGCTCAAGGAGGAGTTCTACGTCAACCCGACCGGCCGGTTCGTCATCGGCGGACCGGTCGGCGACACCGGCCTGACCGGCCGGAAGATCATCGTCGACACCTACGGCGGCTTCGCGCGGCACGGCGGTGGCGCGTTCTCAGGCAAGGACCCGTCCAAGGTGGACCGCTCGGCCGCCTATGCCGCCAGGTACGTCGCCAAGAACATCGTCGCGGCCGGCCTCGCCGACCGCGCCGAGGTCCAGGTCGCCTACGCGATCGGCGTGGCCCGCCCGCTGTCGCTGCTCGTGGAGACCTTCGGTACCGAGAAGATCTCAAGCAAGGCGATCGTCGAGCTGGTGCAGCGGAACTTCGACCTGCGCCCTGGCGCCATCCTCCGCGACCTCGACCTGCGTCGCCCGGTCTACCAGCCGACCGCGGCCTACGGCCACTTCGGCCGCAGCGGCGACGGCTTCACCTGGGAGCGCACCGACAAGGCCGACCAGCTCCGCGCCCAGGCCGGATTGTAGATTTGCTGCCCGCGGGGGACGACCCCTGCCGCGGCGCCTAGAGCGGTGCTCCCGTGTCCACGGGGGCACCGCTTTTTTTCTGCATTGTAATAAGCCGTGTCCGCCGAATTCCCGAGCCATATCGATCGTGGATAGCAGGCATAACGAGGATTGATGGTGTCGCGCGCGCGCAGAAACCATCGGCGCGGCCGGGACGGGACGTGCCCACGTGGTAGCGGAGGGACACAAGGTGCGAACGCTGTTACTGGTGATGCGCTTGTTAACTAAAGTGCAAGGATCTCTTGTGGCCGGCCGTAGAACACGTCACGGCGAGTTTGGCGGGAGCGGCAATTGTTCGTGGTCATCCGCCATGCGATCGTCGCCGTTAAGCCGGGCCCGGGTGGACGGGCCCGGTGCGAAGGGGGTCGATAAGCGACGAAACGTGATGAAACCGTTCTCTGCGAGGGGTAGGACCTTTCCCCGTGCCTTGGCCATAATCCAGAGAACACCCGACATCCGCCGGAACTCGCACCACGTCACTAATGCAGTGCAAGGAAGCACCGTTTACTTGTGGATCCGGTGAACGGCGTCTTCTCAGGCTAGCCGGGAGGCGAGGCGCTGCCGCGAGGCGGAGCACGCACCCGTTCTGAACGATCAATCACGCGCTGTTAGCCAACAGAAGGCAGAACCCATGAATAGACCCGCTCACTGGCGGACGCGGACGCGGACGCGGACGGCGGCCGCCGCCGCCGCGGTACTGTCGCTCGGCGTCCTCGCCGCCTGCAGCTCGAGCACGACGAGCTCGACAAGCGCCCCGGCGACCTCGAGCGCGCCCGCCGCGACCAGCGCCGCCTCCTCCGCGTCGGGCTCCCCCGCGAGCACCGCCGTCACCGCCTCGTCCTGCGGCAGCCAGCCGGGTGTCGCGGCGACCGGCACGCCGATCAACATCGGCGCGATCAACACCAAGCAGCCGGGCACCGACTTCAGCGACATCGAGAACATGACGGGCGCGTACTTCGCCTGTGTGAACGCTAACGGCGGGATCAACGGCCACCCGATCAAGTTCTTCCCGGTGACCGAGGCGACCAACCCGTCGCAGATCGCCTCGCTGGCCAAGCAGCTGATCACCACCGACCACGTGGTCGGCATGGCCGGCAACAGCTCGATCATCGAGTGCACGGTTGACGCCGCCTACTGGAAGAGCGTGGGCGTCTTCGCGCTCGGCGCAGGCATCGCCCCCGAGTGCTACTCGACCGCCAACACCGCCTCGGTGAACATGGGCCCGCGGTACTCAAGCGACGGCGCGGTCCAGTACGTGCTCGCCCAGGGCGCGACCAAGATCGCCTTCGACCAGTCGAACGTGCCCGGCACCGACTACATCGCCGCCGGGCCGAACGCACTGGCCAAGGCCAAGGGCGTGCCGATCCAGGACTACACCGAGAACGTGCCGATCACCAGCGCCAACGCCATCGCGACGAAGCTGGTCACCGCCGCGGGCCCGTCCGGCGCGGTGGTGCTCAACTTCACACCGCCCGAGGCGCTGCTGATCCTGCAGGCCGCGCAGAAGCTCAACCTGGAGGACCGGGTCAAGTACTGGGCCTGCTCCACCCCGTGCAACACCGACTTCCTCGCCACCTCGCTCGGGCCCAAGTGGAACGGCAAGCTGTTCGTCAACGCCGAACTGCTCCCGCTTGACGGCAACACCAGCCCGACCGCGGAGCTGTTCTACGCCGTGCTCAAGCAGTACGGCTCGGACGTCTCTGGCGGCGTCGGCTCGTTCTCCGAGATGGGCTTCACGATCGGCGAGATCGCGGTGCACGCGCTTGAGAGCATCACCGGCCCGTACACGATCGCCTCGGTGAGCGCCGCCTTCAAGGCGGTCTCCGGCTACAACACAGGGATGCTCTGCCAGGGCTTCACCTACGGCGACTACCCGGAGCACCTGCCGAACAACATGGACTTCACGGTCACACCGGACAACGGCAAGTTCGTCGAGGCCGCCACGGGCGGCGGGTGCACCCTCATCTCCGCCGACGACCCGCAGGTCGCACAGTACCGGGCCGTCGCGGGCACGGCGCCTTCCGTTAACCCGCCAATGTCCTAACCCCAACCAACCCAAGGGACTGAAACAGTTAGATGCCGAGCTGGGCAGAATTTCAGCCCTACATCGTGACCGGCCTGGCCCTGGGCGGGCTTTATGCCCTGTCCGGGGTCGGGCTGGTCGTGCTGTACCGCGCCACCGGGGTGCTCAACCTCGCGTTCGGCGCGGTCGGCGCGATGGGGGCCTTCATCGCGTACTCCATCATCCAGGCGGGTAACCCCGGCTGGCTTGGCTGGATCACGTGCATCGCGTTCTGCGGCGTGGTGACGCTCGGCTACGGCATGGTCTTCGGGCCTGTCCTGGCCGGGCGGGGCCCGCTGGTCCAATCCGTTTCCACGCTTGGCCTCGCGCTTGTGCTCTTCGGCGCGATCGACCTCGCGTGGCCGACCACCGCCGGCCAGTCGCCGACCATCTCCTTCCCGACCGACAGCAGCACCATTTTCACGGTCGGCCAGCTCTCAGTGAGCTGGACGCAGCTGATCGCACTGCTGCTCGGCATCGTCATCACGGCCGGCACCGGCGCGTTCCTGCGCTTCTCCAAGCTGGGCACCGCGATGCGCGCGATGGCCAACGACCGGGAGATCACCGCGACGCTCGGCGTCCCGGTCCGCCGCGTCGAGGCCGCCGCCTGGCTCGGCTGCGGGCTGCTGGCCGGCATCGCCGGGATCATGCTCGCCGACATCTCCGCGCTCGACGACACCACGCTGGTGTTCACCGTGGTGATCTCGTCGCTGGCCGCCGCGCTGATCGGGCGGCTGCGCTCGATCACGGTCACCTTCGTCGCGGCGCTGGTGATCGGCCTCGTGCACGACCTGATCACGCCGATCACCCAGATCGACAACTACCAGGACATGACGCCGTTCGTGCTCGCCGCGATCGCGCTGCTCGTCATGTCCCGCACCCAGGTCATGACGCGCTCGCGTGAGGAGGGGTGAGTCACGTGATCGACACCGCGGACACCACGGGCCCCGTTCGCGAAGGCCGCCGCGGTCCCGCCATGGACCGCCGCACGCTCACCCGCGCCACGGTCATCGTCGTGCTGTTGCTGCTCGCGCTGTTCGCGCTGCCGCCGGTCATGTCGGCGTACTACACCATCACGATGATCCAGGTGGCCATCTACTCGATCGTCACGCTCGGCCTCGGCCTGCTCGTCGGCCGCGTCGGCCTGTACTCGCTCGGCCAGCTCGCGGTGCTGACGATCGGCGCCTGGGTCGGCGCCCGGCTGCTGTTCGGCACCAGCCAGCCGTACATCCTGGTGCTCATCGAGGCGGGCCTGGTCACGATGATCATCGGCTCGCTGATCACGCTGCCCGCGCTGCGGCTGCGCGGCCTGTACCTGGCGCTCATCACGCTGATGCTGGCCGGCGCCGTCGCGGTCGTGCTGCAAACGCTCAACTTCCCGAACGGCGGCGGCGGCTTCTCCGGCTACAACGGCTCCTTCCTGCACATACCGCAGATCAGGCGGCCGTCGTTCGCCGGCTCCGACCCGGCGTTCTACCGCTTCTCCGTGATCGTCGCGATCGTGATGTTCCTGCTCGTCTTCGCGCACCTGCGCACCAGGCCGGGGCGGGCGTGGGCCGCGATCAGGCAGAGCGAGCCGTCGGCGCTCGCCGCCGGCATCAACACCACGTTCTACAAGCTGTGGGCGATGGCGCTGGCGTCGTTCGTCACCGGCGTGGCGGGCGCGCTGCTCGCGGGCGCGGACCGGGTGCTGTTCTCGATCGACTTCCCGATCCAGAACTCGATCCAGTTGCTCGCGGTGGTGCTGATGGGCGGCGCGTTCAGCCTGACCGGCGCGGTGGTCGCCGCGTTCCTGCAGTCCCTGCTGCCCAACGCGCTGTACAACCTGTGGCACGTGCAGGACGACTGGCTGATCATCTTGTTCGGCGTCGGCGTCATGCAGGTGCTCGCCACCGCCCCTGGCGGCCTCGCCGACCAGTTCCCCAAGGACATGAAGCGGCTGTACGGTGCGATCCGCCGGCTGCTCGGCGGCGGGCGCCGCGCGCCCGCCCTCGGCACCGCGCGGAAGGGAGGCGGCCCGGCATGATCGAGGTCAAGGACCTGACCGTCAGGTACGGCGGCGTGACGTCGCTCGACGGCATGAACCTGCTGTTCGAGCGGGGCGTCTGCGGCCTCATCGGCCCGAACGGCGCGGGCAAGACCACGTTCTTCAACGTGCTGTCCGGCTTCGTGCGGCCCGCGTCGGGCACCGTGATCGCGTTCGGCGACGACCTGCTGCGCATGGCGCACTTCCGCCGTGCCCGCTGGGGGATCCGCCGCACGTTCCAGACCGAGCAGGCGATCTCCTCGCTGACCGTCTTCGACAACGTGGCGATGATCCATTCCAGGCTGCGCGGCGCGGCCCGCAGGGACGACATCCTTGCGTCCATCGACTTTGTCGGCGGCGGCGTCTCGCCGTGGGCGAAGGTCGGCTCGCTGACCGCGGGCCAGCGCCGCCTGGTTGAGGTCGCGCGGACGGTGGCGGGCAAGCCGCGGCTGATCCTGCTCGACGAGCCGGCCGCGGGCCTGCCCGATGAGGAGACCGAGCACCTGACGACGGTCATCAGGAACATCCCGGCGCAGACAGGAGCGCTGACCATCCTGGTCGACCACGACATGTCGCTCGTCTCCGCGGTCTGCGAGACGACCGCGGTGCTCGACTTCGGCAAGCTGATCGCGTCCGGCCCGACCGCGCAGGTGCTGCGGGACGAGCACGTGATGCACGCCTACCTGGGAACGGCGGAGGTGATCTGATGACCGGGCAGCCAACCCCCGAGGGAACGGCCACTTACACCCCCCGGCTGGAGCTCCGCGACATCACCGTCGAGCGCGGCGGCAGGCCGGTGGTCAAGGACGTGACGATCACGGTGCCCGCCGGTGAGGTCACCGCGCTGCTCGGCCCGAACGGCGCGGGCAAGTCCTCCCTCGTACTCGCGGTCGGCGGGGTGCTGCGCCCGCGGCCTGGCTCCGTGCTGCTCGACGGCACCGAGCTGGCCGGCAGGCGGCCGGAGAAGATCCGCGCCGCCGGGGTCGCGATCGTGCCCGAGGGGCGGCGGCTGCTGCCCGACCTGTCCGTCGACGACAACATCCGGGTGGCGACGTACGCGATGAGCAAGCAGGCGGCCGCCGAGGGGCGGGCCCGCGCGCTCGAGCTGTTCCCGCGGCTCGGCGACCGGCTCACCGTGCCCGCCCGGCTGCTGTCCGGCGGCGAGCAGCAGATGGTCGTGCTCGCCCAGGCGCTCGTCTCGCAGCCGAAGTACATGCTCATCGACGAGCTGTCACTTGGCCTGGCCCCGGTGATCGTCAACCAGCTGATCCCGGTGATCCACTCGGTGGCGGCCAGCGGCGTCGGCGTGCTGCTCATCGAGCAGTTCGCCACCGTCGCGCTGTCGCTGGCCACCGGCGCCCACGTGATGGAGGGCGGAGTGCTGCGCTACTCGGGGACGGCGGCCGAGCTCAAGGAGCGGCCCGAGCTGCTGCAGTCCGCGTACCTGCTGCGCGGGTCCACCATCGAGGCCGCCACGGTCATCGACGCGGGGGTGATCGAGGACCTGGGCGAGGCGGGCGGCAGCCCGACGTTACCGCCGCGGGCGCCGCGCCCGCGGCGCCCGCGGCATGAACTGGTCATCACCGATCACTCATCCGCAACGGAAATTACCGTCATCTAGTGATCACGCCGTCCCGCCGCGGGGCGGGTGAGTCACGTAGGATCTACCAGACCCGGCGGGGCCGCACGGGGCCGGGAGCTTCTGATGACATAGAGGGTGGGCGATCATGGCGGGCACCAGGCGCGTGGTCGCTTATGTCGCGGTGGCGGGCGTCGCGGTCCTTGTGTGCGCGTTGCTCGTGCTGCTCCTGGGGCCGCGCGGGAACGGCAGGAACGCGCCAGGGACGGCCGACGCGGGGATCAGCGAGGCGGGGCAGGCAGCATCCGGGTCGTCCGTGCGGCCGGAGACGGGCTCGCCCGGCGCGCACGCGGACCCCCTGGCGGCTGCCGCGGCCGGCTTCCTGGCGGGCCGTCGCGGTTCCGTGCTCGCCGCCGTCTACGACGTGCGGACGGGGCAGACCTGGCGGCTCGGCAGCAGCGCGGCGCAGCCGGAGGCCAGCGTCGTCAAGCTGGACATCCTCGAGACGCTGCTCGCCAGGCCGCAGGGCGCGGCGCTGTCGCCCGCCGACCAGGCACTCGCGCGGTCGATGATCGAGGACAGCGACAACGACGCGGCCACCAGCCTGTGGGACGAGGACGGCGGCGCGGCGGGGCTGACGTACTACGGCGACCGCGCCGGGCTGACCCAGACGACCCCGTCGCAGTGCGTGACCTGCGCCGGGTTCGCCTGGCCGGGCTGGGGGCTGAGCACCACGGTGCCGCAGGACCAGCTCACCCTGCTCAAGCAGCTCGTCGTGCCTGGCCCGAGCCCGCTGCTTTCCGGTGCCGCGCGGTCCTACGCCCTGTCCCTGATGGAGCACGTCGCCGCCGGCCAGCGCTGGGGGATCTCCGGCGGCGTCCCCGCGGGCGTCACGGTGGCGCTCAAGGACGGCTGGCTGCCGCTCGACGCCGCCGCCACCGACTGGCAGGTCAACAGCGTCGGCTGGGTCTCCGGCGACGGCCGGGACTACCTGATCGCCGTGCTCTGCACAGGCAACCCGACCGAGCAGTACGGCATCGACACCGTCAGCGCCCTGTCCTCGCTGGTGTGGGCCGCGATGCGCTGACCGGGCTGACCGGCGGACGGTTTAGAGCTGGCCTGGCTGGTACTTGGTGAGGCCGTACTTGGCGGCGACCGGGTTCCACGCGGCGGCGAACTGCGTCTTGTCCGTCGTCGCCTGCTGGTTGGGCGTCACGGTGGCCAGGTAACCCGGGTCGGCGGTGTCGTCGGGTACGCACGCCGTCTTCGCGAGCTCGTCGTTCGCCCACTTGGCGTACGCCTGGTCGGCGGCGATCGACGCCTGCCAGGCCCCGGTGAGGTCGGTGACAAGCGCGGGCGGCAGCGTGGCGGCGCCGGGCAGCGCGGCCAGCTTGGCAAGCAGCGCCTGCCGCGAGCTCACCGCCTTCGCGAACACGGCGGGGTCCGACTTCAGGTCCGGGCCGCAGCTGGCGATGTCGCTCGCGGCGGCGCTCGTCGCGGTCCGGTCCGCGGCGCTCCGCGACAGCAGCGCGGCCACGCCGGCCGCGGCCTGCTGCTCGGTGGCCGCGGACGCCGTGCCTGAGGCCGTCCCCGGGGACGCGGTCCCGCGGCCCGGCGTGGGGCTGCCAGACACGGAGCCGCTAGCTCCGGCGGACGCACCGGAGGCCGTGCCCGTGCCCGCATTGCCCGACGGGCGGTGCATGAGCTTGAGTGCCGCCCCCGCGCCGCCGGCCAGCAGCACGACAAGCACTATCCACAGGGCGAGCGGCACGCCGCGGCGGCCGCGGTCGTGCCGTCGCGGCGCCTGCCGCGGCGCCCGCGGCGGCGCGCCGCCGCCCGGGCTGTCCGGCGGCGGACCGGGGTAGGGTGGCGACGGCTCGAAGCTTCCCGGCCCTCCGGCCTGCCGGTGCGGGTAGCCGCCTGGCGCGTACTCGGTGGGCGCGTACCCGTCCTGCGGGTGGCGGTCCTGCGGGTGGCGGTCCTGCGGGTAGCGGTCCTGCGGGTGGCGGTCCTGCGGGTAGCCGCCCGGGGGAGAGGGCTGCTGGAACGGCTGCTGCCCGAACGCCTGCGGCTGCCCGAACGCCTGCGGCGGCTGTTGCGGCGGCTGGGGCGGCTGCGGGTACCCAGGCTGCCGCGTCACGGTGGGCATGCTCCAGTCGGCCCGCGTCGCGTCCGCGGGCGGCGTGGCCGGCGCCGCTGGCAGGGCGGCGCGCGGCATCCGGCCGCCTCCCCCGGGCGCCGGCGACACCGTGACGGTGCGTCCCTGGCCGCCCGGCCACTGCTGCTGCATCGGGGGCTGCTGCATCGTCGGCTGCTGCATGGGCTGCTGCATCGGCTGCTGGTTCATCGCCGGCTGCCCGCCGGGCACCGGCCCGGGCGCCGCGATCCCGGCGAAACCGCCGCACCGCGGGCAGAACCGCGCGCCCGGCGCGAGCTCAGCCTCGCATTCCGGGCACGTGCCGTTCATCCCGTTCATCGGCGCCACCGCTCCTCCTGTGCTAGCGGGACATAAGCCCTGTATAGCTCACTGGCGGCCGGTTATGCCATCAACTCCGCGTACTGCCGCCGTCATCGCAGACCAGGGCCCCGCCATCCGGCACGTGCGCGGGCGGGGGAGCGGTGAGCCGGGAAGCTTGTGGCGGCGTCACCGTCGCCGGCCGTCAGGCCGGGTGCGCGGGAACATTGCCGCCTTCGGCCCGATCGCATACGTTCCTGCCAAGGTTCAACATCCGCGGCACGGCGGCGCGATGGACGGGTGCGGCTCGCGGGCCGTGACCAGGAAGGGTGGGCGATGGAGCAGGGCGGTGAGGCGGTCAGGCGGGCGCTTGACGGCGTGCGTGTGCTCGACCTGACGCACCAGGTGGCAGGCCCCTCGTCCACGCTCATGCTGGCGTTCCTCGGCGCCGAGGTCGTCAAGGTGATCCCGCCGGGCAGCAGGGACAGCTACGACCCGATCCCGTTCTACCTGAACAACGCGTCGAAGAAGTCCGTCGAGCTCGACCTCAAGTCGCCGGCCGGGCTGCGCACGGCGCTGCGGCTCGCGGAGCACGCCGACGTCTTCGTGGAGAACTTCTCACCGGGCGTGATCGACCGCCTTGGGCTCGGCTGGGACGTGCTGTCCGCGCGCAACACGAGGCTGATCTACGCGCAGCTGAAGGGCTTCGCCGAGGACTCGCCCTACCGGGACTTCCCGTGCTTCGACCCGGTCGCCCAGGGGTTCGCAGGCGGCTCGTCGATCACCGGGGAGCCGGACGGGCTGCCGATGAAGCCGGGACCAGACGTGGGCGACACCGGCACAGGGATGATGCTCGCCCAGGCGATACTCGCGGCGCTTTACCAGCGGGAGCGGGACGGGCTCGGCCAGCGCGTGCAGGTCGCGATGACCGACCAGGCGGCGACGTTCATGCGGATACACTTCGGCTGGCCGATCGACAGGCACATGGACACACCGCGGTTCGGTAACCGGCCGCCGTTCCTCATCACCACCGCGCCGTCCGACATCTACCCGTGCCCGCCGTTCGGGCCGAGCGACTACGTGCACATCCACTGCGGCAGCGACCGGCAGTGGGAGCGGATGGCCAAGCTGATGGGCCGCGCGGACATGCTCGGCGACGGGCGGTTCGCGACCATGGCGAGCCGCGGTGAGCACAAGGCCGAGGTCGACGCGGCGGTGCGCGCGTGGACCGCGACCATGGACAAGATGGCCGCGATGCGCGCGCTCGGCGACGCCGGGGTGCCTGGCGGCGCGCTCCGCTCCACCACCGAGGTGTACCAGGACGCGGACCTGCGGGAGCGCGGGATCTTCGTCACCGTGCACGATCCGGGCAAGGGCGAGGTGACCATCCCTGGCTACCCGGTGAAGATGTCCAGGTCGCCGGCCCGGGTGACCGCGCCGCCGCAGCCGGGACAGCACACCGCCGAGGTGCTGCGCGACTGGCTCGGCGCGGGCGAGGAGCCGTCCGTCGCCGGCGGCGCGCCAGGCGCGGGCACCGAACGGGAGCGGCCCGCTACGGAGGCCCGGTGATCAGGCGCGAGGTGGCGATCGTCGGCATCGGCCAGACCGCCTACGGCAAGGCACTGCCAGGCACCGCCTGGGACCTGGCGCTCGAGGCGATACTCGGCGCGCTCGCCGACGCCGGCCTCGAGCCGCGGGACGTCGACGGCATCTGCCGATTCGCGCCGCCGTTCGAGCCGGTCAGCGAGCCGCAGCTGGTCCGCGCGCTCGGCATACCTGAGCTGCGCTTCTTCGCCGAGTCCCCGCTTGGCGGCGAGGCGCTCGGCGCGGTGCTCGCGCATGCCGCCGCGGCGGTCACCGCCGGCCTGGCCGGCACCGTGGTGGTCTACCGCGCGCTGTCCCAGTCGCGCGGCGGCCGGTTCGGCCGGGCCGACGGCCGCGGCCCAGGTGGCCCGGCCGGCTCAGCGGGCGCCGCCGCGGACGCGGACGTCGTGGTGCCCGAGGAGGACAACCGGTCGTTCGCCTGGCCGTACGGCCTGATGTCGCCCGGTCAGCTGTTCGCGCTGTGGGCCCGCAGGTACGCCATCGTGCACGGCCTGTCGGACGAGGACCTCACCCGGGCACTTGGCACGATCGCCATCACCCAGCGGGCCTACGCGAACAACAACCAGAACGCGATGATGCGGGACAGGAAAATGGACGTGGACGACTACCGCGGCGCGCGGATGATCTCCGAGCCGCTGCGCCTGTTCGACCTGTGCCTGGAAAACGACGGCGCGTGCGCCTACGTGGTGACCAGCGCCGGCCGGGCGCGGCGGCTGCGCGACGACCCGGTCTACGTGCTGTCCGCTACCCAGACGCTCAGCCCGTACCGCGAGCCGATGGGCATCTACGTCACCGGCGAGCTGCTCGAGCTGTTCCCGCCTGCCACCGCGATGAGGCTGTTCACCGAGGCCGGGGTGGGCCGCGGCGACATCGACGTCGCCGAGTTCTACGACGCCACCTCCTACATGCCGCTGCGCTCCCTGGAGTCCTACGGGTTCGTGCCTGACGGGCAGGCCTGGCGGTACGTCACGGAGGCCGGCACGGGGCCGGGCAGCCCGCTGCCGGTCAACACCCACGGCGGGCACCTGTCCGAGGCCTACCTGCACGGCATGAACGGCGTGCTCGAGGCCGTCAGGCAGCTGCGCGGCACGGCGAGCAACCAGGTGCCGGGCGCGGCGGTGGCCCTGGTCGGTGCCCCCGCAGGCTCCGCGATGATCCTGGCGAGGTGATGTGATGGCGGTTGTTCCCGGGATGACCGAGCTGACCGCGCCGTACTGGGAAGCGGCCCGCGAGAAGCGCCTCGTGGTGCAGGAGTGCCAGTCGTGCCGTCAGTTGTGGCACCCGCCGCTGCCCCGCTGCCCGCACTGCCACGCGGCGGGCCCCGGCTGGCGGCAGGTGCGCGGCGAAGGCACGATCTACACCTACACCGTCGTGCGGCACCCCACGCACTACGCGTTCGCCGACAAGGTCCCGTACGTCCTGGCCATCGTCGAGCTGGCCGAGGGGCCGCGCCTGGTCACCGCGATCACCGGTGCCGCGGCTGACGAGGTACGCGGGGGCCAGCCGGTCCGCGTGGTCTTCCGTGACGTCGCCGACGGGGTGACCCTTCCGTACTTCGAGCCGGCCAGTGACCAGGGCGATAACCGTGACCAGGGAGGTAACCATGGGACTTCTTGACGGCAAGGTCGCCTTCGTCACCGGCGCGGCGCGCGGGCAGGGGCGGTCGCACGCGGTCCGGCTCGCGCAGGAGGGCGCCGACATCATCGCGATCGACGCCTGCGCCACGCCGGACTGGCTGAGCTACCCCCTGGCCACCGAGGCCGACCTGGCGCAGACCGTCAAGGACGTCGAGGCGCTCGACCGGCGGATCATCGCGGAGAAGGCCGACATCAGGGACCTTGCCGGAGTCCAGGACGTGCTCGACGAGGGCGTCGCCGCGCTCGGCGGCCGGCTGGACATCGTCGCCGCGAACGCGGCGGTCATCTCCTGGCCGCAGGACCTGTGGGCCATCGACGTCGCGGAGTTCCGCGAGCTCATCGACGTGACGCTCACCGGCACGTTCATCACGATCAAGGCCGCGGTGCCGCACATGATCGCGGCGGGCAACGGCGGCTCGATCGTGCTCACCTCCTCCGGCGCCGCGATCACCGCGGGCAAGGGCCTCGGTGACTACAAGGCGGCCAAGAACGGCGTCCTCGCGCTCAAGGACACCCTCGCCTGCGAGCTCGCCGAGCACCTCATCCGGGTCAACGCGATCTGCCCGACCGCCGTCGACACGCCGATGATCCACAACGAGAACCTGCACCGCGCCTTCCGGCCGGACCTGGAGAACCCGGGGCGGGAGGACGTGAAGGACGGGTTCGCGGAGATGAACCTGCTGCCGATCCCGTGGGTGGACCCGGTGGACGTCTCCAACGCGATCGTCTGGCTGTGCTCGGACGCCGCCCGCTACGTCACCGGCATCACGCTGCCCGTCGACGCGGGCAACCACCTCAAGTGCTGAGGCCGGCCCGCCGTCGGCGTTACCGCGGCGGACCCGCGGCCTTTGCCCCGCGACCCGTTCGCGGGCCTGTATGTTCAACGGATAACAGCAAGAAGCGCTAGCGCTCGGCGGGCGAACAGGAGATAGTGGATGTTTAGGCACATCATGGTGTACCCAAACATCCATCATCTTGCCGGCGGCCGGCGCTACCACGGGAACGGGGCGGTGCAGAGCCGGCCGCCCTCGTTCTGGATCACTGCAAGCGGTACCGGATGAGACGGAAAGGGCCGGAGATGCGGACGCAGGCGGCGGTGCTGTACGAGGCGGGCACCGACTGGAAGGTCGAGGACATCGAGCTTGACGAGCCGCGGGCCGGCG
>Ga0335078_10005801_pt1 | contig 18263 bp, 9 predicted proteins | sample Lox_Sample_32_FD_206711 | JGI IMG/M metagenome (GOLD analysis project Ga0335078, IMG submission 206711) | Soil microbial communities from Loxahatchee National Wildlife Refuge, Florida, United States - Lox_Sample_3.2 | ecosystem: Environmental > Terrestrial > Soil > Wetlands | place: USA: Florida... | reverse complement strand
CTTGGGATTGGGTATGCTGGCTGGAGCAATCCAATTTTTATGCCAATCAAATGTCCACAGGTCATTCAATTTTGCAAAACTTGCATGGCAATCATAAAAAGCGATGTTAATTCCACCTGGCAAACCTGAACTTGACGTTATATTTCTCGGAGCACTTCCCGGTGCGGCTCCGCCATGCCGAGCGATGCTGACTCGTCCCATGTATGTATTCTGACTGCCCCAGTATAAATCTTTCGCCGGACCTTCCTGTTCGTTCGGCCATCCATCCACCCATACGGAGTCACAAAACAGCGGGGTCGTCGTGGATTGCATGACGCTTGCGGCTGTGTATTTCTCGGCAGGTGGCACAATGATCGTCGCAGAATAATCACCAGAGTATAGCCATCCATTATAGCTGTAACTTCCGTAATAATTGGTGTTGTATGGGCCCCACATCCACATTTGGTCGCCGGTTCCAAAAATGTATTGGGGGCTTATATACGTTCGCGTTGACGGAGTGGTTGCGAGCGGACAATTTCTAATTTGATCCACATTGCCCTGGTAATCCATTAGCATGGACATCCAGAGATTCTTGGGGTCTGATTTAATAAATTCATTGCCGAAATCACTAACGTACGCCGCGTGCGCAATCGCCAATTGCCTCAAATTACTCTGGCACTGAGCACTACAAGCCCTGAGTTTGGCCCCTGCAAGGGCCGGTAACAGCAGTGCCGCCAGCACGGCAATAATGGCAATGACGACCAGCAACTCAATCAAAGTAAAGGCGTGAGCTGGGCGTTTATGGCAAAAGACAGCGGGTTTCTTTAGCATGTTAGTCACTGTGGTCTTTCTTTTCTGTATCGTCCATGTTTTCTCACATTTTGTCTTGTCAGCTAAATGATAGACACGGCCTCATTCGGCACATTTATTTTATCCATTAAGTTTGAAGTCACACCACCTGCCGCTAAATAATGGGAGCGAAAGGACTGTCTTCCCTGCATGGCCGGGAGGCTTCGCGAACAACTGTAGCAACTTCAGGAGTTTGTCTTGTCACACAATTGAGTGAGACTCACCTCGACGGTGGTGGACGTTGGAGATATTTAGCCACCGCCTGCGATCGAGAGTGAACGTGCATTTTTTCGTAGATTCGCCGGATGTAAGTGCGTACCGTGCCGAAACCAAGTCCCAATTGGTCCGCGATCTCTTTAACCAGAAAACCGTTGGCCAAAAAGTCCAATACTTCCCGCTCACGGGCGGAAAGCTCTCCAGCTTCATCGGCGGGGACATTTGTCTGAAAAAATTGAACCACTTTCCGCGCGATATCACTGCTCATGGGAGCGCCGCCGTCGTGCGCGTCTCGAATCGCATTCAACAATTCCGCCGACGGCCTATGTTTAAGCACGTACCCGATTGCGCCAGCGGACAATGCTTTGAAAATTCGCTCCGGGTTTTCGTAAACAGTGAGCATCACAATCCGGATCAAAGGGCTCAGCACTTTTAATTTTCTCACACACTCGATGCCGTCTATGCCGGGCAGATTGATGTCCATAAGGACAACTTCCGGCGGAAACCGGGGTATTTCCCGCAATGCGTCTTCAGCGTTGGAGTAGCAACTCAGACAACGAATGTCCCGTGTCCGCCCAAGAAGACGAAGCAGCACGGTACAAAGGCTTGGATCGTCCTCAACAATGGAAACGGTGATAGGCATCGTCTTAGATTTTTGGGCGAACCGATACCGGGTTGCACAAATGATTTATCCGGCCCCTATACGGCGTGGATTGACACTCATCGAAATGAGTGAAAAGCGACGTCGCCGAGTTTGCGAGCCAGTGGTGCGGCGACTGCTTCAGCCGCGCACTCCGTTTTCCATACCCTACATAACATTGAACCCATTTTCTCGGCAGGAGTTCAAAGTCGTTCAAGCCCTTCCAGCTCGTTGGTGACAGGATCATCGGTCGTGTAAACAAATAGTTAATTCCACTATGGTTCCTTGATCGGGTTGACTTTGTAACTTGAACCGGCCGCCGATATTCTGCATTCGTTTGTTCATGATTGTTAAACCATTTCCTCGCAAGCCGCGATTCTTGCTCTCCGCAGTCAAGCCGACATTTCCATCTGGGATCGGCCCGAGGCGGAAGCCTGTTCCATTGTCCTTAATAGTAATGGTGAGCTTCGTCGTTTCAACCGCGATTTGAATCCAGACTTCAGATGCGTTGGCATGCTTGACGATGTTGTTTAACGCCTCTTTCAGGGTCATGAGGAGATTGTGGCGGATGTCCGTGGTCAGCGGAACATCAGGCAGACGTGCGGGTACTGCGAGGCGACAGCGAATCTTGGCCGATTGCAGGTAGTCCTGAACGAAGTAACAGGCATACGACACGAAGTGATCCAGCGTGTCGTTCTCTGGCTTCACTGCCCAAACGATTTCATCCAGCGACTGTGTCAAAGTCCGAGCTTTGTCTGTGACCTTACGGATATCTGCCGTTTCCTGGGAACCGTCTGGATTTTGAGCCAATTCACTCAGGATGACGATCTCCGATAATCTCGCACCGAGATCATCATGAATGTCGTTGGCAATGCGCCCCCGTTCCACTTCAATGGCGCGTTCTCGCTCAATGCGGTCGATTCGCCGCTGTAATTTCCGCCTCACGGCATAGCGCACCGAACCGGCGACACTTCCGAGAGTCGTCAACACAACCAACGCCATAAACCATTTCGTTTGCCAGAAATAAGGCAATACGGTTATGGCCAAGGTGTCTCCCGTATTATTCCAGACCCCATCGTTGTTACAGGCAATGACGTGAAACCGGTAGTGTCCCGGTGGTATATAGTTATAATCAGCCGTGCGCTTTGCGCCCGCCTCGTTCCAACTGGTTTCGAGGCCTTCCAATTTGTATTTGAATCGCACTTTTTCAGGATCGGTCAGGCTTAAGGCGCTATATTGAAATTCCAGGCGTTGCCTGCCGGGTGGCACCTTCAATCCACCATCCAAAGTCTCAGCCCCGACGGTATTGCCTGTTGGCAACTGTGTGGTTCCGTCAACTACCACTCCCTCAATCACCACCGGCGGCGGCAGCAGGTTGTGCGGGACTTCATCCGGGTTAACAATGGCGAAGCCTTTGACGGTGGGGAACCATAGGCGTCCATCGCGCGAACGCAAACCTGACGGCTGACACCCTCCCACGCATTCGATACTCGGCAAGCCATCGGTTTTATCGTAACCAACACACTGAATCAGATTGCTGGAGCCCTCGCTAAGAGCCAATTGCTGCTTGCTAACGCAGAAAACGCCACCGTAAGACCCCAGCCAGAGGGTGCCTTTGTCATCCCCGAGAATTTGGCAGATGACATCATTGATCAAACCGTTCTTGGTTGTCCATGTTGTGATTCGGCCGTTCTTCCACCGACTCAAGCCGCCACCGCAAGTGCCAATCCATAGTGTGCCGTCGTCGTCTGCACCGAGGGACCAGATGGTTTCGCTGGCCAGCCCCTCTTTTTTGCCGAAGTGGGTCCATTGGCCGTTTTGGCAACGATACAGGCCGTCGTTCTCTGTTCCAACCCAAAGGCTTCCTGTGGAATCCTGAACCATGACTCGAACATCCAGGCTGGAAGAAGCTCCCGGAATCCTGATGAGGGTCCGTTCGTCTCCATTTAATCGGGTGAGCGCGCCAAAACCCTGCTGGCCCAGCCATAAGTCGCCCTGGTGATCTGCGTAGATCGCAAATATCTGTCGGCCGATTGTCAGCCCGTCGGAGAGGTTGGCAAACCTTTCGTTTTCGCGCCTAAACAACCCATCCCACGTTCCAGCCCAAACTGTGCCTTGGCGATCCTGAAACACCGACCAGACATGTCCGTTCATCAACCCTTGGCTGGAAGCGTAATGTTCCACCTTTCCATCTGTTGACAAGTGATCCAGCCCCTCTCCGTCCATTGCAATCCAGAAGCCGCCATTGGTTGATTCACACACTGAGGTGACTTGGTCGGAAGACAAACCCTGACCAATGCCCAAACTGTGAAAGGTGGCCGGCCGCATCCGGCATAAACCGCCGCTTTCCGTTCCCACCCACATGTTCCCTTCTCTGTCCTCGGTCACACAACGCACAAAATCACTCGGCAATCCATCCTTCGTCGTCAAATGAAGTATCGCCCCGGCGGGACCATAGCAAAACAAGCCGCTTCCCATCGTGGCTACCCAAACTCGATTGTGGCCGTCTTCGCAGAGATAGTAAATCGGCGAGTTGGTCCAGGCATAAGCTCCCAGATCAGTTTCCCAATGTCCGAACTCAAACTTCCGCAAGCGTCCATTTGCCGCAACCCAAACTCCCCCCGTGCGACTTGTTGCTAAATCAATCTGAAAATTCCACTCGTTCGTCCCACTCCACATGGTTTCGAATATTCCTTTTTGCCGAACCGCCAGCTCCTGTTCCGTTTGTACCCAGACTTGCCCCGCTTGATCGTTCGCCACTGCGGTAGGCTGGACGCCTTTAAGGCTCCAATTCGCTGACGGCACTGTAAATCCATCCTTCCCAAAACAAATCAATTGCCATTCGCAGGTTACCACCCACAAATGTCCTTCCGCATCGTCACACATCTCCCGGGCATAATTGAAAGGCGTCCCTTTGCCGGGCATTTCATAGGAAGCAAACCGGCCATCCCGAAGACACAGAAGTTCCCCCTGTTCACCCGAGACCCACAGCGTTCCCTGATGGTCCACGTAGAGTTGAACAATTCGATTGTTTTTGATCGCCGGAGTATTGTCCTCATTGAACACTTGGAAGTTAACACCATCAAACCGCACCAGTCCATTTTGTGTCCCAAGCCAGAGATAACCGTCGGGTGTCTGAACAATCGAAGTGACCGTGCTCTGTGGCAACCCCTCATCCGTTTGCCAGACATCAAATTGGTAGCTCGGTGAAGCCGTCGAATCCCGTACAAAGACCATCAATATCAGCGGCCAGCAAATCAACCATTTCTGCCGACTGAACACAGTCCTTCTCATGAAATCAACTGACAATATTGAACCCTTGACCAAGTTCACTTTTCTGCACGATTCCATAAGTTAATCCAGGGACTTTGTTCATGTTAGTTTGTGGTTCTGATTTTGTCCATCCCGGGAATGTCCGCAATGCGACCTCGTAATTTTCCCGATCTCAAAGCGGAAAAACCCATGAGTTTCACCCTGACTCACATGCCCGGCGTATCACGGAACGATGCCCGAACCATAGAGGAGCCCACGCTGCGTATCAACGCAGTGTTCAGCGGTATATTCCTGTCAAGTTTCAATGAAAGGAATCTGGTATGGGAAAGCTACTGGCAGGTGTGGCTGTCATCGCATGGGTGACACCGTGGCTCCGGTTCGGACAGGCAAAGCCGCAGCAAGCCGCTTGAAAACCCTTCCACGCGAGTTCCTGGACAATACGGGGAATGCGATTCTGTTTCCTGCGGTGGCGGATCGAATCGGTGAATCTCTGGTGAGATCCGCACCCGTGAGCGCTTGGGAAGGTTGCTGAAATTCCAGTACCGGAAAGCTGCATGAATTATTTGACCATACGGGGTTCGAATTGGTAATTTGAACGCTGTCTCGAAGCCATCAAGAGCGTTTATGCCGTTTTTCTCTGAATCTGGTTTCTTTCCGAAGTTGCGGGGTCAGTTTCTCGTTCAACTACAGATCAGCCTGGTTTTTTTTCTGGCATTAAACAATTCGTCTGGCAGCGATTTTTCACAGCTTTCCGAATACCAGGCTACGACGTGGAGGGTTGAAGATGGGTTGCCCCAAAGTACGGTGACGTGTATTGCCCAGGCTTCGGATGGATATTTGTGGCTGGGAACGCAGAACGGGCTGGTTCGTTTTGACGGCGTGAAGTTCCGGGTGTTTGATGAGAATGACACACCGGCAATCAAGAACAGCCGGATTGTCCGGCTGTTGAGCGTCAAGGATGGAACACTTTGGGTAGGTACCGAGCACAGTGGATTGGTATGTCTTCGCAATGGCCAATTCACCTCGTATGAGGTGCCGGGCCGGGGGACGACTCATGATTATGCCCGCGTCTTTTGTAATGATCGCGAAGGTGCCTTGTGGCAGGTGTCCTGCGAATGGCAACTCATCAAATTTTTGAAAGGGCAATTCACGGTGTCTTCCGACGGTTGGAATTTATCCAGCCATGAGGCTCATGCGTTGACGTGTGATGTTGAAGGGCACATCTGGGTGGGGACCGACAGTGAACTGGCTGTGTTGCAAGACGGCCGGTTTCAGCCGGAGTGGGGCCGTACGAACGAGAAGAATTTTCAGGTGGACTTCTTGTCACCCAGTCGCGGCGGTGGAGCATGGGTTGCGGCAAATGGGCGTTTGCGAAAATTTGAAGCGGGACATTGGACGAATGATCTGGGAGCCTATACTTGGACCAATCGACCAATCTACGACTTGTATGAGGACAGAGAAAACCGTCTTTGGGTGGCGACCCTTGGCAGCGGATTGTTTCGATATGATACCAACGGCGAGGTGCTTCACCTGACCTCTCAAAATGGACTGCCAACGGATTTTGTGCGCTGTATTACGGAGGATCGGGAAGGCAATATTTGGGTTGGAACTGAAGGAGGCGGCTTGTGCCGCTTAAAGCAACCGATATTTCAGACTTATGGGGTGAAACAGGGGTTGGCGAGCGATCAAGTCATGGCGGTGGCCGAGGCGCAAGATGGCGGTTTATGGATCGGTACCGATGGAGACGGCCTCGACCATTGGAAGGACGGCAAGGTTCAGCATTATGGATTTAACGAGGGGTTGGCAAACGGCCACGCGTGGTCGGTGATTCAGGATTACCACGGAACTGTTTGGGTCGGCACTTGGGATGGAATTTATGAACTGGAGGGTGGAAGGTTCAGTGGCCTTTCCGATGGGCAGACAATTGGCTGGCAGGTGCTGGCGATGTATGAGGATTCGGAAAGCAATTTGTGGCTTGGGCAGCAGGCATTTCGAGGGATTACCCGGCTGCGAAACGGTGAACGAACCGTCGTCAGAATTCCAGGAACATCCGCGAATCTGGATGTACGAACCTTCATTGAAGGTAACGACGGCAACTTATGGGTGGGAACCAGCGAGGATGGCCTGTATCGGATGAAGGACGGAAAATTTACTCACTTTGGCCGGAAAGACGGGCTGGGCAGCAATTCGATCTGGTGTTTGTATGTTGATGACCAAGGAGTCCTATGGGTGGGCACCTGCGGCGGCGGACTAAGCCGCTGGCAGGATGGACATTTCATCACCTGGACAACCAAGAATGGTTTGATCAACAACGTGATCTGTCAAATTCTTGAGGACGCGCGCGGCAATCTCTGGCTGGGATCGTACGGCGGGATATTCCGGATCAATAAACAGGAGCTGAATCAATCCACCTCCGAACCAGACCGGGCCGTGCGTTGTGTTGGATATAACCTGGAAGATGGTTTGCCCAGTCTTGAATGCGAGGGTGGCTTTCAGCCTTCCGGCTACAGATCGCGTGATGGACGTCTTTGGTTTCCAACCATCAAGGGTCTTGTGGTTGTGAATCCCGAGAAGGGCAGCAGGAATTCTCTGCCGCCAACAGTAGTGATCGAAGATGTCATCGCAGATGGAACACCGAGTTCTGGAACAGGTGAGTCCGGCAAATCAAGCGTTGGTTTGCCTGCAAATACGGGCATTCCTCCGGGCAACGAGCGCATCGAATTCCAATACACGGCCTTGAGTTTCTCCGCACCCACTGGAGTGCATTTTAAATACCGGCTGGAAGGGCTGGAGAAAGACTGGGAGGACGCAGGAACAAAACGCGCTGCCGTGTATAGCCATGTCCCACCGGGGATTTATCATTTTCATGTCATCGCCTGTAACGTTGATGGGGTGTGGAATGAGAAGGGAGCAACTGTTGCCGTTGCTGTATTACCTTATTTTTGGGAGACAAAATGGTTTTTTGTCTTGAATGTATTTACGGGACTTGTGGCAGTCGTCTTCTTTGTTCGCTACTACGAAAGGCGAAGGATTCACCGCCGCCTTGAGCAGGCCGAGCGCGAGCGCGCCGTTGAGAAAGAGCGCTCCCGCATTGCCAAAGACATTCATGACGAATTGGGGGCAAATTTGACTGAGATAGCTCTGTTGAGCGAATTCGCCCAGGATCCTACGGCCTCCCAAACGCAGGTTCAGGCGGACATGCAAAAGATCACGGCCAAGGCGCGGAACCTGACGCAGATGATGGATGAAGTGGTTTGGGTCGTGAACCCCCAAAATGATACTCTGGAAAAATTTGTAACTTACACCTGCAGCTTTGCGGAAGAATATTTGCAGACGGCGAAGATCGCCTGCCGTCTGGAAGCGCCGGAATATTTGCCCGAAATAATTCTTACCGCTGAAGTGCGGCACAATCTTTTTCTGGCTATCAAGGAAGCACTGAATAACATCGTGAAACATGCCGCCGCATCCGAGGCGAAGATCCAAATTGCCCTGGAACCCGGAATGTTAATCCTGACGATTCGGGACAACGGGAAGGGGTTTCTGAAAGACTCAACGATCACCAGCGAGGTGAATGTTTCCGCAGGTTCTCAAAAAGACGGTCTGTCCAATATGCGCAAGAGAATGGAAAGCGTCGCCGGCAGAATTGAACTGGAAAGTCTGCCTGGCTGCGGCACCAGCGTGAAACTGGTGATCGCCCTTGCCAGCTCAATGCCTCTACAAGAAAAAGGGCGCGCATCAACCGTGCAAAACCCATCGCCGTGAATCTTGCCTGTCGGCAAAAATGCGCCGTGTCATTCATTTGAACGATAATCATCCCCGCTTTTCTCATTGGCTTATCCCCGGTGGCTTGATACAAGATGGAATTAACAATTTTGGATTTGTGCCCATTGTTATTTCTATCGTTGAGGATGACGACGGCGTTCGCGCCGGGCTGATGCGGCTGCTCGAAAAAAACCGGGATTTTCGCCTGCTGGCCAGTTATCCCAACGCCGAAGCTGCACTGCGGGGAATCCCGCAAGCCCGCCCGGACATTGTGCTCATGGACATCAATTTGCCCACGATGAATGGAGTTGAATGCGTTAAAAAACTGCACGCATTGGATCCTTCGCTGCGAGTAATCATGCTGACGGTTTATGAAAATCCAGAACAGATTTTCGACGCGTTGCGGGCGGGAGCCGTCGGTTACTTGCTTAAGCAAAAGCCGTCGGAGAAACTATTGGAGGCGATTCGTGATGCGCATCAGGGCGGCTCGCCGATGAGCAGCCAGATCGCGAGAAAAGTGGTTCATTTCTTCCAGACCGACATCTCTGCCGATGAGGCTGGAGAGCTTTCCGCCCGTGAACGGGAAGTATTAGGATTTTTGGCCAAGGGCTACCTGATCAAAGAGATTGCTGACCAATTGGGACTTGGCTTCGACACGGTGCGCACTTACATCCGACGGATCTACGAGAAGATGCACGTTCACTCTCGATCCCAGGCGGTGGCTAAATATATCCACCCTTCACCACCGTCCATGTGAGTGTCACTCAATTGCGTGACAAGACACTTTCCCAAAGTTGGTCTATTTGTTTTAGGCTTATGTATAAGGGACGACGGTCTATTTGTCTTTTGCTCGCAACGATGCTAACAACGCTAACGACGTACTCCGCACCGCTCGGCATCATGGTGCCGGCCTATTTTTACCCTTCATCCGGCGGATATTGGAATTCACTCAACTTCGCCGCTTCGCGTGTGCCGCTGGTCGCCATTATGAATCCGGATAGCGGGCCAGGTGCGTCACAGGATAGTACGTATGTCCAAGCGTTGGCCAAACTGCACCAAGCTGGAGGTAAGGTTATTGGTTACGTTTACACCACTTACGGCACACGCTCACTAGCGGATGTGGAGGCCGACATTGACCTTTACCTTTCGTTTTATGCGCTGGACGGATTCTTCATTGATGAAATGACGAATGACGAAAACACCAACCATCTTAATTATTACGCCGCCATTTACCAATACATCAAAGCTCAAGGCACGAATTACGGTGTCACCGGCAATCCCGGCTCCAATACCCAGGAGGATTATCTCACGCGACCAACGGACGATAGTCTTATGATTTTTGAGGATAATGGAACCAATTACGGCAGCTTCACCCCATCAAGTTGGGTGGCCAACTATCCCGCGCAGCAGTTTGTTCACCTCCCGTACGGCGTAGCGACCGCAACGACAATGTCCAACTATGTGGGCCTTGCCGTGAGCCGCAACGCGGGTTGGATTTACATCACCGACGACACACTCCCCAACCCGTATGACACGTTGCCGTCCTACTGGACAAACGAAGTCAACTTGGTGCAGTCGTTCAACGGGGGCGGCCAGCCAGTGACTATAATTACGCAACCCGCCGACCAGACTGCGGGAGTGGGCGGCTCAATCACATTTTACGTAACGGCTTTTGGTTCAATGCCATTGTCGTATCAGTGGTTTGCCGGTTCGAACGCTATCCCTGATGCGACCGATGCCGCCTACATGATTCCGTCTGTGCAAACTACGAATATTGGCATGTATTATGTCCGGGTCAACAATTCCATTAGTTCGACCAACAGCCGCACAGCCTCACTCAGCATCAACATTATCGTGAGCACGTATAAGCACATCACGATTGATGGTTTATTCAACGACTGGACGGGTGTGCCTTTGGCGTACACCGCACCGGTGGGATCGACCAACGCCATCCAATATGAGGACATTTACTTCGCCAACGATGAGAGTAATCTTTTTATTCGGTTTACGCTTTATTCGCCCCGCGCCAATGCGTTCGCCAATTCGTATGACAATCTCTTCATTGACGCTGACGATAATGCCTCGACCGGGTTTCCCGTCGGCGGCATCGGTTCAGAGATGTTGGTTCAGTGGGGGAACGGCTATCAGGAAAAGAATGGCGGATTTAACGAGGGGGGGATTAATAATTGGGGCTGGGCGATCGCGCGTTCGTCGGACAGCACGGATTTCGAAACGGCAATTTCGCGCGGCGCCACTTATGCCTCCGACAACAGCTTGGTATTTGCCAACAACACAATCGCAATCTTGCTCGAAGGGGACGACACCAGCTACCATAACGTCGAGTTCGTACCACCTTCCGGCGGCATTGTTTACACTTTCGCAACGGCAACACCCGGGCCTCTTTCCGTGAGCTACTCCGACGGGAACGTCATAATTTCCTGGCCTGGGTCAGGGACATTGCAATCGTGCGGCTTGTTGGCCAATAGCGGAACTTGGACCAACGTGCCGGGTGCAGGCAGTCCCTATAGCACCACACCCTCCAGTACGCAACAGTTCTTCCGGCTCATGCAATGACTCCTTTCGGATTTGCTGATTTTGGTTTTGCCCACTCGCTCCCATTTCTGGTATTCGGTTCCGATGCGGATTATCGTTCGGCTACGGCGAGACCAGGTTTTATGGGTAGCGGCTCGAGATTTACACGGAGCGGAATACATTGCCGAGTATTTCTAACCCCCGCCAGCGGTAACCAATGTCACTCATTCAGCCGACAAGACAAAATCCGAAAAGCGGCTAGTCTGGATTTCGGCTAAAGAGGTATCGGCCATAAACACTAAACAGTCAAAGAAATCGAGTTCACATGAAAATCAAGAAAATGCAAAAGCTTTTATGGGGGATCGGGCTCGCTTGCGCGTGCGGTGCCAATACCTATGCCCAGACGAGTGTGCCGAGCACTTTCAAACACATCACCGTTGACGGTTCATTTGACGATTGGACGGGCGTGCCCCTGGCGTACACCGCGCCGGCGGGACCGGCCGACGCCATTCAATATGAGAACATCTATATCGCCAATGATGCGACTAATCTCTATATCCGGTTCACGCTCTATTCGCCCCGCGCCAACGCATTCGCCAATTCTTACGATAATATTTTCATCGATGCCGACAACAACACCGGGACGGGATTCGGCGTCGGGGGTATCGGTTCAGAGATGCTCATCCAGTGGGGCGGCGGCTATCAGGAAAAAAATGGTGGATTCAACGAAGGAGGCATCAACGGTCTGGGCTGGTCAATTGCCGGTTCGCCGGACAGCACGGATTTTGAATTGTCCATTTCGCTCGGCGCTACTTATGCCTCGGACAGCACTCCGGTATTTGCCAACAGCACGATTGCCATACTGCTCGAAGGCGATGACACCAGCTACGCCAATGTGGAATTCGCGCCACCCTCCGGCGGTTTGGTTTACGCCTTCGCGCCTACGCCTACGCCACCCTCTGCTAATCTTTCGTTGATCACTCTCACCAATTCCACTTGGAAAGTGAACGCATCGGGAACCGACCTCGGGACTGATTGGCTTGAGCAAACTTACGATGATACCGTTACGGGCTGGACTTCAGGCAACGGATTGTTTGGTTACACACCTTCTCCTGCATCCTATCCGGCGATCAATACACCTTTGTCCAGCGGTCCCAACACTTATTATTTCCGGACTCATTTCCAGTGGACCAATGATACTGCCAATGTCGCCTTTGTCGTCACCAACTATCTTAGCGACGGAGCGGTTTATTACCTGAACGGGGCCGAAGTCCGGCGCGTTCGCATGCCCACAGGCGCGGTTTCCTATGCCACGCCGGCGGCGGCCACGAACTCTCCGGTCGGACACGCGGACATTTTTGGCATTGATGGCGGAGTATTGCAGTATGGTGACAATATCATGGAAGTGGAAGCGCACCAGGCTCCGAGCAGCAGTGCCGACATGGTGTTTGGCCTTTCGTTGACTGCCTCAATCAATTATCCGGTGCTGGTGGTCAGCACCAATTTACCAGCCGACCAAATCGTCTTGGCCGGGCAACTGGTGACCTTTACCTCGGATGTCATCGGCAGCGGCCCGCTGTACTACCAGTGGTTTTTCAACAGCACAAACACCATTGCCGGAGCAAATAATTCAACCTACACAATTCCATTGGCGTTGACCAACAATGTCGGAAGTTATTCCTTACAGGTGAGCAATTCATTTTCCAGCGCAACTACCCGCGCTGCATTGCTGACCGTGAGCAATACTCCTGTAACCATTACGAACCAACCGGCCAGTCAGGTTGCCGTCGAAGGCAGGCCAGTTACTTTCACTGTCGGCGTTTCAGGCACTCCGCTCATCCAGTACCAGTGGTTTTTTGGCAGCAACTCCATTTCCGGCGCCACGAACGCTTCCTACACCATTGCCTCCAGTCTCCCGACCAACTCCGGTGCTTATCAAGTTACTGCCAGTAATCCTGCATCCACTACCAACAGCAGCGTCGCAAATTTGACAGTTCTGTTGGACACTACCCCGCCTAACATCATCAACATCGCGGCAGCTGCCAGCCAGATTATCGTGACCTTTTCCGAGCCGGTTGATTCCGTGACGGCGGGCGATGCCGCGAAGTATTCCGTCAGCGGCGGCGTCACCGTGCTATCGGCAACTCAAAACCCGGGCAATGCCGCACAAGTGACATTGACCACCGGGGTCGCTTTAAATTTCGGGACAGCCTATACGCTTACGGTAAATGGCGTAAATGACTTGTTTAGCAACCCGGCTCATGTCAGTGGGCAATTCGCGCGTGACATCACGATTGACGGTTCGTTCGACGACTGGACGGGCCTGACTCCTGTGTATAGCTCTGACGCTCCCAGCGGAAACACAGATGCCGCCGATTTCGAAGCCATCTATGTTTATAATGACGCCAATTATTACTATTTCCGCGTTACCCTCTGGACGGACATTGATCCGGCTTACGGCCAGTTTCCCTATTATGTCAACATGTTTTTTGACACGGATAACAATCCCGCTACAGGCTACGCCGCCATTGGTTCCGACATGTTGATTCAAAGCGGCTACAGCTATGACGAGCGAACCGGCAGCTTCGGAGGCCCCGCTATTGACGGACTGAACTGGTTGTGCCTGCCCGCCGAACCTGGAACTAATTTCGAGTTCCAGATGTCGCGCTCGGCGGTCTTTGACATTGACCAAACCCCGGTGTTTACCACGAACGTGATCAACTTCATATTCCAGGGGATGACCCCGGGCTTTGTGGTGGAAAACACGGTGCCGGCGAGCGGCGTGCTTTCTTATAGCAACGTCAGCCCTCCATTGGTGTCGCCATTGCCGCTGGGCACGATTGCAATCAATCAGCTCTCCGGCGGTCAAGCGGCCATCGTTTGGGATCCTCCGGGTACGTTGCAGTATTCAACCGAGTTGAACGGTTCATGGACAAATCTGCCGGCGGCGACGAGTCCGTATGTCATCCCGGCTACAGGCGCGGGAAAATTCTTCCGCCTGTCGCAATGATTCGGTAATACTACATTGAGCATGAACTCAAAAGGCATCGGCAATTAAAAGTGAATCATGCGATTCGAGTTCGTCGTGCGAATCTCCCAGGCAGATCGCCAGGTTGTGGTTTTACCTTGATTGAATTGCTGGTCGTCATAGCTATCATTGCAATTTTGGCGGCGTTGTTGTTGCCGGCGCTCTCCGGGGCAAAACTAAGGGCCCAAAATATTGCTTGTGTTAATAACTTAAAACAACTCGGCCAGGCGCACGTTATGTATGTCGGAGATTTTGGAACGTCCTTTCAATATACCGCCAATGCCAATCTTTGGATGGCGATGCTTCTGGATTATGATGCGGGTGTGGATAATGTTAGAGTTTGCCCGCTGGCCAGCGATCCTACAACGAGGACAGATTTAAACGCCCAGTACACCTATGGCAGGGCTGATCAGATGTGGAAATGGGCGCCGTACGCCACGAATTACTGGGGGAGTTATACCTATAACGGATGGCTTTATACCGGGACTTATAGCGTGTCGGATTTGTTGGGAGCGCCTAATTCATGGAAGTTTGGCAACGGGGGGGCATTAAGGCCTACTAACGTACCGCTTGTCGGTGACGGAATGTGGCTTGATGGCTGGCCGCAAGAAACGCAAGGGCCATCCAAAGACCTTTACAATGGGAACGCAAACACGGATATGGGACGATATACCATTGCCCGACACGGTGGGCTTCCCCCGGGAAGCGCGCCCCGAAGTATTACGTCCAGCGCCGACTTACCCGGTTCGATTAATATTGTGTTTTATGATGGTCATGCAACTCCGGCGAAGTTGAACACGCTGTGGACGCTGGAATGGCATTCCGGTTGGGTGCCGCCGAGCACAATACCTAATCCCAAGTAACCACATTTTTGAAACCGGTACCGCCCGGGACGATGATGTCCAAAGTATTTACAGAGAATTATGCCGCTTCCAAAAATCCAAAATGAACCAAGCATTTTTAAATCATATTTGACTTGTGTGGTTGGCTCGGCATTGTTATTGGCGAATGCCGTGCTGGCCGGCAACAATGGTTCCATGCCGGGATTTAACACGACCCAACCATATTTAATTTATTACGGCAATTGGACCGCCGGCCAAGTGGCTTACGCACGAACGAACTACCACCTGGTGATTCTTCATCCGGCCAGCAACATTACATCCAATCAGATTGCCACGATCAGGAGCGGAAAAGATGGCATATTGGGCACTGCGGATGACGTAAAGGTTCTGGCGTATCTCTCCATAGGTGAAGACGACCGGACTGGAGCGCCGTTTGTTGGAGATGGGCTGGGTCCACGCGTGGATCCACGCGGTACGGACAGTGACCCGCTGTCCGGCATTACTAATGTGCTTGGTTTAGCCTCGTCCGGAGGGACGGGCTATGCTTCATATTACCTGAACGCCAAAAGCAACCAAACCGGCATACCCGATCAAGACCCCAATTTCCCCGGCAGCTACTATGTGAATGCCGGCGCGCCAGCCTGGTGGAGCGCGCTTCAAACCATGACCAAAGCCACGAGCGGTCAGTCCGGTTTGGGAGAAATATTGAGCACCAACGTCGGGAACGCCCTCAATTGTGACGGCGTGTTCCTCGACACGGTGGATACCGCCGCCCCAAATACTTGGGGCACGCCCTATGAATGGACGGCTCCGGGGATGCAGGCGCTCATCCAAAGCATTCACACCAATTACCCAGGCAAGCTGCTCATGGCCAACCGCGGGCTGTTCTTTTTCGATCCCAACTTGAAGACCTATCCTTACACGATCCGACCTTATATTGATTTGGAGATGTGGGAGAGCTATTTCAGCGATTCATCCACCAACCTGATCTCTCCATATTTCTTGGACAACAAGTTCGAATATGCGCCAAAAGTAAATGCCGAAGCTGGACGACCGGATGGCTTTAACGTGCTGGTCATTGATTATGATCACACCCCGCCACAGCCGCAGGCAATTATCAACCAGGATTATGCCGAATGCATGAGCACTCAAGGATGGGCTCTATATCGCACAAATCCCTATTTGGATGAGCCACTAAACACCAACGCCGCCGCTTGGTTGGGAACCAACGTGGACACCCAACCCCCGGTATGGGACAGTACGGCAGCAACCAGCAGCAACGCCCCGCCACCGCGAGTCGGCGTCCAGGAAGTTGTGGCCGGCAACGGTAGCGCGACGGTTTATTGGGATGTTGCCTGTGATCAGACCGATCCTGTTCGTTATAACATTTATTATTCCATTGGCGGAACGGTCAACTTTGCGACAGCCAGCAAGATTTCCCATGTCTCGCCGAAGATTCCCGCCAACTATAACTATCCTTCGGGAACCGGGCCGGGCATTTATCCCTACTGTTACAATGTCACCGGATTGCAAAACGGCATGACGTATGCCTTTGCCGTTCGAGCGGAGGACAGTTGCAGTCCATCACACGAGGATACCAACACGGTTTCGATCGCCGTCGTTGCCGGAATGACTGGCCTCAGCACCTATAAAAAAGTTACGGTTGATGGTTCATTTGCCGATTGGACAGGTGTTCCTTGGGCGTATCAGGGGGCGGCAGATGGCAATCCAGTAAACTATTTGCAAGTTCAGTTGGCCAACGATACGAATAATCTTTACGGTCACGTCCGGCTTGCATCGCCCTACGCGCTCTTTTCGGATTATTATTCTCACCTTTTTTTTGACACGGATTTGAACTCCCAGACGGGCTACCCGGTTCCGGGAGCTTTGTTTGGCTCGGAAATGATGATTGAGACCGGCTATGGTTATGATCAGCGCAATGGCAGCTTCAATGCCGGGGCGATTTCAGGCTTGGGCTGGGCGGTCGCGCCGTCAGTCAGCACCAATGAGTTTGAGTTTCAAGTTTCACTCGCGGCGCAGTATCCAGGTGGGAGCAACGTTTTCAGCACCAACGCCTTCCGGTTGTTGTTGCAGGACGATCGTGGTCCTGAAACGGCCGTGGAAACCGGCATTGAGTATGTGATTTCGCCGCCTGAGCTGGGTCCGCTTTTCATTACCCAGTCGAACAACATCATTAACGTCATTTGGACGGGGCCTGGCACGCTGCAGTATTCCGCTTCGCTTGCCGCCGGGTCGTGGACGAATTTGAACAATGCGGCCAGTCCTTACACTTTTCAAGCGGGAAGCGGCCCACAATTTTTCAGGCTGGCCCAGTGAAATCGCACCGCACCAGCGTAACTGATCTGGATGAAATTAAAACAAGAATTTGATTTACGGTGAAGAATATACTCATGACCATCACCTTGGCGCTGCTTTCCAGCTTGGTTTGCCGCGCCCAAAGCCATGGAAAATTGGAAAACAGCGCCATCGCTTGGCAGTGGGATTCGTCGTCGGGCAAATTGGCGTCCGTTCTAAATGACAAAACCGACGGAACCGCGTTCAACATCAACAGCGAATGTTTTCAATTAGTGTTGGGAGACGGGAGAACAATAAAGGCTTCCGACTTCAAGTTGGTCAGGGCTCCGCGAACAGAAAAGCTGTCAACAGAACCGGAGTCACCCACTTTGGCGCGCCATTTTGCCGGCAGGCAAATGGTGTTGGAATTTTCCGATGCTCGGGATCATCTGATTGCAAACTGGAAGGCCGGTCTGCGCGAAGGCTCAACCTACGTGCAGCAGGAGTTGACGTTACGGGCGAGTGGAGGGGACGTGTGGATCAAGGAGATTGTCTTGTTTGACCAACAGGTGCCGGGGGCGAGAACAGTGGGGGTTCTGGATGGATCGCCGGTGGTGGCGGGCACATTTTTTTGCGGCTACGAGCATCCCATGGCGCAGAACACTGTTGAAGGAGATCATTATGTGCGGTGCCGTCTGGCACGTAATGCGGCGCTCAAGGACGGCGAGACGCTCGTTCAGAGTTTTGTGCTGGGAGTGGCAACGCCCGGCCAGATGCGGCGCGGTTTCCTCGCTTACACCGAGCGTGAACGCGCCCATCCCTACCGGCCATTTCTCCATTACAACTC
>Ga0335078_10005800_pt1 | contig 18264 bp, 15 predicted proteins | sample Lox_Sample_32_FD_206711 | JGI IMG/M metagenome (GOLD analysis project Ga0335078, IMG submission 206711) | Soil microbial communities from Loxahatchee National Wildlife Refuge, Florida, United States - Lox_Sample_3.2 | ecosystem: Environmental > Terrestrial > Soil > Wetlands | place: USA... | reverse complement strand
TTCCACGCGGATGGACGCGGCAACCCGCCTGGTAAGCAACCTCTCCGAGACGGTGCTGCTGGTGGCGCACACCGATGTAGCGTCGTTGTGGAGTGCGGCTCGCATCCAACAGTATTTATCTGAAGCCGGCGGACGAGAACGGGTGCGGCTGGTGTTGAACCGCTTCCGCAAAGTTCCGGGTTTCAGCGAAGCGGACGTAGAAGCCGCCTCGGGAATCAAGCTGTTGTGGAAGATTCCGAACCAGTATTTCGCGATTTCCACGGCCATTGACCGGGGCGTGCCGTTGATGCAGCAGAGCCATACCGAGATCGCGCGTTCGTTCATCGGACTGGCGCAGCGGCTCACCGAGAATGACGCCAGCGTGAAGCGCGAGGCGTGGTCGTTGTTTAAGACGGTTTAGTTTGGTCGTTAGTCGTTGGTCGTTGGCCAACAACAAACGGCGGATGAAGTGACGGGATGTGAATGGCTAACAGGGTCATGCCGAATCTGCAGACGTTCGAACGGACCGAGTACCAGCAGGTCAAAGCTGACCTGCACCGCAAGATCCTCGACCGCCTGGACCTGGAAAAACTGGGCCAGACCAAGGGCGACGCCGCGCGAGATGAAGTTTTGTTGCTGGTGCGCAATACCATCAACAGCGAGGCCGTCCCGCTGAGCTTTGCCGAACGGGAGCGGCTGGCGCGGGAGATTCTGGACGAAATCTTCGGCCTGGGGCCGCTCGAGCCGCTGCTCAAAGACCCCAGCATTTCCGACATCCTGGTAAACCGCTTCGACCGGGTCTACGTGGAGCGCGCCGGCAAAATCGAGCCAACCGGACTCACTTTTAAAGACGATCAGCACCTGATGCAGATAATAGACCGCATCGTGTCCCGCGTGGGCCGCCGCGTGGACGAGTCTTCGCCCATGGTGGATGCGCGTCTGGCCGACGGCTCCCGTGTGAACGCCATCATTCCGCCTCTGGCGATCGATGGGCCGTGCCTCTCCATACGCCGCTTTTCCAAAGACGCGGTCACAGCGCGCCACATGATCGAGAACAAGACCCTCACCGAACCTATGCTGGAGTTGCTTTCCGGCATGGTCAAAGGGCGGTTGAACATCCTGATCTCCGGCGGTACCGGCGCCGGCAAGACCACATTGTTGAACGTGCTTTCCGGCTACATTCCCAACTCGGACCGCATTGTCACCATTGAAGACGCGGCCGAACTGCAATTGAAGCAGGAGCACGTAGTGCGGCTGGAGACCCGCCCTCCGAACATTGAAGGCAAGGGCGCAGTGCGGCAGCGGCAACTGGTGATCAACAGCCTGCGTATGCGCCCCGACCGTATCGTGGTTGGTGAGGTGCGCGGCGAGGAAGCCTTTGACATGCTGCAGGCCATGAACACCGGCCACGAAGGCTCGCTGACCACCATCCACTCCAACTCACAGCGCGATGCGCTGGCCCGCCTGGAGAGTATGCTTTCCATGGCCAACCTGGGCATTCCGGAACGCGCCATGCGGCAGATGGTGAGTTCCGCGATCCATGCGGTGGTGCAGATTGCGCGCTTGACCGACGGCACCCGCAAAGTAGTGGCGATTTCCGAGGTCACCGGCATGGAGGGCGAGGTAATCTGCATGCAGGACATCTTCACTTTCGAACGCTACGGCATTGACGAAGGCGGCCGGGTGCGGGGCGTCTTCAAGGCCATGGGAATCCGTCCCAAGTTCGCCGATAAGCTGGCGACCTCCGGATCGCGGCTTCGTCCGGCGCTGTTCGACTCGAGAATGGAGATTTAGAATTCAGGGATTGTTATGGTTCCGTTATTCATCGCCATCATCGCTTTTGTCGTAGTCGCGGCGGCGGTCTTCATCGTCTTCTCGATCGTGGACCAGCGCAACGCGCAGGCGCGCCTGCTGCGCGAGCGCCTTGCGGCGGTGCAGAAGGCGGCGGAGCGCTCGCCCAGCGAAGATCTGGCCCTGTTGCGCGACGAGATGTTGAGCGAGATTCCCGCGCTCGACAATCTCCTGCGCCGTTCGGCGCGAGTAAGTAACCTGCAGACCTATCTTTCCCAGGCGGACATGAAACTCCGCGCGGGAAACATGCTGATGCTTTCCCTGGGTTGCGGCGTGGGGGTGGGAGTAGTGGCCGGGCTGGCGGGGCTGGCGGCGCCGTTTGCGGCGGTCGGCGCGCTAGTCGGTCTGTTGCTGCCCTTCGCCTTCGTTTCTTACAAGCGCGGCAAGCGGTTTCAGGAGTTCGAAGAGCTTTTCCCGGAGGCGATTGACACGCTGGCGCGCGCAGTTCGGGCAGGTCACGCCTTGACCACCGCCCTGGAGTTGATCGGCAATGAAGTCACCGAGCCGGTGGCTTCCGAGTTTCGCAAGCTTTTCGAAGAACAGAAATTCGGGCTGCCGGTGCGCGATGCGCTGGTCAATTTGACCGAGCGGGTTCCCTTGGTGGACGTGAAGTTTTTTGTCACGGCGGTGATGCTGCAGCGCGAAACCGGCGGCAATCTGGCGGAGATTCTGGATAATCTTTCGTATGTGATTCGCGAGCGTTTCAAGATTTTGCGGCAGGTGCGGGTTTACACCGCCCAGGGGCGGCTTACCATGGTCCTGTTGATGGGATTGCCACCGGTGATTGTGCTGGTGATGTTGCTGATGAATCCGGCGTTCATCCGGCCGCTGTTTACCGATCCCATCGGCCATACCCTGATCGTCAGCGGTATTGCGCTGCAGACGGTCGGCTATTTCGTGATTCGCAAGGTGATTCAGATTCAGGTTTAAGGCGATTTAGTTTTAGAGCGGTCCAGGTATAGAACATGCAACTGCTGGTTGTCGTAATCTTCTTGACCGTGGCGGTGGTGGTCTTTCTCTTCGGGGCGGCGGCCTATGCACCTTCCTCGGTGATTGGCTCCCGTCTGCGCGCCATGGGCTGGCAGAAAGAACACGAGCCGCAGAAGCCGCCGCTGCGGGAACGCTTCGAGCAAGTCCTGGATCCGCTAAGCAAGGCGCTGCCGCTTTCTCCTGACGAAGTCTCGCGCACCCGGGCGTGGCTGATTCAGGCCGGGTACCGCGAGCAACGCCACTTGGCCGCATACGTCGGACTGCGCTTCCTGCTGGCGTTCCTGGGCCTGATGACCGTGATAGCCGTTTCAGGCTTCCGCAGCCTTCCCCTGCTGGTCGCTGTGACAGCGCTGGGCTTCTTTATACCGCGCTTCATTTTGAAGCGGATGATCAAGAAGCGGCAGATGCTCATCACCCTGGGCTTGCCCGACGCTCTTGATCTGACCGTCATTTGCATGGAAGCCGGGCTTGCCCTCGACCAGGCCCTGATGCGGGTGGGCGAGGAGTTGAAGCATGCGCACCCCGAACTGAGCGGCGAGCTTCACCTGGTCAACCTCGAGATGCGGGCCGGCAAGCCGCGCACTGAGGCTTTGCACAATCTGGCGTCGCGTACCGGTGTGGATGACGTTCGTTCCCTGGTGGCCACGCTGGTGCAGACCGACCGCTTCGGGACCAGCGTGGCGCAGGCCTTGCGGGTGCATTCCGATTCTTTACGTACGGAAAGGCGGCAGAGGGCAGAGGAAGCAGCCGCCAAAACGACGATCAAGATGGTTGTCCCCCTCGTTTTGTTTGTTCTGCCTTCCATTATTTTTGTAACTCTGGGTCCCGCTGTGATTCAGTTGATTCGCACGCTGGCGCCAGAAGCAGGGCGGTAAACTTGAAGTCCCTCCCCCTAGATTCAATCCAGTGGCTGTGTGTCCGAACTCAGGAGCAGTGATGTCGTTGCCGGGCCCTAAAGGATATGCATTCAACCAGACGCGCCGCGCGTATCTGGCAACACGCCTGCGCGTGGCCGAGACCCACTGGTCGCGGCTGCGCGGACTCATGATGGCCGAAGCGGCCGTCTTCCCCCAGGGGCAGGGTCTGTGGATCACTCCCTCTCATGGAGTGCATACGTTTGCCATGCGTTTCCCCATTGACGTGATTTATCTCGACCGGGAGAGAATGGTGATCCACATGGAGCAGAACCTGAAACCGTGGCGGGTCGCGGCAGTGCGCCGAAGGGCGGAATCAGTATTGGAACTGCCCGGCGACACTCTGAACTCAACCGGCACCGCCATCGGCGACCGTATCGAGATTGTATTGGGTAAAACCCCGGAGGAAGCAAGGCCGTGAGCGTGATGGAAGCAACCACCCCCATTGTCGTGAGCGACGCTCCCAAGTTGCTGGTGGAGTGGTCGTCCCCGTGGGAGGAATTCCGCACCGCGCTGCGCCCTGCCATGCAGCGCTCTCCGCGGCGGCTGGCGGGCGAGGCGAACCCGGGATTGTTTCCTTATCGCGGCATCTTAATTACTTGGTCGGGCGAAGTGCTGCTGCTGTTCCTGCTGATCTGGCTGCCCTTCAAGCTGGCCGGTATGCAGCCTTATCAGCCGCCGCCGAGGCCCAAGTACGATGTGATCTATTTCTCCGGTGACGAACTGCCGCAGACCCAGGATTTGGGCGGCGCGGAGTCAGGCCGCTCGGGCCGCGCTGGTGGACGGGAAGCCTACCATCGTACCCAGACGATCCGGGTAGCGCGCGGAGACCTGGTGCGCGAGCGCGTGGTGGACGCTCCGAACCTCAAGCTGCCGCATTCGGATTCCGCGGTTCAGAACCTTCTGGCCTACGCGCGGACGCCGGGACCGCCCCCTACCGAGGGCATGAAATCATCGGCGCGTTCGCTGGTCGCGCCGCAAACGTCCATTGTCGCGCCACCGCCGGACGTAGAGCGCGACCAGACCCAGGCCATGCCTTTGCTGCAGGCCAATGCCGTTGCCCCGAGTCCGGTTTCGCCGCAACGCAAATTGCCCTGCCTTGATTTGCCCGGCTCTCACGCGGTGCAGGTAGTGCCCCCGCCGGTCTCCGCGCCCGTTCAGGATTCCCATCAGCAGGCCCTGCTGTCGCTTCCAGCTCCGAGCGTAGTCGCGCCCCCGCCCACACAGGTGGCGCGCCAGGTCTCACCCTATGGTCCGGGTTATGGACCTGGCGAGTTGCAGAAGCAGGTCGTGCCTCCGCCAGTCCAGCTGGGGAACGCAGCTTCCACCCGGCAGGAACAAGGATTCGGCGGCAACGTGAACGTGGTACCGCCTCCGGCACAACTCGCAGATGCCGTTGAGCAGCGGCACCCCATGGGTGGATTGGGTGGTGGCGCCAGCGTGGTTCCTCCTCCGCCCTCGCTCACTGGCGGGAGTGCAGTGGGCGGCATGGGACGCGGCAACGCCGGCAACGGCCGCGGCGCGCCCGGTGAACTGGGCGATGTTGCAGCGCCGCCCAACAGCGGTGGCAATAACAACGGAAGCGGCGTGGTAATCTCCAACCGGCCCGGCTCTCGCGTGGGAATTCCGGGTGGAGGAGGAACTGGCGCTTTGGCCATGTCACCGAAGGGCGGCGCGCAGCCAGGACTTGGCGGCTCAGGCGGCGGATCGAGCATCGGCCGGGGCAACGGGCCGGGCAGCGGCTTCAGCGGAGAAGGTTCGGGCGCTGGCAAATCCGGGCTGGGCGCTGGATCTGATCCCAATGCCCGCGGAGGAATTTCACCCTATCCCGGACCGGGCGGCGCCGGCGACGCCATGGGAGGAAAGTCGGCGACGCCGGGAGTTTCCATTCGCGGCGGCACCAACGTTGTTGTCCTGCCCAGCTTTGGCTCGGCCAGCGATCCACCAGCGCAACCAGGACGCTCCTCTGTAGGGACCACGGAAAAGGGGCCGGAGATCACAATCGTCGCCTCCTCGCGGTCAGGCGGCGCTTTCAACTTCTATGGCCTGCTCAAGGGCGACAAGGTATACACGATCTACATCAATACGACGATTGGAACGGCCGTAATGCAGTATGCCGACCCCACTTCAGAATCGCATCCCTATGCAGACGATTTGGGACGCCCCGATGTCGTGCGCGCTGACCTGCCCGCCGGACTGCAGCGCTCACGCCTGGTGATCGCCTGCGTGCTGGACCGCACCGGCGCGCTGAAGAACATGCAGGTACTGGAGGCGGGCCCGGCGCTGATGACGAGCAAGGTTCTCGCCAGCTTGCCTCATTGGAAGTTCCGTCCCGCGCAGCGGGGAACGAAGCCAGTGGAAGTGAACGCCATCATTGGCTTCAATATCAACGTAGAAGACCGATTCTGACGCGCAAGTCCTTCCAATCGCCCGTGAATTCACGAGGAGGATGAAAACCACTGGGCGAGATCGCTCGATTGCCTCGAACTTCAACCCGCTCGCTTGAACAGAACGGCGGTGTTGTCCTCATGCAGCACCTTCCATCCGGAAGACTCTCTGAGAACGCCACCCAGCGGCGACCCGAGTGGCACCAGCACCCAATTTACCTGTTTCTGTTCCAGCACCCGGTCCCAGCCCGGTTCGACGTGGATGACCTTCAAATAATCCTTTAGGAATTGCGCGCCGTACAAATCGTGGCGGTCGTCCAGCACAACTTTGGTTTGCGGGTAGAGGCGGTAGATGAGATACCCGCCCCATGAGTCGGGACAGAAAATCGGGCCGGCAATTCCCTGCTCCCTAACCATGTCAATCGCTTGCACGGGGAAACGCTGCGCGCTAAAGTGAGCACTCATGAGTTGATCCCCGCCCAGCCTTCCACCGTTGATCGCCGTCGCACACAGGAAGACCACCCCCACCGCCGGCCACAGATGAGCACGAGCGCCGGCCTCGACACTATCCATGCGCAGAGAAAAAGACTTGACCCGCTGAAAAAGCCCGCGAAGGCCGGGCCGAATCTCCTCGCTTGCGGCCGCATTGCCAATGATGTCGCCAAGCCATGGCGCAATCACCAGGCAAAGAAGAATCGAAGACAATGGCAGATTTCGCGCAGCATACAGACCGCTATAAGCAGCGAACAGCACCACCAGCAACTGCGATGGCCGCAGCGGTCCGCGGCGAAGGGCCAGCGCGGCCAGGGAAATCAGCAGCAGAAGAGCAAAACATTGTTGCGGCACGCCATGAAAATTTGGCGAGAGAAATTCTTCAATGTGGTTCATCAGAAAACGGTTGGTGAGGTACTGGTAAACATGAACATGCAGCTTGTAGCCATGGGGATTCACCAGGCTGGCCAGCAGGCAGGCCGCGGTCACCGTCGCCAGCCGCCGCAGGGCGGAAATTGCATTCTTCCTCTCGGCCAAATCCAGGGAGGTAAGCCAACGAACTGCTGCACTCAGCATGTAGATCCCCAGGAGCGCGAACCCTACCAGAAATCCGCCGTGCAGATTGACCCACAGCAAGGTCAGAACCGGCAACCAGAAGAGACGTCGCGCCGTAAGAGGCCTCGTCTCAGATAAGTCCAGCAGTTGGAACCACAGAATCGCGAAAAGCCAGCTCACAATGTGCGGCCGCGCCAGAAAGTGGATGGTCGAAGCTCCCACCGCAAGCAACAGCAGAACCACATTCACCGGCAGGTTTCCCCCGCGTGCCTGCATCAGGCGGAAGGTCAGCGCGAACGTGGTCGCGATAATGATCGCCGTGAACAAGGCCACGCCATTCAGCCCCAGCCGGTGGTGGATGGCGGCGATCAGCACGTCATACAGCCATTCCCACGCGTACCAGGGTTGGCCCTGCATGGTGGAGGAGAACGGATCAGTGCGGGCGATGCTGTGAGTCTGCAGAATCAGTTCGCCATTGCGGATGTGCCAGCCGATGCCGGCATCATTCAGCAGGCGGGAAGCGAGCGCGCCGCAGCTCCATGAAAAAGCCAGTACCAGGAAGATGAGGTCCGCAACCGGAGGAAAAAGCAGATGTGTCCAAATCGAAGACGAACCGGACGTGTTTGAGTTTGCGGGCAAACGTTCTGTCCAGTGATTGGGACTTCGCTCGAAGCGGCCCGGCGCGCGGTCGAGATGCTCCGGCAGCGAAGGGGCCATCTTACCCGATTGCCGGCACATCCCGCGATTACGGTTTGCTGTACGGAGTGGAACAGGCTCTCAACCAGGCCACCGCTTCTTTGCGCCCTTGCGAACCTTGCGGTAAACCTCACGACGGCGGCGCCCGCAAAGCCACGGTGCGAGACCAAAGCAGAACATACGCGTCAGGGAAACTCAGCCGTGAAACGTAAGATATCCAATCCCCACGCGCATATGATGAAGCAGCGCATCAGAGTAGCTGGCCGCGATTGTCAGCCCTAACGCAGCATGGATCAGTCCCAAAGGATAAATGCTGCGGTAGCGCCGGAAAATTTCGCAGAAGATCACTCCCCCGGCGAAGCTCGCTACCGTCAGCAACGGGCTGGGAATGTGGGCAACGGAAAACAGCAATGCCGTTCCCCACACCGCGCGCGAGCTTCCTAACACTGATTCCATCCGCACATAGAAAAACGATTGCAGCATGAACTGCTGCATCAGCGCCCAAATGGCATATTGCGACGCGTTCCACCACGAGATGGCATAGCTTGGCTGCTGAAATTGACCAGTGAGTACGGCGAGAAAAACCAGCGACACCGTCAGCATTACGCCCAGGCCGAGAATCTTGAAGAAGGTCGCGGCTTTGGGCAGTTTGAGGCCCAGCGTCTGAAGAGATGGGTCGTCGAGCCAGAGAAAAAGCGCTATACAGATAACGGCGCCAAACACGAAAAAGCTGTTGGCCGGGCCGCGCCGCGTCCAGACAGCCCCAAGGACCAAACAGTACACGAAGCCCAATTGCAGCCACGCCGGCACGAACGAACGTTTCCCCGCTGCCTCAGGCCGAGAGCTGCAATCCGGCAATTGAGCGCTACACACCAATGACCGCTACCAGCTCCTTCACCGCGCCGGCGCTCTTGTTCAGCGCGGCCTGTTCTTCGGGAGTGAGCTTGACTTCGAGAATCTGCTCGATTCCCTTCGCGCCCAGCTTTACCAGCACCCCCACATACAATCCTTTGATGCCGTATTCCCCTTCCAGATAAGCGGCGCAAGGCAGGATCTTTTTCTTGTCTTTGAGGATCGCTTCCGCCATCTCAGTCACCGCCGCCGAAGGCGCGTAGTAGGCGCTGCCGGTCTTCAGATATTTCACGATTTCGGCGCCGCCGTCGCGTGTCCGCTGGACCAGTTTTTCGATCGTCGCCGCGTCCAGCAGTTCTGTGATCGGAATGCCCGAGACACAGGAATAGCGCGGCAGGGGCACCATGGTATCGCCGTGGCCGCCAAGAACGAATGCCGTAACATTTTCCACGCTCACCTTAAGTTCATCGGCAATGAACGCCCGGTAACGCGCAGAATCAAGCACGCCCGCCATGCCAATCACCCGCTCACGGGGAAACCCGCTCATCTTGTACGCGGCCTGGGCCATGGCATCCAGCGGATTCGATACGACGATAAGAATGCAGTTCGGCGAATGCTGCACCACCTTGCTCACCACATCTTTCATGATTTTGTGGTTTGTATTGAGCAGGTCGTCGCGGCTCATGCCCGGCTTGCGTGGAATTCCGGCGGTAATCACCACGATGTCGGACTTCGCCGTATCGGCATAGTCATTCGTGCCGACTATGTGACAGTCACGCTTTTCAATAGGCATGGCTTCGAGCAGGTCGAGCCCTTTACCCTGCGGCACACCTTCGATAATGTCAATAAGAACGACGTCGGCCAGTTCCTTGGAAGCGATCCAATGGGCGGTGGTCGCGCCAACATTCCCTGACCCTACAATAGTAACTTTCTTGCGCATAAGGTTCCTTTCCCTGCCAATCAGCACTCAGCAGTCGGCACTGCATTTAGCCCGCAATCGCCATTCCCATGTCGAACGCAACATGCCTGGCCAAATGCTAACTGCCAAGTGCCAAATGCCTTAAACCATCACTGCCGCATCCATGTTCTCAATAATGCACCCCGCAAACTCGCTGGTCTTCACTTTGGTCGCGCCTTCCATCAGGCGTTCAAAATCATAGGTCACTCGCTTCTGTTCGATGGTGCGCTCCATGCCCTGCTCGATCAAATCCGCCGCCTCATTCCAGCCGAGAAAGCGGAACATCATCACGCCGGAAAGAATCACCGAGCCGGGATTGATCACGTCCTTGTCGGCATATTTCGGCGCAGTACCGTGTGTTGCCTCGAAGACCGCGTAACCATCGCCGATGTTCGCCCCCGGCGCGATTCCCAGCCCGCCCACCTGCGCGGCACAGGCATCGGAGATGTAATCGCCATTCAGGTTGGGCGTTGCCAGAACGGTGTATTCATCGGCGCGGGTCACCACCTGCTGAAAGATCGAATCGGCAATGCGGTCGTTGATCATCAGCTTTTTCTTCCACGCGCCTTTTCCGTGGGTCGAGTAAATCGCGTCCAGCACAGCTTGCACTTCTTTTTCCACGGACTGGCGAAACTCCGGAGGCGCAAACTCCATCCCCGGCTCCACCAGCGCCGCATTCTCCGCCACGCTGAGATTAGGGTTCCTGTCCTTGTTGTCCACGATCCAGCTCTCGCGCTCGGTTACGACTTTGTCGCGAAATTCCTCCGTCGCCAACTCATATCCCCACTTGCGGAACGCTCCCTCAGTGAACTTCTGGATGTTCCCCTTGTGCACCAGCGTAACGGATTTCCGCCCGCTCTCAAGCGCATACAGGATCGCCATGCGCACCAGCCGCTTGGTTCCGGTAATTGAAATCGGTTTGATGCCCACGCCCGAGTCAAGGCGTATCTGTTTCTTGCCGCCCTTCAGCATGTCTTTATTCAGAAATTCGATCAGCTTCGCAACTTCCGGAGTTCCCTGCTCCCACTCCACGCCCGCGTAAACATCCTCCGTGTTTTCCCGATAAATGACGATGTCCATACGCTCGGGGTGCTTCACCGGCGAGGGCGTGCCTTTGTAGTACTTCACCGGGCGCACGCAGCAATAGAGGTCGAGAAGCTGGCGCAACGTTACGTTGAGCGAGCGAATCCCGCCGCCGACAGGCGTAGTCAGCGGGCCCTTGATCGCGACCCGGAAATCTCGAATCGCATCCACGGTTTCATCCGGCAGCCAGGTATCGAACTTTGCCTTGGCTTTCTCTCCCGCGAAAACTTCATACCACGCCACCCGCCGCTTGCCCTTATAGGCTTTCTCCACGGCGGCATCGAACACGCGCACCGAAGCTTTCCAGATGTCGCGCCCGGTTCCGTCGCCTTCGATGAACGGAATGACCGGATTGTCCGGCACCTGGTAGTGTCCGCCGCTGTAGCCGATCCTGGCGCCATTCTGGGGCACAGGAACTCCGTTGTATGAAGCCGCCATCAGTTTCCTCCGCCAGCCATGTCAAGGATGATGAGTCGTAAACGACTAATTATAAACGGCGATGTAGTGCCGGGGTTTTGAACATGCGCTTTCTTTTCGCCGTCCCCGGCCATTTCGGCACTGCTCGCACTGAGAACTGAGATCTAAGATCTGAGAACTGGTTTTCACACAACAAACTCATGCAAGCCTTGTGCCAGTGTCTTTCATGGAAGGTCACTCGGAAACAACCCGTTCTCAGATCGAGTTCTCAGTTCCCGCTGTTCTTCTCGATACAATGTGGAAATGCTTCGTCTTGCCTTGGGGCTGCTCAGAGGTGTGCTCCCCGTGTTTCTTCTCTCCGCCGCTGCCCTGGCACAACAACCCCAGGCTGCTGCGGTTGAGGATGCGGAAACGCTTCCGCCATCGGCGCCGCGCCCCGCATCTCCGCCCCACCGCTTCTGGGACCGCGAGAACACACTCCTGTTCACCGGAATCGGCGTATTCCGCGGCCTCGACTACGCCTCCACCCGCAACATGCAGGCCCGTGGCCGCGAAGAACTTCTGCTTCCCGATGACGTGGTCAACAACTCAGCCGGCTTTGCCAGCCTCGAAGCCGCCAGCACTGCAGTTTCCGTCGGCATTTCCTACTGCCTGCACCGCGCCGGCCATCACAAGTTGGAGCGCTGGCTCTCAATCGGCCACATTGGCGTCACCGGCTTTGGCGTGGCCCGCAACTACTGCCTGAAATCAAAACACCCCGCGGCGCAAGGCCCTTAGAAATCCTGCCATCGCCGCGGCTCAACCCATCTCTGGCGTGCCCACAATCCTGGCGTAAATGCGGCGCACGCCCTCAAACGTGCGAATGATCTCCGCCTCCAACCCTTCCGGAAAATCCCGCTCCAGAATTTTGGCCGTCAGCTTCTCGCTCACCTGGCGGGCATGCTCGGTTGCGGGCAGCCAACGCAGCGGACGCCCCACCGCCAGCCTCACCACGTGCTGCGTGGCGCGCAGCAATTCCGCCGCATGGTCGAGCGTGGCTGCATCCGCCTTCTCCAGCAAACCAGCTTCCGCGCAGCGCCAGAGGCGGTCGCGCAGGGTCCCGAGCTTCTCGGGAATGCCATGCTTGATCATCAGATATCCGGAAAGAAAATCCACGTCATACAGCCCCCCAGCCGAACTCTTCAGACTGTTCCCCGGGGCCTCCGACGCCTCGATCCGCAGGCGCATCTCCCGCACCGCAGGCAGAAACGCTGGGTCCGCCGCCATGCGCTCGAATGAAATCTTCGCCGCCGCCAAGGCACGCCTGCCGAGTTGCTCTTCGCCTGCCAAAAAGCGCAGCTTGGTATACATCAGCGCCTCCCAGGGCTGCGCCTCCTGCTCGCAATAAGATGCCAGTTGCACCGGCGTCATGACCAACTCGCCTTCCCCACCGCGAGGACGTAACCGGGTATCCACCGAAAACACCATTCCATCGCGGGTGTAGGCGGCGAGCGCCTGCACCATCCGTTCCACCGCCTTCCCCAGCACGAAGCGGTCGTGGCCTCCTTCGCAGACAAACAGCAGGTCCGCGTCCGACAGCACGTCGAACTCACCGCTTCCCAGCCTGCCCACTGCCATCACCGCCAGGCCGCCGGGCGCCCCCGCGATCTCGAATGCGGTGGTAATGGCGTCCTCGGCCGCCGCGCTGTTCGCGGCCATCGCTTGGTACACTCCCCGGCGCTCGTTAATGTCGCGCGCGCCCGCGCCGAACACGCGGTGCCGGTAGTGCTGCCGCAGCAGCGAAAGCTTCTCGCCGTAAGAACCAGAGGAGGCCGCCAGGTAGGCAAACACCGGATCGCCCGCGGCCCGGCCCGCTCCCAGTAGATTGCCAAACAGGTGGCCGCCTCCGCGGCGCTGCGGCGGCTCATCCCAATCTGCCAGAGTGGCGATCTCCTCAGGATGGCGGACCAGAATGTCCGTCAGATATTCGCTGTTCTCAAATACTTCCAGCGCGCGCTCGATGGCATCCGCATGGCGCACCACTGCGGCATAGCGCTGCGAACTGGTAAAGGCAGAACTGAGAAAACGAAACAGGTTCTTGCGGGCGTGTGGACTCCAATTCCCGCCCACCGCAGCTTCATGGATTGCGGGGGTATCTTCCGCCAGCCGCCCCAACATCTGCTGGCTCGACTGGTCCCCAAGGCTGGCGTCAGGCGGCGCTTGCAGTTGGAATTCTGCGTCCGCCGCTTCCTCGCGCCGCCGGGTCTGCTGCTGAAAAATAATCCGCCGGTAAATCTGCGCCACCGCATCCATGCGCCGCCGCACCACTCCGGGCAGATCGGCCAGTCGGTATACTCCCGGCGCATAGCCCTCCATGCTGCGCTGCAGGTTGCGCAACTCCCCCTCGGCCCCGGGCATGCGGTGCGTCTGCTGCCCCTCCCGCAATTGCAGGCGGTGCTCCAGATGGCGCAGAAATTCATATGCGCTGGTCAGTTCGTGAAAATCCTTGCCGCTGATGTGCTGCTTGTCGTGCAGCTTCTGCAACGAGAACAGCGTCCCGCCCGACCGCAGCCATGGCTCTTCGCCGCCGTAAACCCGCTGCAGGCATTGCACCAGAAACTCAATGTCGCGAATGCCGCCGCGGTCAATCTTGACGTCAATACTCTCCCCGTCCGGCTCGATGGTCCGCCGGCGATAGCGCCCCGCATGCATCTTCTCCCGCGCCACCAGCGCGGTTTTGATGGCCGCAAAGTTAATTCCCGCGGTGTAGACATCGGGCTGCACACCGCGAATAAACTCCCGTGCCAGGGCTTCGTTCCCCGCCGAGTAGCGGACTTTGATCAGCGCCTGCCGCTCCCAGTCATGCGCGGTGTGGGCGTAATAATCCAGCGCCCGCGACAAGCTGATGGCCAGCTCACCCTCGTTCCCTTGAGGCCGCAGGCGCAAGTCAATGCGAAACACCGCGCCCTCGCGGCTGGTGCGCGACAGAATCTCCGTCACCTGCTGCGCCAGGCGGACGAAATATTCGTGGTTCGAGATCTGCGCCTGCGGCGGCTCCTGCCCGTCCCCAAAGATGTACAGCAGGTCCACATCCGAGCTGTAGTTCAGCTCATTGCCCCCAAGCTTCCCCATGGACAGCACTGCAAAGGGCGTATCCACCAGACGTCCCGCTGAATCCAGGTGTTGCGGCGCTGCATACCGCTGCTGCAGCACGCTCTCCGCCGCCCGCAGCGCGTCTTCGATCAAAACGTCGGAAAGTGCGGAAATGTCCGCCGTGGTTTCCGCCAGCGGCGCGATCTTCAGCACATCGCGCAGCATGATGCGCACATACTCCCGGCGTTTGAAACGCGCCAGCAGATACGAGACGTCGGTTTCAAACGAGCGTGCCCGAAACCGCGCCAGACTTTCGTGGAATTCTTCCCTCGAAAAACTCCGGTCCAGGTTGCGGTCGCGCAGAAAAGCCTGCAGCAGATCAGGATTCTGCAGCAGTTCCTCGCCCAGGAAACGGCTGTGGCCGAAAACCAGCAGCGCATAGTGGGCCAGAAAATAGTGCTGATCGAGCAGGCGCGCGATCTCGCTCGAGCCCTCCAGCATCCGATCGAACAGAATCAGGGAAGAATCCGGGTCGGGCGACTCCGCCAGCAGTGACGGCAAACTGGACGCCAGCCCAGGCGAAATCCGTCGCGTGACCCGCAGGAACTGCCCACGCGCAGACTCAGGATCTGCGAAAGGAATGTGCGCCAGCTGCGGCTCTGGCTTAGCGCCCCCAACTCCTGGGGCCGCGTCCGGCTCCAGAGTCTTCGAACCCGCGCTTCGAGGCGAACTCCCGCTCTCCTCGCTCGCTTCGCTGGCACGGAGCGGAAGCTTAGGATCGCTCGGCGGTCGGCTCCTCGACAAAGTTCAGTCCACTGGCCAGCATAGCATGCCCATGTAGGCGCAGGCGTCCGCGCCCGTGCAGCTTACAACGCAGCCTCTGCGTCCTCGGCGGAAGTTCTCCGCGTTTTCGGCGTTTTAAGCTTTTCGCACACACCAAACCAGACGCTCACCACCTGCGAGAGCCAAAGTACTTTCTGACCCCAATCGTGTTGTAGCGCCCCCAGGGCCCATTCGGACCCAGGTCGGCCGCGCCCAGGTTAGTGTCGCGGACGCCCAGTCGTTTGAACAAAAAATGTTGCGTAGCCCGCAGCTCAAATCCCTTGCCCAGGTAAATCCCCGCGCCCCACGAGCGTTCAATGCCAATCGGATCGAACGACCAGGTATAAAGCGTCTGCGGAATATTTCTACCGAACAGGAAAGTCGGCTCGCCGAAGAGCATAAAGCGGCGGAAAACACTCCGCCCAAATGGCCGGATCTCCACATTCCCCGAAATCATGTAGCGCGCAAACATCGTGCAGGGCGCATTCACCCCGCCGTAGTCCCCGGCGTTCGCGGCGCAAATATTGGGATCAATTTCATTGTGCGGCCCCGCCAGGTCAAACTGCGCATAGCCCCACAAAGTGTCGCGAGGAAAGAACATCCGCTCCTCGCCGCTCGCAGCGGCGCTGGGCGCAGCCGGTTGCTGCGCCATTCCTACACCGGTGAACGCCAGCCATACCACCATCCACAAAAGCCTCTTCATTGGGCCTCCACAAAACGCCAGCTTGAAATGAATTGCAGGAGAGCAAGCAGATTTCGGGCTCACGCCCGGCCGACTCGTAAAAGTGGCGCTTAATTCTACTCTCCGTGTCCAGGAGGCATCTGGAAGGCAGCTGTTGCCGGCGACCGTTGATTTCCTTCGTGGGATTTCTTCGTGAACCTTCAGTGTGCTTGGTGGTTGCTTTTGAAGCCTGCAGTTCCATAAGAACTAGAGCCAACCACCAGGCCTTTGGATGTTTGCATTGTCGGCGAGACGCTTGCGGCGCCTGCCCAGCATCCGTTATCCTCGACACCATCCTTTCCGGATTACGGGGGCGCCATGTCATTCCCAATCGTTCGTCATCTTCTGCTCGGGTTGCTCTTCATGTCTGTTGCTTCAGGATCTACCGCTCGCGGCATCTACGATTTCACTCTGCCTTCTATTGACGGCAAACCCATGCCCCTCGCTGACTTCAAGGGCAAGGTCGTGCTGCTGGTCAACGTAGCCAGCCGCTGCGGCTACACTCCGCAGTATTCGGCTCTGGAAGCCGTATATGAAAAGTACAAAGCCCGCGGCTTTGTCATCCTCGGCTTCCCCGCCAATAACTTCGGAGCGCAGGAGCCGGGCACCAACCAGGAAATCAAAACCTTCTGCTCGCGCAAGTACAACGTGAGCTTTCCCATGTATGCCAAAGTTTCTGTCAAGGGAGATGATCAGACGCCGCTCTATCAATACCTCACTAAGCAGACCGCACCCGCGCTGGAAGGCGATATCAAGTGGAACTTCACCAAGTTTCTGGTGGATCGCAGCGGCCGCGTCGAGCAACGATTCGAACCCGCGGTCACACCCGATTCCCCTGAAGTGGTCTCGGCCATTGAGAAGCTTCTGCAGCAGTAGGAGTCTGCGCGATGCCCAGCAATCCCCCGGTTTCCTCTACCGAAATCCATATGAATTATTTTTATTCTTCCAATAAGTAGAATCGTAGGCCGCTAAAACCCCATTTGTTTCTTGCAGTTACGTTTGGCGAGTGTATTGCAATGTACACTTTGCACAGGACTCCATGCGCCGTGGGGGCAAATGATGGGTCAAGAAGTTTCAGTTTCGTATCAGGCCGTTAAGAGCCGGGTCTACAAGTTGATCGACTCCCTTGTGGAAGGTTCCAAGACTGAAGAAGATGTCCAGGCGTCGGTTCGCCGCTGGTGGAAGCTCATTCACCCGACCGACCGTCCCATGGCACAGAAATATTTGCGCGAAGTACTGCTCAAATCGAATGCGACTCTGGCCGCCATCTCCGAGGGCCTCACTACGATTCGAGAAGTCGAGGCCCTGCGCGAGCCCACCGTAACCCTACCCAAGGGCGTCCAGTTCCCTGCCGCCCAGTCCGCCCGCTCTTTCATGGGCCGCTCCGTCTAGGTTTGCGGCCGCTCCCGCAAACCAAATCTACCTCACACCCATTTCGGCTCACCCATCTCCGGAAACGCTTACGCCCGAGAGCCATCACGCTGTAGCCACGAATAGATACCACGCGACCCGTCATTTTCCCGCGCTTCCCGCGCGAGAAACGGGGACCGAGACCCCCGCCCGAAGCTCTTCGCCCCTGTTCCCTGTCTCCCAGCGGCAAGACCCGGTGTACCCGATACATCGAGCATCGCCTCGGGCCCTTTTCTCAGGCCCCGTCAAGCACCTTACACGGACAAGCATTTGAAAAGGGCACGGCTTCCAGCCGTGCCAACAACATCCGAAATCGAGGCGACGCGCCGATCAGGCGCAACTACCTCAACGCCGTACGCTGCCAGCCGCCGTGGCCGGGTGCCCCATCCTCTTTCGCGTTCTTTGCGAAAAAGGGCGGGCCCAGTTGAATAACATTTCCAAGTGGGCGGGTGGCGCACCCTTTCTTCCTCACGCGCACATTCTAATTCGAGGGTGCCCCATCCTTTCGCGTTGTTTGCGAAAGGGTGGGCCCGGTTGAACGCCTTCCCGTTCTTGCACTCTTCCACGATTTTCCTCGCGCCGCTCAGCCGTTTCCCCGCCGTCCAGAATATATTTTCAAAGTGACCTACCGCCTGCAACCTTACTACGGCAACCGTCACCTGCATTTCATAACTTGCAGTTGCCATCGCCGCCAGCCCTGGCTGGGCAGCCCAGTGCGTCGGAACCAGTTTCTCCGAGTTGTAGAACAAGTATGCCAGCGGTATCGCTTCGTGGTTGTGGGCTACGTGGTGATGCCTGAGCACATCCATCTGCTGATCAGTGAGCCGGAGAGAGGCACGCCCTCGAGCGTGATGCAGGTCTTGAAGCAGCGCTTCGCACGGCAAGTGCTGAAACAGATCAGGCGAGGGCAAAGCTCATCCCAACTCGGGCTCTGGGAAGAATGAAGAGCACGTTTGGCAGCGCCGCTTTTATGATTTCAACATATGGAGCCAGGAGAAACGCATCGAGAAGCTGCGCTACCTGCACCGCAATCCGGTGAAGCGCGGCCTGGTGCTCGAGCTCCAG
>Ga0335078_10005799_pt1 | contig 18267 bp, 18 predicted proteins | sample Lox_Sample_32_FD_206711 | JGI IMG/M metagenome (GOLD analysis project Ga0335078, IMG submission 206711) | Soil microbial communities from Loxahatchee National Wildlife Refuge, Florida, United States - Lox_Sample_3.2 | ecosystem: Environmental > Terrestrial > Soil > Wetlands | place: USA... | reverse complement strand
CGAGCACCCGCAGCTGGAATTCTGGCTCGAGCCCGGTCGGTATCTCGTCGCCGCCGCCGGCGTGCTGCTCGCGCGGGTGACGCAGCTGAAGAGCAAGGGCGACGTGCGTTACATCGGCATCGCCACCGGCATGAACTCCCTGATCCGTCCGGCACTCTATGGTGCATATCATGAGATCGCCAACCTCACGCGCCTGATGGAGCCGGCTACGGAGCTCGTCAACATCGTGGGTCCGATCTGCGAGAGTGCGGATGTCCTCGGCCATGATCGCCTCCTGCCTCCGACCCGCGAGGGCGAGGTCCTCCTGATCGCCAATGCCGGCGCGTACGGTCACTGCATGAGCTCGCATTACAATCTGCGCGAACCGGCAGAGGAGCTCGTGCTCTGAAGCGCTCGAACCGACGTGCCACGGGCGGTCGCTCCGCCTCGCCGCGGGGCGGCGGGAGGTCCCGCCGCGGCCCACGCCTGCGGGCACTGCTCGCCGGCGTTCTCCTCGTGGGCCTCCTCGGGTGCGCCGGCTACCTCTACACCCTCGATCGTCTGGTGACGCACCGCTTCGAGGGGCTGCGCTGGACGCTGCCCGCGCACGTCTATGCCGCGCCGCTCGATCTTTACGCCGGCCTCGATCTCGCGCCCCGGCAGCTCGAGCACGAGTTGCAGCGCCTCTCCTATCACGAAGTGGCGGATCCCGAGCAGTCCGGTACCTATCATGCGGCGGGCGATCGCCTCGACATCGCGCTGCGCGCGGCGCAGTTCGCCGACGGCAGCCGGCCGGCGATGAGGCTGAGCGTCCTTTTCGGGCCGACAGGCATCGCGGACCTGCGTGACGGCAGCGCTCGCGAGGTACCGGTCCTGCGCCTCGATCCGCTCCTCATCGGCAGCCTCTTCCCGACCGACGGCGTGGACCGGATCGTGCTCACTCCGCAGGAGGTGCCGCCGATTCTGCCGGCCGCGCTGAAGGCCGTGGAGGATCGCACCTTCGATACCAACCGGGGCGTCGATCCGATGGCGATCCTGCGGGCGCTCTGGGTCGATGTGCGCTCGCATCGCATCGAGGAAGGCGGCAGCACGCTCACCCAGCAGCTCGTGCGCAGCTACTTCCTGTCCAACCGGCAGACCCTCGGGCGCAAGGTGCGCGAGGCCATCATGGCGGTTTCGCTGGCGGCGCACTTCAGCAAGGCGGATCTCATGAACGCCTACATCAATGAGATCTTCCTCGGTCAGGACGGCAACCGCTCGATCCACGGCTTCGGGCTCGCGAGCGAGTTCTACTTCGGCAAGCCGCTCTCGGAGCTCGACCTGTCGCAGATCGCAACCCTGGTGGCGATCGTGCGCGGACCCACCTACTACGATCCCCGGCGGCATCCGCAACGCACGCTCGCGCGGCGCGATCTGGTGCTGCAGATCATGGCGGCGCAGCGGGTCGTCGATGCGCGGCAGGCGCAGGTTGCCGCGCGGGAGCCGCTCGGCGTCACCAACGGCGCCTCGGGCGCCTACTATCCGGCCTACCTCGATCTGGTGCGCCGGACGCTGCAGCGCGACTATCCGGAGAAGGAGCTGACCGAAGCGGGTCTGCGGATCTACACGAGCCTCGAGCCGCGCGTGCAGGAGATCGCCGAGCGCTCGCTCGATGCGCAGCTGCGGGCGCTGGACGCGCGCCATCACCGCCGCGATGCCAAGCTCGAAGGCGCGGTCGTCGTCACCTCGCCGCAAAGCGGCGACGTGCTGGCGATCGTGGGCGCACGCCAGGTCGACTTCGACGGCTTCAATCGCGCACTCGATGCGCGCCGCTCCATCGGCTCGCTGGTGAAGCCCTTCATCTATCTGACGGCGCTCGAGACCGGCCGCTACAACGCGGCCACCATCGTTCAGGACCAGCCGGTCAGCATCAAGCTCGCCAATGGACGGTTCTGGCGGCCGGAGAACTTCACCCGGCGCAACTACGGACCGGTGCCGGTGGTGCGCGCGCTCGGGGAGTCGCTCAACGATGCCACGGTGGGTGTCGGCATGGACGTGGGTCTCGACAAGGTTTCCAACACGCTGCAGCGCTTCGGGCTCGAGCAGGCGCCGGATCAGGTGCCGGCGATGCTGCTCGGGGCGATCGACATCTCGCCGCTCGAGGTTGCGCAGCTCTATAACGGGCTTGCGGACGGCGGATTTCGTACCCCGCTGCGGGCCGTGCAGGCGGTGGTGAGCGCGGACGGCAAACCGCTGCGCGCCTTTCCGCTGCAGGTGACCCCCGTCGCCCCTTCAGCGGACGTTTATGAAATCGCGAGCATGATGGAGCAGGTGATGACGCACGGTACGGGCGTCCCGGCACTGCGCATCCTGCCCGCGGGGCTGGTGACGGCAGGCAAGTCGGGCACCTCCTCCCAGGACCGCGACAGTTGGTTTGCGGGCTTCTCGGGGAGCGAGCTCGCCGTGGTGTGGGTGGGCTACGATCATTACCAGCCGACGGGCTTGACCGGCTCCGAGGGGGCGCTGCCGGTGTGGGCGAATCTCATGGCTTCGCTCGGCACCCGCTCGCTCGATTTGCCGCCGCCCGAGGGAGTCACGGAAACCTGGATCGATTACCTCACCGGTCTTGCGGCGCAGCCGGGCTGCCCCGGGGCGGTGCCCGTGCAGGTGGCGCTGCCGGCCGGAACTCAGGTGGCGGCGATGCCGGGCTGCCCCCTGCAGGCGCCCATGGGAACGACGGCGGCTACGCTCTTGGACAAGGCAGGGCAGTTCCTGCGCCGGCTGGTGCATTGAGGACATAGAACAATGAGGCTCATGATCGGGGCGGTGCTGCTCGGTGGCGTGTTGGCAGGTTGTGTCATGTTGAGTCCGCCCGTGAGCGAGAGCGGTGGCAACCCGGCCGGTTATCCGCCGCAGCCAGGGCAGGGCGCGCCCGCGGGAGCGGCCGGCGCCGTGCCCGCCGCTCCACCGGCGGCATTGCAGCAGGAGCAGAGCCCGGCGCAATCGCCGCCCTCGGGTCCGCAGCCGCGCCAGTTCGTCCTCGGGCCGGCCGCAACGGCGCTCGTCGGGGAGGCGCACACCCAGGAGCAGAGCGGGAATTTCGCCATCGCCGGACAGACGCTCGAGCGGGCGCTGGGCATCGAGCCGCACAACCCGCTGGTGTGGATCGAGCTCGGACGGGAGAACATCCTCGCGGGCAATCCGGCGCAGGCCTACGGCATGGGACGCAAGGCGCTTTATCTCGCGACCGGAGACAGCCACGCGCAGGCCTCGGCCTGGGAGCTCATCGCGGCGGCGCTGCGCGCGCAGGGACGCAACGATGAGGCGTACGTGGCCGAGGAGAAAGCGGTCGCGCTATCGCCGAACTGAGCCTCCGCGGCGAATCGAATCGAGTCGAGCGCCGTCCGAAAGCCAGTGAGTCAGCGGCTCCGGGGCGCCCCGGAGCCGCGGGATCGACTTGGTGAAACGGCCGCGCACGCGCGAAGCGGCAGGATGCCGCCTTCGCGCCAATCTAGAGCAGCCGCTGCCAGAGTCTCCAGAACCAGCCCTTTATCCGCTGCAGGGTGCCCTGCTGGCGCACGGTCTGCCAGGTGATCCGCTTGCCGTGGCGGATGTCGGTGAGCATGGTCCGGCGCAGCGCATCGGCGGTGCGCTTGCCGAGCACCACGACGTCGACCTCGTCGTTGAAGAGCACGCTGCGCTGATCGAAGTTGGACGAGCCGACCAGCGACCATACATCGTCGACCACCATGCTCTTGGAGTGCACGATGCCGTCGCTCCTCTCGTACACCTTGATGCCCGCGCCGAGCAGCTCGGGATAATAGGAGCGCTGCACGGCGAGCGTGGCGCCGACATCGCTGTGCGAGGGCAGGAGGATGCGCACGTCGACGCCGCGTCGCGCCGCCGCTCGCAGCGCCCGCAGCTCCTGATGCGTCGGCACGAAGTAAGCGGCGGTCATCCAGATGCTGCTCTGCGCCGAGCGCATGGCCGTCAGTACCGAGACGTAGTAGCGCGTTGCGAGCTTGGCGGGGCTGCTGCCAATGACGCGCACGATCTCCTTGCCCTGCGGCGGGTCGCTGACCGCGCCGTCCGGCGCGAGTGGCGGCCCCTTTTCCTCGTTCCAGTGCGCGCGAAAGAGTCGCGACAGCACCGGCACCACCGGACCGCGGATCTCGAGGTCCACGTCGTGCCAGACCGGATGGGCGCCGGAAGGCGCCGACTGCGGCTGGCTACCCCCGCCCCCGTTCCCGCCCTCGCTCTGGCCCCCGTTGCGGCCCTCGTTGCTGCCGCCGAGCTCGTGGGCCAGCGGCGGGGCGCTCTCGTAGGTCGTGCTCAGATTCACCCCGCCGACGATGGCCACCTTGTCGTCGGCCACCAGAATCTTGCGATGGTCGCGGTCGTTGAGCGCCACCGGCGACATCAGCGGCTTGATCGGGTGATAGACCACGAACCTCACACCGGCGGCGCGCAGGCGCGTGAAGAACGCTGCCGGAGTGCCGAGCGAGCCGATCGCATCGTAGATCACCCGGACGCGAACGCCGGCGCGGCTTTTGGCCGCCAGCACATCGCTCAGGGAGCGTCCGCCGCTGCGCACGTCCTGCAGGGTGTAGTACTCGAGATACAGGAACCGCCGCGCATCCTGCATGGCGGCGAACATCGCCGGAAAGGTCTGAGTGCCATCCTGCAGAACGCGAACGCTGTTGCCGGTGTAGAGCGGGCTCGCGGCGATGATCTGCTCGATGGCGAGCTGGCGGTCGAAGGCATCGGCATCGGGTGCCTGTGCGCCCACCCGCGCGAGCACTTTTCGTGCTTGTCGGCGCGAGAGCGGACCGCGGCTGCCGTCGACCCGTATCGCCTGCGAGCCGGCAGCTTCCTCGCGCAGCTGGCGCTCGTTGACGACCGGCACGTGCGCGCAGGAGCAGAGCGCGACGACGGCGGCGGCGGCCAGAATGACGGTGCGCATCGCGTGGAGTTTCAACGGCGCCTGCAACGAGGCTCTGTCGCCTGCGCACCAAGAATCGTACCCGAACGCACGCGGCCCGCGCTCGTCGTCACACGGCGACAGCGCGGGCCGCATCAGCGCGCCGACCGGCTCGAGCGCCGGACCCGATCCGCATCAAAAGGTGAAGGTGACCGCCGCGGTGTAGAGCCGCGCGCCATCGGTATCGGGCATGTTGAAGTGCTCGTATTCGAGGCGGCCGCCGACCGGTCCCCAGTGCGCCTGAATGCCGGCGCCCCACACGAAGCTCGTGCCGTTGCGATCGAGATGCAAGAGCGTGTTGTTGGGTCCGGTCGAGTCCCCGCTCAGCGTCCAGCGCGCGCCGCCGGCCTTGCCGTAGATGTCGATCGGGCCGAGAGGCAGCAGTCCGACGCCGAAGATATCGAACGCGCGGGCGTCCGCGCGACCGTAGGGGTTGCCGCCGAGCAGCCCGTGGCTCTGATGACCCAGATCGACGTAGTTGGCTTCGACGGCGAACGGCGGGACCGGCCGGAAACCAACGATGGCCTTCCACGCGTTGTCGTCGATCTTGAAGCCGTACCCGGTCGTGCCGAGCACGTTGTTCACCTGCGCCCTGACATAGCCCGCTCCGACGTAGAAGCCGGTGTCCGCGGCCGTGGCGGGATTTTGCGTGCCCCAACGGCTCGACCAGGTGCTCTGCTCCTGGGCTTGGGCGACGCCTGCGCCGGCGATGATCGCGCCGAGAAACAGACCCGCAAAACGCATCGAGTGTCGCATATTCGCATCTCCTGCCGGGCGGCGCCCGGCTCCTGTCGCGCTGAGCTAGCCAGGAGCGTTCCCGCCATTCTCGAGGACCGAATTCCGGCCCGAATTCCGACTAGCGGAGCTTCCAGCGCAGGCCGACGAAGAGCTCGTTGTCGACGTGCCGCGAGGGCTCGGCCACCAGCGTGAACTTGAACCAGCGATATCCGGCCATGGCCGCGAAGCGGGAGGTGAATGCCAGATCCGCGCCCACGGTGAAATCGTAGAGGTTGTTCGCATTGCCGAAAGTCAGTACGCCCGGAGAGTAGAAGGCGCTGCCGAAAGCCGCCAATCCCCAGCGGTTGAGGATCGGAAGAGGGTAGCGCGCGTCGGCGCCGATCGCGGCGGCAAAGACGTCCGTCTTGTTCACCGCGGACAACAGCGCCAGATAGCCCTTCGGACCAACATCGATCCTCAGTCCCGGGATGAGGTTCAGGTTGGTGTGAAACATGAGCGCGGCCGATCCGACGATGTCGCGGTTCTGGGTGAAGAGGAATCCATAGTCGAGATCGCTGCGGGTGCCGTTGAGGTCCCACGGCGATGGCGCGAGATAGCGAAGCTGCAGCACGTTGTTGCCGGCCATGGCTTCGACTTCGGTGTTGACATCCGCGGGCCGCGGCTGCTGCGCATACGCCGCGGCGCCTGCGCAGAGGAGCAGAAATCCAATAACGAGACCACACTTCATGGCATTGCCTTCCGAGTCCGCGGCTGGCCCTATTGCCAACTTGACGGGGTCGGGTCGGCGGGTCGCCAGAATTGTTCCTGCCTGGCGACAGGTGCGGCTCGGGCGCGAGCGAGGTAATCGACGGCCAGCGCGCAGCTCGAGCCGCCATCGCCCGCAGCTCGAGCGTGTTGGTTTCGTCGGGCGGCGCTCAGTCTTCGCTTGCTGCGAGGCCGTGGCGGTGCGCGTGCCGGGCCTCGAGCTCCGCGACCACCTGCTCGAGCCGCAGTCCGCGGCTCTCGAGGAGAAGGAGCAGGTGATAGAGGAGATCGGCGGACTCGGTCAGCACCTGCTGGTCGGTGTCGGCGGCGGCCGCGAGCGCCACTTCGAGGCCTTCCTCGCCGACCTTCTGCGCGATGCGCTTGGGTCCCTCGGCATACAGGCGCGCGGTGTAGCTGCCTTGTGGACGATCGGCGATCCGCCGTGCGATCACGTTCTGCAGGGTGGCGAGAAAGGCGAGACCCCCGCTCCCGGCCGGGGACTCATCGCCGAAGCAGCTGAGGGTGCCGAGATGACAGACGGCGCCCGAGGGTAGAGCGCTGACCAACAATGTGTCGCGATCGCAGTCGGTGCGTACGTCGATGAGCGACAGCGTGTGGCCCGATGTCTCGCCCTTCTCCCAGAGCCGCTGGCGGCTGCGGCTGAAGAAGACCACGCGGCCGCGTGTCAGCGTCTCGCGCAAGGCCTCGCGGTTCATGTATCCCAACATGAGCACGGCGCCGCTTTGCGCGTGCTGGACGATGGCGGGCAGCAGGCCGGCGGCTTTGTCGAAGTCGAGGCTCGCGAGGTCCGCGACGGTGAGTGGCGCGCCCGGATGGATCGGAGTGCTCATGCCGCCGCGGCCGCCGGCGGACGAATCTCGACTCCGGCGGCGCGTAGCGCCCGCTTGAGCTCGGGGATGCGGATGGCGCCGCTGTGAAACGCGCTGGCGGCGAGCGCGGCATCCACTCCGGTCTCGCGGAACACGGCGCTGAAGTGCTCGAGCGCGCCCGCGCCGCCCGAGGCGATGAGCGGCACCCGGCAGATCTGCCGCACGGCCCGCAGCTGCTCGAGGTCGTAGCCGCGGCGCATGCCGTCGCTGGCGATGCAATTGAGGACGATTTCGCCGGCGCCGCGCTCCTGCACCTCGCGCACCCACTCGAGCACGTCACGCCCCGACTCGCGGGCGGATCGCGCATCCCCGGTGAGCGCGTACGCGCGGTAACCCTGGCTCGTCGCCTGGCTGTCGATGCCGATCACGACGCACTGGGAGCCGAAGCGCTCGCTCAGCGCACCGATGAGATCCGGCGCGGCGAGCGCCGGCGAGTTGATCGACACCTTGTCCGCGCCGGCGTTGAGAACCGCTTCGGCGTCGGCCACCGAGCGGATGCCGCCTGCCACGCAAAACGGTATGTCCAACACCTGCGCCACCCGCCGCACCCAGCCGCGGTCGACCGAGCGGCGCTCCGGGCTCGCCGTGATGTCGTAGAAGACGAGCTCGTCCGCGCCCTCGTCGCGATAGCGCGCGGCGAGCTCCAGGATCTCGCCCACGACCCGATGGTCGCGGAAGCGCACTCCCTTTACGACCCGGCCGTCGCGGACGTCGAGGCAGGGAATGATGCGTCGGGTAAGAATGGTCGCAGCTCCTCGGGTCTGATGCGCTCTTCCAGCAAGGCCCGGCCGCTCACGGCGGCGGCAAGGCCGAGCCGCGCGAGCGCCTGAAGATCGGCCGCATCGCGCACGCCTCCGGAGGCCTGCAATGCCAGGCCGGGAAAGCGCTCGCGGCTTTCGCGGTAAAGATCGAGATTGGGGCCCGAGAGCGCGCCGTCGCGTCCGATGTCGGTGCAAAGCACGTGGCGCAGCGTCCCGGCCGGATAAAGATCGAAAGCTTCCCAGAGAGACAGGGCGGTTCCGGCCTGCCAGCCGCGCGTGCGCACCTGCGGCGGCCCGTGGCGGTCGCACCTCACATCGAGCGCCAGGCAGATCCGATCCACCCCGAAGCGGCGCATCCAACCGCGGACCTCCTCCGGCCGCTCCACCGCCGCGCTGCCGATCACCACCCGCTCGATGCCGCTTTCGATCAGCTCGTGGATGATCTTCGCCGAGCGGAGGCCGCCGCCGACTTGCAGCTTGAGGCCGGGTTGCGCCGCGAGCTCGATGATGATCTCGCGATTGGCGAGCACCCCGTCGCGCGCGCCGTCGAGGTCCACCACGTGCACCCACGAGGCGCCGAGCGAGCGATACTTCTCGAGCAGCTCCCGCGGTGACTGCTCATAGCGGGTCTCGGCGCGGAAGTTTCCCTGATAGAGGCGAACGCAGCGGCCCGCGCGCAGGTCGATGGCCGGAATCAACAGCATGGGCTCATGATCCCGACCGCAGAAAGTTGGCGAGCAGCCGTGCGCCGGCGGACGCGGACCGCTCCGGGTGAAACTGCGTGCCGCAGAAGTTCTCCCGCCGGACCGCCGCGCACACCGCCTGCCCGTACTGCACCTCGGCCAGCGCCCAGGACGATTGCGCGTGCGACGCCGGCACGGCGTAGCTGTGGACGAAGTAGAAGTACTCGCCCGGCTCGATGCCCTCGAGCAGCGGGTCCGGTCGCGCGCGGGTCAGCCGATTCCATCCCATATGGGGCACCGGCCGGCCCGGTGCCGCCTCGAGCCGCTGCACCGTCCCGGGCAGGACACCCAGACACTCCGTGCCGCCTTCCGCCGAGCGCTCGAACAGCAGCTGCATCCCGAGGCAGATGCCGAGCACCGGCTGTTGCAGGCCGGGCAACACCTGCGCGATTCCCGTGCGGCGCAGCCGCTGCATCGCATCCGCGGCCGACCCCACTCCCGGCAGTACGACTCGCGCCGCCGAGGCGATCTCGCGCGCGTCGCAGCTCACGTGGGTACGCGCTCCCAGCCGCTCGAACGCGAAGCGCAGCGAGGCGAGATTGGCGCCGCCGCTGTCGATGATGACCGCTTCCACTACAGCACTCCCTTGGTGCTCGGCAGCTCCTGGCCCTCGCGCTTGAGCGCCTGGCGAAGCGCGCGGCCCACGCTCTTGAAGCAGGCCTCGATCATGTGGTGAGAGTTCTCACCATTCACGCTCACGTGCACGGCCGCGCGCAGCGACTCCGCCAGGGAGCGAAAGAAGTGCGGCACCAGCTCCGTCGGCAGGCCGCCCACCGACTCGCGCTCGAACCGGCCCGAGAATTGCGCGAACGGGCGGCCGGAGAGATCGATCGCGACCTGTGCCTGCGCCTCGTCCATCGGCAGCAGGAAGCCGTAGCGGGCGATGCCGACCTTGGATCCGAGCGCTTGCCGCAGCGCCTCGCCGAGCGCGAGCCCGCAATCCTCCACGGTATGGTGCTCGTCGATTCGCAGGTCGCCTTGGCAGGCGAGCTCGAGCGCGAAGCCGCCATGCCGGGCGAGCTGCTCGAGCATGTGATCGAAGAATCCGATGCCGCTATCGATGCGGATCGGTGCGGTCGTGTCGAGATCGACGGCAACATCGATGGCGGTCTCGCGCGTACGCCGCTCGATCCGCGCGCGCCGCGCGGTGAGCGCTCGCACGACCGCGGGCCAGGTCTCATCGGCCGTGCCGTCGCGGCGGACCCTGAGGCCGCGCACGCCGAGGTTGGCCGCGAACTGAAGATCGGTGTCGCGATCGCCGACGACCGCGCTCGCCGCTCGATCCACGCCCGTCGTCTCGAGGTACCTCTCCACCAGCCCCGTCCTGGGCTTGCGGCAGCCGCACTCATCCCGCTGCAGGTGCGGACAGACGAAGACGGCATCGAATTCGATGCCCTGCGAGCCGAAGGCCTCGAGAATGAACTGCTGCGGCTGCTCGAATGCCGGCCGCGGATAAGCCTCGGTGCCGAGGCCGTCCTGGTTGGTCACCATGACGAGGCGATAGCCGTGGCGCTTGAGCTGCGCGAGCGCGGCGAATACGCCCGGCATGAAGCGCACTTTCGCGAGCGAGTCGACCTGCTCGTCCGGCGGTTCCTCCACCAGGGTGCCATCGCGGTCGAGGAAGAGCGTTGCCGCGGGAGCTCTGCCCGGCTCCTCTGTCATGTCCAGGCCTCGAGCAGACGCCGGTTCTGTTCGGGCGTGCCGACCGTCACCCGCAGTGCCCGTCCGAGCCCCGGGTAAGCGCGCGCATCGCGCACGAGGAGCCGCGCTTCGCGGGCGCGCGTGAGAGCGGCGGCCGCATCGCGGAACTGCGCCAACACGAAGTTGGCGGCGCTCGGCCACACCCGGGTCACACCGGGCAGTCGGGGCAGGGCGCCGAGCAGCCGCGCCCGCTCCCCGAGCAGCACCTCGAGGCGGGCGCGGGCGCGGGCCAGCGCCTCGGGCTGCAGCCGCCCGAGCACCGCTTCCAGCGTCAACTGCGGGATGGCGTAGGGCGGAATGATCTTGCGCAGCAGGGAGATGACCTCCGGATGGGCGATGAGCGAGCCGCAGCGCGCGCCCGCGAGGCCATGGGCCTTGGACAGGGTGCGCAGCACCGCGAGGTTGGGCAGGTGCGGGACCAGCCGCGTGAGGCTCGGCGTTCCGGCAAACTCGATGTAGGCCTCATCCACCACCACCAGGGCCCGCCCGCCGAGGCGGTCCGCGATGCGCAGCATCGCCGTCTCATCGAGCAGGTTGCCGGTGGGATTGTTGGGAGAGCAGAGGAAGACGAGCTTGACGTCCGCCGTGCACCGCTCGAGCACCGCCTGCGGCTCGAGAGTGAAATCGTCGGCAAGAAGCGGCACCTCGATCACCTGCGCGCCCTGGATGCGCGCGCAGACCGCATACATGCCGAAGGTCGGCGGACAGACCAGCACCGCATCGCGCCCGGCGCGGCAGAAGCCCCTGGTCAGAAGATCGATGGCCTCATCGCTGCCGCGTCCGACGAGCAGGCATTCGGGCGCAACCGCGTAGAGCTCGGCGAGGCGCTCGATGAGGATCCGCGGCTGCGGCTCCGGGTAGCGGTTGAGTCCGGCTCGCGAGCCATCCTCGGCGGCACCCCAGGGCAGCTCGTTGGCGTGCAGCCGCTCGAGGGTAGGCTCCCAGGCGGCGTGCTCGTACGGCGCGAGCGAGACGATGTCGGCTCGCGCCAGCTCGTGAACCCAGCTCAAGCGCCACCCCCGATCGCGGGCGGCGCGGCCACGGCGGCCGCTCCTGCCGGCGGGCCGCCGGTGAGGAGCGCGAGGCGACGCTCCACCGCGGCGGCGTGCGCCTCGAGACCCTCGAGCCGCGCCAGCGATACGGCCGCCGGTCCGAGCGAGTGCAGGCCCGCCGGCGAGAGCTCCTGCACGGTGATCCGCTTGATGAAGTCGAGCACCGAGAGGCCGCTGTAGGCGCGCGCGTAGCCGTAGGTCGGCAGCACGTGGTTGGTTCCCGAGCAGTAATCGCCCATCGGCTCCGGCGACCAGCTGCCGAGAAAGACCGAGCCGGCACTTTGCACCCGCTCGAGCCAGCGGCGCGGCTCGCGTACCTGCAGGATCAGGTGCTCGGCCGCGTAGTCATTGGCGAGGCCGAGCGCGGTGTCGAGATCGCGCACGACGATGCAACGGCTGCTCGCGAGCGATTGCTCGAGAATCGCGTGGCGGGCGAGAGTGCGCGCTTCGGTCTCGACCGCGGCGCTCACCGACTCGGCGAGCGTGGGGCTGGTGGTCACCAGGAGCGCCTGCGCCTGCCGGTCGTGCTCGGCCTGGGCGAGCAGGTCCGCGGCGACGAAATCCACGCGGGCGGTTTCATCAGCCACCACCATCACCTCGGAAGGACCTGCGGGCAGATCGCAGGCCGCGCCTGCGGGATCGTTCGCCACCGCCTGTTTCGCCGCGGTCACCCAGGCGTTGCCGGGTCCGAAGATCTTATCCGCCTTGGGAATCGTCTCCGTGCCGTAGGCCATGGCGGCGACGGCTTGGGTGCCGCCCACCTTGAACACCGTGTCGACGCCGCAAAGCCGTGAGGCGACGAGCACCGCCGGATGGGCGCGGCCGTCGCGGCCCGGCGGGGTGCAGAGCAGGAGCCGCGGACAGCCGGCGATGCGCGCGGGCACGGCCAACATCACCACCGCCGAGGGCAGGGGCGCGGAGCCCGCGGGCACGTAAAGTCCCACGGTCCCGATCGGGCGGATGAGCTGCTCGCAACGCACCCCGGGCATGGTCTCGAGGGTGAGGCTCTGCGGCCGCTGCGCGCGGTGGAAGGTCGCGACATTTTCGATGGCCTGCACGAGCGCCGAGCGCTGTTCGGGTGTGAGCGCGCTCTCGGCCTGCGAGAATTCCTCGGCGCTCACTGCGAGACTTCCGGGCTCGACCCCGTCGAAACGCCGGCTGTAGGCGCGCACCGCCGCATCCCCGCCCGCGCGCACCTGCGCGATCACCTCGCGGGCGAGCGCCTCGATGTCCGCCCGCGCCTCCTGCGCCGGACGCGCGAGCGCCGCGGCGCGCTCGCTCGCGGACAGCGATTGCCAGATGAGAATTCGCATCGCTCAGGCCAGCATCTTCTCGACCGGCAGCACCAGGAGCGCACTGGCGCCCGCCTTCTTCAGCCGCTCGAGCGTCTCCCAGAAGACGTTCTCGCGGCAGACGGCGTGGATGGCCACCTTGTCGGGGAAACCTTCGAGCGGAATGATCGTGGGCGACTCGCTCCCCGGCAGGAGCCTGCGAATCTCGCTGAGCGCCGCCCGGGGCGCGTGCAGCATGATGTACTTGCTCTCGCGCACCTGCTGCACGCCATCGATGCGCATGAGCAGCCGCTGCACCCATTCGTCCTTGAGCGGCGGCAGCTCGAGCGGGGTGCGGATGAGCACCGCGTGACTCTCGAGCACCGTCTCCACCTCGCGCAGATGATTCGCCTGCAGCGTCGATCCGGTCGAGACGAGATCGCAGATGAGATCCGCGCGCCCGAGGCGGGGCGCGATCTCGACGGCGCCGGACAGGGTCACGATCTCGGCTTGCACGTCCCGCTCGCGCAGATACTGCTCGAGCAGATAGGGATAGGTCGTGGCGATGCGCTTGCCGCGCAGCGTGCGGCAGCCCTCGAACGAGGTGCCTTCCGGCACGGCGAGGGCGAGGCGGCAGCGGCCGAAGTCGAGCGTGCGCACCGGCTCGAAACGCGCGCGGTGGCCGCGCGCGGCGAGCTCCAGGCGCTTTTCCTCGAGCACGTTGCGGCCGACGAGCCCCAGGTCGCAGACATCCTCCTGCACGAGATCGGGGATGTCATCGTCGCGCACGAAGAGCACATCGAGCGGCATGTTCTCGCCGTAGGCCATCAGCTGGTCCTTGCCGCGCGAGACCTTGAGGCCACAGCGCGCGAGCAGCTCGAGGGAAGGCTCGGTCAGCCGTCCCGATTTCTGGATGGCGAGCTTCAAACGTGGCTCATCCATGGCGCGGCGGCTCGATCGGCGGGCGGGACTTGTCCAGGCGCGAGGCGGCGATCGCATAGCCGCCGTTGCCGGCGGCGAGAAAGCGCGCCACCCGACCGATGGTCGTGACGCTGACACCGGTCAGGCGGTGGATCTCACGATAGGGGAGCTCGCGGGCGAGGTAGTCGACGACCGCCCAGCGATCGGCCATCGCCTGCAGCTCCGCGGGAGTGCAGAGGTCGCGCAGGAAGGCGCGCACTTCCTCGGCACTCCGCAGACTCGCGATGGCGGCGTAGAGGTTGCGCTCGGCGAGCGCTTCCTGGCGGGGCGTCAAGCTGCGGTGGGTCTTCATCTCTTGTGCCAATGTAATAACGTGCTATTACGCTAGCACGTTCGGCGGCTCGACGCCAGACAGCGGGGCCCGACCGCTATTGGACCCGGCCGCTATCGGAATGGCGCAGCGGCGGCCGGTGAGGGGGTCCGAGGGGGCTGCCCCACCGGCGCCGACCCGACGGAGGCGAAAGCCTGACCGGGTCATCTTGACGTGTTGCGTATTCGCACCCTAGACTGGCGGCACTCATCGAGACCGGCTGAGGGATAGGCCCTTCGACGCCGGGGCAACCGTCAGGACTAACCATCCTGAAAAGGTGCCAACTCCTGCGATTTGAGCTGTACCGCGCGCTGGCGCCTCAGCCGGATCGACAGATGAGCGGTCTGCGTAGCCTCGCCGCGCCATTACCTTGGCGCGACCGGGATGGACGCGACAACCCGCCAGTATCCTGGCGGGCGCTCCGCAGGAGGGCCGGTGAGGCCGGGCCACACGATGCGGAGCTTCCGATGAATGCCACTGCCGAGCCGATGCCGTTTCCCCGGACGACTGCCGTCGTCTGGGATCCGGATCTCGGTGGGATCCTTGCGCCGATCCTGCCCGCCGCCGAAGCGGCGGTGCGCGAAGGCCTGCTCGAGCTACCCGGCGAATTCGCGCTTCAGCATGGCGGCCAGCTGAGCGGTGTGCGGGTCGCCTGGCGATGGGTGGGACCTGCGAACGCACCGGTGATCTGCGCTCTGGGCGGCATCGCCGCGAGCCGGCGGGTCTGTCGCGAGGGCGAGTGCCGGGAGGGCTGGTGGTCGGAGATCGCAGGCCCGAATCAGCCGCTCGACAGTCACCGCTACCGCATCCTCAGCTTCGATTACCTCGGTGGGAGCGGGGATACGACCGGGCCGCGCCCGGCGCAGTCCTTTCCCTGCGTCTCGAGTTACGATCAGGCGGAGCTGCTGCTGCGGCTGCTCAACCATCTCGGCATCAAGAGCCTGCGCGCCATCGTCGGCGGCTCCTACGGCGGCATGGTGGCCCTGGCCTTCGGCGAGCGCTATCCGGAGCGGGTAGGGCGGCTCATCGTGCTCTGCGCGGCAGACCGGCCGCATCCGCTCGCGACCGCCTGGCGCAGCGTGCAACGGGAGATCGTGCGGCTCGCAGCCGAGAGCGGCCGCCCGGCCGAGGGACTGAAGCTCGCGCGTGCGTTGGCGATCTCGACCGCTCGCAGCGGCGAGGAGTTCGCGGCTCGCTTCTGCGATCCGCCGACGCTCGAGTCGAACCGGTTCCTCTTTCCGGTGGAGCGTTATCTCCTCGCCCGCAGCGCTGATGAAGCGGCGCGCCAATCACCGGAGTCGTTTCTCTGTCTGTCCGAGTCGATCGACCTGCATCGGATCGATGCCGGCCGCATCTTCGTGCCGACCGTCGCGATCGGCGTGCGCGAGGATCAACTGGTGCCCTCGAGGGACGTGCGTGCCATGGTCGCGCGCCTGGGCGACGGCCGCTTTCACGAGATTTCCTCCCTCTACGGGCACGACGCCTTCCTCAAGGAATCACAGCAGCTGCGCGGTGTCTTCGCCGCGGCGTTGGAGTAATCGAGTCATGAGCAAGCTGATACGTCCTCGTCCGGCCGATCAGGTCACGCGAACCGTGCGCGCGGGCCTCGAGTCTGACGAGATCACCGGTGCGGTGGTGCCGCCGATCCATCTGACTTCCACGTTCGCATTCCGCGGCTTCGGCGAGAAGCGCCGTTACGATTACACCCGCTCCGGAAATCCGACCCGCGATCTTCTCGGCGAGGCGATTGCGGAGCTCGAGTTGGGTGTGGGCGCGGTGGTGACCGCCACCGGCATGGCCGCCATCACGCTCGTGGGTTATCTCATCCCGGTGGGCGCGCGCATCGTCGCACCCCACGACTGCTACGGCGGCACCTACCGGCTGTTCGAGGCCTGGCGTCGCCGGGGCGAGCGGCAGGTGGAGTTCATCGACTTCGGCGATCCTGCGGCGGTCAAGGCCGCCCTCGCCAAGCCCGCCGCGCTGCTGTGGATCGAGACTCCGAGCAATCCGCTGCTGCGGATCACGGACATCGAGCAGTTCGCGGCGCTCGGTCACGCGGCCGGGGCACTCGTCGTGGTCGACAACACGTTCCTCTCGCCCGCATGGCAACAGCCGCTCACCCTGGGGGCGGATCTCGTCGTCCACTCGACGACCAAGTACCTGAACGGGCACAGCGACGTGGTCGGTGGCGCCGTGGTGGCCCGCAGCGAGGAAATGCACGAGCAGCTCATCTGGTGGGCCAACTGCCTCGGCATCACGGGCGCTCCCTTCGACAGCTATCTGACGTTGCGGGGCCTGCGCACCCTGCACGCGCGCCTCGAGCATCACGGACGCAACGCCGCGAGCCTCGCCGAGTGGCTCGTGACTCAACCCGGCGTGAAACGCGTGTACTTCCCGGGCCTCGCGAGCCATCCGGGGCATGAGATCGCCCGCCGCCAGCAGTCGGGCTTCGGCGCCATCGTGAGCCTCGAGCTCGAAGGCGGTCACGAGGCGGTGCGCGCGTTCTGCGCCGAGCTCAGCTGCTTTTCACTCGCGGAATCGCTCGGTGGTGTCGAAAGTCTCATCGCCCATCCGGCCTCCATGACCCACGCGGCGATGGACCCGGCGGCGCGCCTGAAGGCGGGACTCGCCGACGGGTTGATCCGCCTTTCCATCGGCATCGAGGCGCTGGAGGATCTGCGCGCCGATCTGGCCGCGGGCCTCGAGCGCGCCGCCCGCGCGCGGCCGCACCGGACGGAGGCGTTGGCCGTCGCCTGTTAGCAGCCGCCTGATCGAGCGGCGGTCGGTCGCCGCTCCCTGCTAACGGGTCGCGCGCGCCTGGGCGCAGCGGGCCGACAGGCGCCCATCGCCAAGTCGCCCGGCATGGCGCTCGAAGTCTGGCCTCGGTCCCCGCCACCGCAGGTCCTCCACATCTTCGAAAAGCGACGCATCGGTGCGTAGCGTCGCGAGCGTCTTGAACAGCTGCGCCAAATCCTTCCGGTCGCCCAGAACGTTGGCCGGAAAGCTCTCGAGGCTGCCGTAGCGCGCGATGAGCCGTGCCGCCGTGACTGCGCCGATCCCGGCGATTCCCGGATAGCCATCGGCGGCGTCGCCGACGAGCGCGAGGAAATCGGGAATCATTGGCGGTACGACCCCGAACTTCTCGAGCACGCCGGCCGCATCGCGCACCTTCTTCGCCTTGCGATCGACCTGCACGACGCGCGCCTCGCGCACGCATTGGGCGAGATCCTTGTCGGGCGTCCAGATGCGAACCTGGGTGACCCGTTCATCCGCCGCGGCCAGCTGCGCGGCGGAAGCCAATCCATCGTCGGCTTCCAGTTCGATCATGGGCCACACGGCGACCCCCATGGCTGCGAGGGCGTCCTCGAGCGGCTGAAACTGCGCGCAGAGCGCGGGCTCGATGCCCGCGGAGGTCTTGTACCCGGGCCACAGCCGGTTGCGGAACGACTCGATGACGTGATCGGTCGCGACGCCGACGTGCGTGCTGCCCTGCTCGAGCATCTGCAGCACCGTGTGGAGCACCCCGACGACGGCGCCGAGCGGTCGATCCTGCCCCTTGGTGAAGCGGCGCAGGCCATAGAAGTGGCGGAAGAGTTCGTAGGTGCCATCGATCAGGTCGACGATCATTGAAGCGTCCGGGGCGCTGCGTATACTCGCCAGCATAAATCGAGGGCTGATCACAAAGCTCGGGGAAACCTCACATGGCCGCATCGTTCATCGAGCGCCCGGGGGAGCAGGCTCGCGGAGCTCGCGCCGCGGCGCCTGTGGCGGGACGTGCGGGCGCACCTGCATCTGCCGCAACCGAGGGCTGCCGGGGGGCCGCCCTATGGGGTGCTGCAGAAGCTCAGCTACGCCGCGGTCGTCCTCATCGCGCTGCCGCTCATGGCGCTCACGGGACTCGCCATGTCGCCGGCGGTCACCGCGGCCTATCCCGCACTCCTTGATCTCTTCGGCGGCTCACAGTCCGCGCGCACCCTCCACTTCTTCGGGTTCTCGGCTCTGTTACTGTTCCTGATCGTGCATGCGGCCATGGTCGCCTTGACCGGCTTCAGGCGGCAGATCCGCGCCATGACCCTCGGAGGCTGACATGCGCAAGCGCGATCTCGTCTTCAGTCGCCGTCAGGTCGTCACCGGGCT
>Ga0335078_10005798_pt1 | contig 18270 bp, 13 predicted proteins | sample Lox_Sample_32_FD_206711 | JGI IMG/M metagenome (GOLD analysis project Ga0335078, IMG submission 206711) | Soil microbial communities from Loxahatchee National Wildlife Refuge, Florida, United States - Lox_Sample_3.2 | ecosystem: Environmental > Terrestrial > Soil > Wetlands | place: USA... | reverse complement strand
CGGCCAGCTCCGCCGCGGTGAGCGGGCGCGGGCTGCTGGTGCCGCACCCGCCCGCGGCGAGCGCCACGCACAGGAGGAGCAGCGCCAGCACGAGCGTGCGCGCGGATTTGGCGGCTGTCATGGACGTCATTATCTTGGCCGTGCGCAGGAGCACAGCCACCCCTGGCGCGTCGCCGGCGCTCGCAGCGTTCGCGTGCGTCCTGATCGCGCTGTGGCTGGCGGTCGATCCGCGCACGCCGGACCTCGCCGCGCAGGTGTACCGCGTGGGCCTTTTCAACCAGGTCGGCTTCGCCGTGTGGGACCAGAGCTGGTACGCCGGCCACCTGCTGCCCGGCTACAGCCTGCTGTACCCGCCGCTGGCAGCGCTGCTGGGCATCCGCGCGCTGGGGGCGCTGTGCGTGCTCGCCTCCAGCCTGCTGTTCGCCGCCATCGCCCGCCACGCCTACGGCCACGCCTCGCGCTGGGGCGCCGCGTGGTTCGCGCTGGGCGCGCTCGGCGACGTGTGGAGCGGTCGCATGACGTTCGCGCTGGGCGTGCCGCTGGCGCTGGGCGCATGGCTTGCGTTCGCGCGCGGACGGCCGCTGTGGGCGGCGGCGCTGGCGCTGGTGTGCGCCGCCGCGAGCCCCGTCGCAGCGGCGCTGCTGGGCCTCGCCGCGCTGACCGCCTCGCTCGCGCGCCGCTCGCCGCGCGAGCTGCTGACGCTCGCCGCGCCCGCCGCCGCGCTGGTGCTCGTCACCGCGGCGCTGTTCGGCGAAGGCGGCTATGAGCCCTACCCGATCCTGTCGTTCGCCGCCACCGCCGCTGCGGTGCTGGCGTTCCTGTGGGCGCTGCCGCGCGAGGCGCGCACGCTGCGGCTGGGCGCGTTCGTGTACCTGCTCGCGTGCCTCGCGTGCCTGCCCGTGCACACGCCCGTGGGCAGCAACGTCGAGCGCTACGGCGTGCTGCTGGCAGGGCCGCTGCTCGTGTGCGAGCTCGCGCGCGAGCGCCGCCGCGAAGGCGCGCACGGGGGAAATGGTGCGCGCGGGGGCGCCACGCGGGCGCTGGGCGCCGGCGGGCCGAGCGTCGGCGCGTTGCCCGTGGGGGCGATGCTGGCGCTGTGCGTCATCGCCGGGTGGGTGGCGTGGGGCCCCGTGCGCGAGACGCTGGCGGTGGCCGGCAGCAGGGCCACGAGCGCCTCCTACTACGCGCCGCTGGAGCGCTTCATCGAACGCGTCGCAGCGCCGCCCGCGGAACCCGTGCGCGTGGAGGTGCCGCTGACGCGCTCGCACTGGGAGGCCGCGCTGCTCGCGCCCAGGGTGGCGCTGGCGCGCGGCTGGGAGAAGCAGATGGAAACCCGCTACGACCACGTGCTGATCGGCGGCGCGCTCGACGCAGCCAGCTACGAGCGCTGGCTGCACCAGCAGGCCGTCGCCTACGTCGCGCTGCCGGACGTCGCGCTCGACCCCTCCAGTGCACAGGAGGGACGGCTGATCCGCGGCGGGCTGCCATACCTGCGGCAGGTGTTCGCAAGCGCGCACTGGCGCGTTTATGAGGTGCTGGAACGCACGCCCATCGCCTCCGGGCCCGGGCGTCTGACCGCGACGACGCACGACTCCTTCACGCTGTACGCGCGCGCGCCCGGTAGCTTCCTGGTGCGCGTGCACTACACGCGCTACATGAGCGTCGTGCGTGGCAGCGGCTGCGTGTCGCCCGCGGCGGGCGGGTGGACGCGGGTGAGGCTGCGAGCGCGCGGCAGCGCGGTGGTGGCGGCGCGCTTCTCGCTGTCGCGCGCGCTGGGCCTCGCCAGCTCGTGCAGCGCCGGCGGCGCAGCGGGGCGCTCGGCGGGGAGCGGCGGGCGAGCTGGCGGCGGGGCGGCCTCGCATGCGAACGCGGGCGAGCGGGGCGCGGCGGGCGCGGCCGGCGCGCAGGGCCAGTACCGCTGGCTCGTGCGCACGGAAGGGCCGCCGCCGTCGGTTGCCGCGGCCAACCGCGAACCCGGCACCACCGCCTGGCGGCTGCCCGGGCCGCGCGAGCTGGTCGGCGGGGAGGCGCACGGCGCGATCGAGGGGTATGTGGCGCAGCAGGCGATCGCTGCGGGCGAAGCGCAGAGCATCTACGTGCGCGCGCCCGGCGCGCGGAGCGTGACGGTGAGCGTGTACCGCATGGGCTGGTACGGAGGGCGCGGCGGCCGGCTGGTGCTGGAGAGCGCGCGCCTGCCCGCGCGCGTCCAACCACCGTGCACGCACCGCTATATGACGGGGCTCACCGAGTGTCACTGGCGCGCAAACCTCACATTCAAAATCCCAAATGCGCTCGCCAGTGGCGTGTACATCGCCAAGCTGCGCGCGTCCAGCGGGGCGGAAAGCGATTGCCTGTTCCTCGTGCGCCCGTCGCGGCCTCCGCCGCTGCTGGTGGAGATCCCCACGGCCAGCTACGAGGCGTACAACGCGTGGGGCGGCGACAGCCTGTACCCCGGCGGGCGCAAGCGCGTGGGCGTCACCGGCACCGATCAGGGCGTCGAAGTGTCATACGACAGGCCCTATGAAAGCCAGACCGGCGCCGGGCAGTTCTTCATCCGCGACGTCGCCATCGTGCGCTTCCTCGAGCGCTACGGCTACCCCGTGGGCTACACCACCATCGAGTCCATCGACGCCCAGCCCGCGCAGGTGCACGGCCCGCGCGCGCTGATCGACGTGGGGCACTCCGAGTACTGGTCGGAGCGCGACGAGCGCGCCTTCGCCGCCGCGCGCGAACGCGGCACCAGCCTGCTGTTCATCAGCTCCGACACCATGGCCTGGCGCGTGCGCTTCGCGCCCGCCACCGCCGCCTCCAGCCAGGCGGGGCAGCCCGCGCACCGCATCGTCGCCTACAAGGAGCTCGTCGCGCGCGACCCCGACCGCGCCGACCCCACGGGGCTGTTCCCGCAGGGCGGCGCGCCGCTCGCGGGCAGCGCCTATGACGGCTGCATCACCCCGCGCGTGCGGGCGCCCGGGCCGCCCGTCTACCGCTACTACGCCTGGCGGCCCGCGCCCGCGCTGCAGCCCGCGTGGCTGTTCGCCGGCACGGGCATCACCGCCGCCACCCGCATCCCCGGCATCGTCGGCTACGAGCTGGACGAGCGCACGCCCGCCTCGCCCGCGGGCACGCAGGTGCTGGGCAGCGGCAGCGAGGTGCCGTGCGGCTCCGAGGACGAGCCCTCGCCCGTGCGCGGCACGCTGGCGCAGACCACGCTGTACCGCGCGCGCTCCGGCGCGCTGGTGTTCGCCACCGGCACGCTCGGCTGGGAGTATGCGCTGTCGCCCGTGCCGCAGGCCTCACCCGACGCGCCGCCTGCGCCCGACCCGCGCGTGGTGCGAATGACGCGAAACCTGCTCGCGCGCGTGCTCGGTCGTTGAGCGCCTGGCGGCGCGGTGAGCGGGCGGGCGCCGCGCGGACGCTGACTGCCGCGAGGCCGCGGACGACGACGGGGAAGCGGCGCCGGCGGGCGCGAGCGCATACAGGCCCGTGACGCCCGTCAGGTAGACGTCGGCACCGTCGCTGATCACCGGGTCGAACGCGCCGGTGCCCTTCTCGAACAGCACGCGCCCGGTGGAGATGCCCAGGCCGTAGGTGCGGTGCTGGCCGAGGTCCGAGAAGTACACCACGCGCCCCACGATCGTGGCCGAGCCCGAGATGCGCCCGTGCGCGTCAAAGCGCCAGCTCACATGGCCCGAGCGCGCGCTCAGCGCATAGAAGGTGCCGTTGTAGGAGCCCATGTACACCGTCGGCCCGAGGCCGGGCGCGTTCACGATCGCGGGCGAGGAGTACACGTAGTCGCCCGTCTGCACCGCCCAGTCGAGCGAGCCGGTGGCGGCGTCGTAGGCGTAGATGCGCCCGTCGGTGTTGCCCAGGAACACGCGCCCGTAGGCCACCGCGGCGGTCGAGTAGAACGTGCCGCTGCCCAGCAGCGCGCCTTCCGACTGGCTCACCCACAGCCTGCGTCCGGTGCGCTCGGAGATCGCCTGCAGGCGCCCCGAGTAGTCGCCGAAGTACAGCGCGCCGTCGTACAGGCTCGGGCTGGCCTTGACCGCAGCCGCCGCCTTGTAGGTCCAGATGACCGCGCCCGTGCGGTCGTCCACGGCGTACACCAGCCCGCTCTGCGTGCCGAAGAACACGCGGCCGTCGGCGAGCAGCGGCGAGGACTCGCTGGGGCTCGGCAGCGCGCGCCACCAGCGCACCGCGCCGTTGGCGCTGTCCAGCGCGATCACCCTGCCGGGGTCGCGGTGGTGGCCGCTGGCGAGGATCGTCACGTACACCGTGTTGGAGCTCACCGCCGGCGAGGACGCCGACTGCTGGCCCAGGCGCCGCGACCACAGCACGCGGCCCGTGCGCTTGTTCAGCGCCGTCAGCACCGCGTCGTCAGCCAGCTGGAAGATGTCTTCGCCGTACATCACCGGCGGGAACTCCAGCAGCGCGCCGTTGCCGTGCACCCACAAGCCCCTGAACGGCGGGCGCACGCCTTCGGGCGCGGGGAAGAAGCGCGTGTGTTCCCTGTCGTAGCCGTACAGCGGCCACGAGAAGCCGCTTGGGCCGCGCGCGGGCAGCGTCGGGGTGGGCTCAGCCAGGAAGCGCGCGTGCGGGTGGTAGATGCTGCCCGTGCGGTTGCGCTCGTACAGGTAGCCCGCCAGCGCCAGCAGCGCCAGCAGCAGGTTCAGCGCCGCCAACCCCACGCGGACGCGCCTCGAGCGTGGGAGCAGGCGCCTGCGGCGTTCACTCACTGGCTGCAGTATGCGAGCTCAGGCGCCGCAGAGGGTGCGCTCAGGCGGCTTTGCGTGACGGCCGCGCCCGCGAGGCCGCCGCTGCGGGGGACGCCGTGGCGACCGGCGAGGCCTGCGATGCCGCCGAGGCCTGTGCGGTCCGGACGCGCGCGCGTCCGCCCGATGCGCGTCGTCTGCGACGCGCGCGGGCGGCTTGCGCCACGGCGCGCGCCGCGTTGAGGGCGATCAGCCATGCGCACGCCGCGGCCAGCGGCGGCAGCGTCAGGCCGGAGACGAGCGACAGCACGTCGTGGTTGCCGCTCGAGGCCCAGCTCCACAGCACGTAGTCGCCGGCTGTGAGCGCGCACACGAACAGCAATGGCCTGCGGGACACGCACGAAACCCTAAACGGGTTCGGTGACGGATGCCACGTGGGCATATGATCGCTGGCCGTGAGCGCCGCAGAGGGGCAGTCGGAGGTGTTCGCGCCGGGGCTGCTGCGCGGCCAGGCAGCGCTCGTCACCGGCGGCGGCACCGGCCTGGGCAAGGCCACCGCGCACGAGCTCGCTCGCTGCGGCGCAGCCGTCACGATCGTCGGACGGCGCGAGCAGGTGCTCGAAGACGCCGCCCGCGAGATCGCGGCTGAGCTTGGCGGGGGGGTGGGGGGTGGTCCGGTGGCTGGGGGTGGTCCGGCGGCGGAGGGTGGTCCCGTGGCCGGGGGTGGTGCGATCGACTGGGTTGCGGGCGACGTGCGCGAGCGCGAGCAGGCCCAGCGCATGGTCGGGTCGGTGCTCGAGCGCCACGGGCGGCTGGACCTGCTGGTCAACAACGCGGGCGGGCAGTTCTTCAGCCCCGCCGAGCTGATCGCCGACAAGGGCTGGCGCGCGGTGTGGCGGCTGAACGTGGAGGGGACGCTGAACATGGCCGAGGCCGCCTATGAGCTGGCCTTCGCCGGGGGCGGTGGAGGGGCCGTGGTCGGGGGCGAGGGCGAGGGCGGTGCCGGTGCGGGTGCCGGGGGTGGAACCGGGGCGGGGGGTGGCACGATCGTCAACGTCACGCTGTCACCGCACAACGGGATGCCCGGCATGGCGCACTCCGGCGCGGCGCGCGCAACCGTCGAGGCGCTCACGCGCGAGCTCGCGCAGCGCTGGCGCGAGGCCGGCGTCACCGTCATCGCTGTCGCAGCCGGGCACTTCGACACCGAGGTGCTCGCCAAGTACCCCGACAGCGTGCGCGCCGGCGCTGCGCGCACCGTGCCGCTGCAACGGCTCGGGAGCGCCCAGGAGCACGCCTGGCTCGTCGCGCTGCTCGCCTCGCCGTTGGGGCGCTCCTTCAACGGCTCCACCATCACGCTCGACGGCGCGCGAGACAACTGGTGCGGGCCGTGGCCGCCGCCGGGGCTGGCGGACGAGGCGGGGGAGGTGCCGGTGGAGGAGCGGCGGTAGGATTGAGCTGGGCGTGCGGGCTAAGTGTTGTGGCTGCACAGAAGCCTTCCAAGCTTCTAGGGCGGGTTCGATTCCCGTCGCCCGCTTGTTTGCCACGGGGAGTGGCGCAGTCTGGTAGCGCACCCGGCTGGGGGCCGGGCGGTCGCAGGTTCAAATCCTGTCTCCCCGATGTTTCTGCCTGCGAAGGCAGGAAAATCCTCGCAAATAGCGGGATCGAGATTCGGCTTTCGCCTCTGTTGGCGGCTGTTCGGTGGTCAGGGTGGCCGCAAAGTGGCCGCAGGGGCAGCGTTGCGGCCGGCCGGCCGCAAGATCGAACCGCCGTTGCTGAGCCGCCCGTCACCCGAGGTCGGCTGCCTCCACGAGCGTCATGCCGATTCGCACATGGCTCGGATCGCTGCCGCGATGATTGTTCAACTTGGCCGAACCGACGCGGCACTCGCCGGGCGCAGCGCCACGGAGGCCTGAGGGACCTGTCGAACAGGCAAGACGCCCTGAGGGCCGCAACGCGCCGAGCAGGACGCAAGCCCCCTGATCCGCAACGCTCGCAGCCGCGATGCTATCATTCTGCAAGCAATGACGAACTTGCTTGTGCGCGATCTGCCCCATGATGTTCACCGTGCCCTGCAGCGGAGGGCGAAGTCGAACGGACAATCCCTGCAACAGTACCTAGCGAGCGAATTGACGAGGATCGCGAAGCGGCCCAGTTTGGCTGAAGTATTGGACCGCATCGATCGGAGATCCGGAGGAGAAGTGGGGCTCGCGCGCGCCGCGAAGGATCTGGCGGAGGAGCGCGGGCGACGTTGATCGTGGTCGATGCGAGCGTGCTCGCGAACGCCATCGCTGACGACGAGACCGACGGGCGCGTTGCGCGTGAGGCGCTGTGTGCGGCAAAGGATCTCGCGGCACCAGATCTCGTTGATATCGAGACGGTGTCGGCGCTGCGCAAGCGCTGGCTTGCCGGCACGCTCACCGAGGAGCGATTTGCTGCGGCGGTTGGCGACCTCGAAGATCTCGATCTAGATCGCTACCCCGCTTTGCCGCTGATGCGTCGCGCCTTCGAACTGCGAGCCAATCTAACCGCCTACGACGCCACTTACGTAGCCCTGGCTGAGACGCTCGGGTGCGAACTACTCACCGGCGACGGGTGGCTTGGTGGCGCCCCAGGTCTCGGTTGCCCCATCAAGGTTCTCTCCTAAGCCGCATCTGAACTGATCCACGCGGTGTGTCTGCCATTGAGCTCGCCGAGCGTCAGAGGCGTCGCTTGGTGGTCGCCTGGGCGTGACGGTGTGTTGAGCGCCTACAGCAGGCGAACGCCGACGGCAAGCTCACCCCGAGCAAGGTCATCGCGCTGAGGCCCGCCCAGGCTTCACCGCGCCATAACGACTGTAGTGGCGCTCGGGGATCGCGTCGGGGTCCTTGTACCAGTACCACGTGCACGGGTCCTTCGCGTAGTCCTGTGGGGGGTCGGATGGGTAAAGGGGGTAGCCGGACCACTGGATCGGAAGCGACTCGTTCATGAAGCTGCAATGGGTGCAGTACAGCGGGAAGCCCTTGCGTCCGTATGACCAGTCGTGCGCCTCGCGTGTTCCGCCGCCGTCCGGGAGCCCCTCATAAGCTCCGTTTCGCACGAGCCGCTGGCCCGAGCCGCAGGGGTTCATCGTGAAGGTGACCTTTTCCTCGTCCTCGGTGATCGTGAAGCTGCCTGGGTTGGGGCCCACTCCGGAGCAGGAGTGAGCCCGCCACGTTGCAGCGAGCAGGCCGACCAGCTCGCGCCGGTCGAGCGCCGCGATCGCATCGTGGTGACGGCGCCACCCGCGTCCCATGCTCTCGGTCCACGCTTCTGCGACGCCATCGTCGCCAAGCCGCTGCTGGATGAACGAGACGAGGTCCAGCACGCCGCCTGCCATCAGGTCGTGCAGCATCTGCCACTCGTGCTTCATTTCGGCGCACAAGCGTCTCGCCTGCCGCAGTTCGCCCGCGTCGATCGCCTCGATGGCGCGGTCCATCGTCGGTCGTGAGAGCTGTGCGAGCTCGTCCTCTGAGAACCAGCGGTCTGTCATTGTTCCCTCCTCGATGATCGTCGGGTTCCAATTGTGACCGAGGGGCGCAGGGCGCTGGTCACCGGTGCTGCGCGCGGGATTGGCGCGGCGATCGCTGAGCGGCTGGCGGCCGAGGGCTTCGATGTGATCACGCTCGATCTTCGTGAGGGGTGCGACGTCGTGCTCGACGTAGCGCGGGACGAGTTCCCGGCGCTCGATGTCGAGGTGTGCGTCGCCAACGCCGGTATCACGACCACGATTGCGCCCGCCCACAGGATGTCCGCAGAGCAGTGGCAGCGCGACATCGACGTCAATCTCACCGGTGCGTTCCGCACTGTGCAGGCGTGTCTTGGCGGAATGCGCGAGCGCGGCTATGGACGGATCGTGGTCGTCTCGAGTGTCGCTGCGCTGGGAGGACTGCCCGGGCAGGTGGCGTACGCCGCGTCAAAGGCCGGGCAGCTGGGGATGGTCCGCACGCTCGCGAGCGAGAACGCATCGCACGGAATCACCGTCAATGCGATCCTTCCGGGCCTCGTCGCCACTGAGCAGGTGCTCGCCATGCCCGAAGAAGTCCGTGAGCGGGTGCTGAGCGTTCTGCCGACGGGGCGAGCGGTCGAGCCCGCGGAGATAGCCGCTGCGGTCGCGTTCCTTGCGAGCGAGGAGGCAGCTCAAATCAGCGGACAGGTGATCGCTGTCGACGGCGCTGCCTCGCTGACCCAGCTCTCGCTTGGAAGCGCGCGCCGGTAGTCGCGTCGCTGTCCGCCGGAGCAGCGGCGATTGTCGCTTCCTATTGCTCCTGGTGACCGTGGCCTCAGGCCCGCTTCACGATCGAGCCGCCGCGGCGGCGTCATCGGCTTCGCTCACGCTCGCGGTCAGCGTCTTGCCGGTCTCGAGCAGCGTCTTGAGGTTGGAGAGGATGTGCGGCCAACCCTGGCTGATTGTCTCGAGCACCTCGCTTCCGGGCTCGAAGTCGTCGTGGATGACGGTGAGCTTGACCAGCTCGCCTTCGAGGTCGGTGATCTCGAAGAGCACCTTGGAGCGCGGCTCGGCGGCGATGCGCTCCAGGAACTCTTCGCTGAAGCCGACGCGGTTGCGGGCCTCCTGCCTCCACTCGGGCGTGAACGTGTGCCAGGTGTGGGCGAGGCGCCGGTAGGGCTCGGACTCGAGCACGACCTGCTCGGGATGGGCGATGGTCAGTCCCCACTGGCGCACGGTGATCGTCGAGCCGGCCTTCCAGTCCGAGTCCAAGGCCACCCCCCAATAGCGCTCGGTGAAGGCGGGGGCGGTCAGCGCCTGCCACAGGCGCTCTGGCGTGGTGCGGATGTAGGTTGTGTAGACGAATGACGGCTTGTCCATGGTGTGATCCTCCAGGGCTCGCTTGAGGTCCGACAGGGCGCGGACCCTGTCGCGGTCGTACCGGCCTATCCACCGTTCTGAGATCTCATTGACGGGCGCCGGGTTCAGGTAGTGGAGCTTCTCCCGTCCCCGTCGCACCGTCGTCACCAGCTCGGCGGCCTCGAGCACCGCGAGGTGCTTGGACACGGACTGGCGAGCCATGTCCATTTCGGCGCACAGCTCACGCAGCGTCTGGCCGCTGCGTGCGTTGAGGCTGTCCAGCAGCCGCCGGCGGCCGGGGTCGGCCAGCGCCCGGAACACATCGTCGATCTCATGGCGATATGCATCCATACGGCTGCCTATAATACGCAGCCGATAGGCTGCATGTCGACTAGGCACGCGACCGCGGCGCGCGCGGCGTGCTGGGCATCGACGCCCTCCCGTTTAGGAATGCGACACACGGGGCAGTATGTGCCGTGATGTGATATCCGCGGCACGGGGAGGCAGAGGGATCATGGGAGACAGGCGCGCGACGCCTCGCAGGCGCTCGGCGGTGGTGGCGGCAGCGATGATGACCGCGCTCGCGGCCGCCCTCGCCCCCGCGGCGGCGCAGGCGAAGAGCCCGGCGGCGCGCAGGATCACCGACAGCGTGCCCGGCATTCCGGGACTCCCGACGGGCGTGCCGGCGGCGGCGACCGCGCCCGAACCGGCGCTGCCGGAGCCGAGCAGCGCCGAATGGCCGTTCCCGAGCGACTTCTCGCACACCTCCGGCACGGGCCTGCTGTCCGGCGGGGCGAGCCTGTGGACGGACTTCCTCTACGACGATCACGGTGCGCTGGGCAGCCCCGTGGCGATCGCCGACGGCGCGAAGGTGTCCTCGCTCGCGGAGGTGCACGGCGGCTTTGAATACCCGGAAGGCCCGGCGGACAAAGACGGCGCTGACATCTTCCGCGCGGGCGTCGGCTACACGCCCGAAGCGACGTACTGGCGTGTGGACTGGAACACGCTCGCCGACGCCGACGTGCCGATCGCCGAGTGGACGTTCGCCACCGGCTCGAGCACCCCCGCGAGCGGCGAAGAATGGCCGGCCAACGCGAAGCTCAAGTCCGCCGGCATCCAGTACGCGCTCGTCGTCTCCGCCCAGCACGCGCAGCTGCTGGAAGTCGCCACCGGCAAGCCCGTGAGCGGCGCGGACCTGCACACGGAAGTGAACATGGCCGCGCACTCGTTCATCGTGCGCGTGCCCACCAGCGTGCTGCCCGTGAGCGGAAGCTGGCACGTGCGCCTGGTGGCCGGGCTCGCCAACCCCGAAGGCACCGAACTCGCAACGGTCCCCGCGCAGGACGGAGGCATCCCGGGCGCAACGAACGCCTACAACGTGACCTTCCGCAGCTACCAGCAGGAGACGCCGCTGGTGTGCCCCAGCGAAGCCCTCCCCGACTCCTCCCAGCTGACCGCTGCGATGGAAGGCGAACTCGGCGTCGAAGGCGAAGAGGACCACGTGCCGGTGGCGGAGTGCGGCAACTTCTGGATGGAAAACGACCAGGCCAACACGCTCGCCACGGGCGACGTCTCCAAGTACTCGCTGACGGTCAGCTGGGCGCAGCTGGCTGCCAAGGACGCGACCGCCGAACCGCAGCCCACCGGCTACAGCAACCGCTGGTACGTCACCCCGCTGCAGCTCGGCGAAGGCGTGGTGGACGCCAAAGAACCGAACACCTACACGGGGCCCACCTACCTGGGACGTGTGCAGCCCTATGCCGTGTACGTGCCCACGACCTACAACCCCAAGAAGCCGACGCCGTTGACGTGGATCCTGCACTCGCTCGGCGTCAACCTCAACCAGTACGGGGCGCTCGCCCCCACGCAGATCGAAGAGGAGTGCCAGGACCGGGACAGCATCTGCGCCACCACCGAGGGCTTCAGCGACGGGGGCTGGTACTTCGGGCCGGCCCAGGTGGACTTCTGGGACGTGTGGCACCAGCTCGCCAGCGACTACGACCTGAACCCCGATGCCACCGTCGTCTCCGGCTACTCCATGGGCGGCTTCGCCTCCTACAAGCTCGCCTTTGAATACCCCGACCTGTTCGCCCAGGCGATGCCGCTCGAGGGCCCGGTGGTGTGTGGCGAGCGCGTCGTCGGGGAAGTCGTCACGGCCGCCGGCGGCGAAGAATGCGAACACGACGGCAACACCACGCCGCTGATCGGCAACGCCAACTGGATCCCCTACGTGATGACCTACGGCGCCGCCGACGAGCTCGTCCCGTTCACCGGAGGCCTGGAACAGGTGGAAGACTTCGACAAGCTCGGCTACCGCTACTACGCCGTGCTGTACCCGGCGGAGGACCACCTGGTGTTCGCCAGCCAGAACGACTTCGCTCCCGCCACCTCCCAGCTCGGCGAGCTCGAACGCGTGCAGGACCCCGGCTCGTTCGAGTTCAGCTGGTATCCGAACCTCGACTCGAGCACGCTCGGCATCGGCCCCAGCGGCGACTACTGGGTCAGCGGCCTGCAGGCGCGCGGGAGCGCCCCCGGGGAACTCGCCAGCGTGAGCGCGTCATCGGCAGCGATCCGCGAGCCGCAGGACACCGTCGAACACCACACGGGCACCGCCGACGGCCCCACCCCGGCGGTCACCGACTCGCTCACGTGGACCCGCGGCGCAACCCCCGCCGCGCGGCAGGCGCTCACGCTCGGGCTGACCGACGTCGCCGCTCTGGCAGTCAACACGGCAAGCGCAGGTCTCAAGTGCGCGACCATCACCGCCACCAGCGACGGGCCCACGGCGCTCACGCTGCTCGCGCTGCGCCCTGAAAGCGCAGTCACCGAGAACGCGGTCACCGTCGCCACCGCCTCGCCCAAGGGCAGCGCCACGGTGCAGCTGCCGGCGGGCACGAGCACGCTGAAGGCGTGCTCGTCGGGCGCTCACAGCTGAGCGTCCGGATCCTCCGCGGAGCCGTGCGCGTGCGCCCGCGGCCGTGGGTGCGTGTGTGTCCGACACGAGCGCGCGCATCGAGCGCTCTGCATCATCGCTGCCAGCGCTCAGCCGGGCACAGGCGATGACCGAAGCAGCAGGGTGACCGGTGGGCGACGCAGCCTGTCAGACCCGCCGGCGCTGTTCTAGCCATTCGTCGTAGTTTCGGTGGCATCGTGCCGTCGGGCCGAGCATTCGGGTCGAAATCGATGCGGAAACTTGAGCCGCCGGCGCGACATCGCGTTGTAGGCAACTGAATCGGGAGATCCCATCCATCAGCCAAGGAGGCAGACGGTGTCAAAGCGGAGCAACAGCAGTGCGTGTGAACAGGTGACGCGGGTCACGTTCGGGGGGAGCTTCGCCCGGATGGCGCTGTGCGTCTTGGTGCTCCTGGCATCGACACTGGGCTTCGCAGCCCCGGCCCTTGCTGCTAAAGCGACGCGTCCGAGCAGCGCCTCCCATCGCTCCGCGTCGCGCAACACGCGCTGCACTACGCGCCGCCGCAACGATGCGCGCGGCAAGTCCAACGGCAAGGCGAGCTGTGATCGCAAGACCACCAGCGCGCACAAGCCCGCTCCGCTCCTCGCCAAGGCCAGCGCCCCAGGCGCGGGCGCCGACACCGCAGGCGCCGACAGCATCTTCGAGGCGCCGTTGACCGCGGGGCCGCTCGTGGCCGCGCCGACGGTCACCTCGATCGCGCCGACCTCCGGCACCACTCACGGCGGCACCAGCGTCAAAATCAAGGGCACCGGCTTCGTGAGCGGCGCGGAAGTCTGGATCGGCAGCAAGGCCGCGTCCGCGAAAGTCGAATCGGAAACCGAAATCGTCGCAACGACCAGCGAAGGTCGCGGCAAGGACGAAGTAGTCGTGTCCGACTCGAATGGGGTCTCGCCCAGCGGCCCGTCGTTTTCGTATGTGGCGCCGCCTAGTGTGTCGTCGGTGTCGCCGTCGGAAGGCTCGACGGCTGGCGGGACGACCGTGAAAATCAAAGGCAAAGGGTTTTTGAAGGGGTCGAAGGTGAAGGTTGGGTCTGAAGCTACGTCTGTGGATGTGGTTTCGGAAACGGAAGTGACGGCGAAGACTGCTGCTGGGTCGGCTGGTGAAGATGAAGTTGTGGTTGAAGATGAAATTGGGAAGTCTACGTCGGGTCCGTCGTTTACGTATGTGGTGCCGCCGACGGTGACGAAGGTGTCTCCGGAAACTGGTTCGACGGCTGGTGGCACGGAAGTGGTGATCACTGGTACTGGGTTTGAAGCTGGTGGTTCGGGTGTGACGGTGAAGATTGGTTCTGCTGCTGCTGAAGTGTCGGTGGAATCGGAAACGGAAATTGTTGCGAAGACTGCTGCGACGGCTGCTGGGAAGGATGAAGTGGTGGTGTCGTATGCGGATGGTGTGTCTTCGACTGGTGGCCCGTCGTTCACGTATGTCGCGCCGCCTAGTGTGTCGTCGGTGGCGCCGGTTGAAGGTTCGACGGCTGGTGGGACGGCTGTGAAGATCAAAGGCAAAGGTTTCGGGAAATCGTCGAAGGTGAAGATTGGGTCTGAAGCTACGAGTGTGGTTGTGGTTTCGGAAACGGAAATCACGGCGAAGACTGCTGCTGGGTCGGCTGGGAAGGCTGAAGTGGTCGTTGAAGATGAATACGGCAAGTCGTCTGGTGGCCCGTCGTTCACGTATGTGACGCCGGCTGTGGTTGAAAAGATCGAACCGGAAACGGGTTCGACGGCTGGTGGCACGGAAGTCGTGATCAAGGGCACGAGCTTCGCTAAAACCGCGAAAGTCACGGTTGGGAAGGCCGCTACGAGCGTGGTCTGGGTTTCGGAAACGGAAATCAAGGCGAAGACTGCTGCTGATACGGCTGGTGAAGACGAAGTGGTCGTTGAAAACGTGGCTGGTGTGCCCTCGACTGGTGGCCCGTCGTTCACGTTCATCGCGCCGCCCACGGTCACGACGGTCACGCCGTCGCAGGGCACCACGCTGGGTGGCACGGAAGTCGTGATCAAGGGCACCGGGTTCAAGACGAAAGGCCTGAAGGTCAAGATCGGCTCCGAAGCAGCGTCCGCGAAAGTCGAATCGGAAACCGAAATCAAGGCCACCACCGCCGCGGAGACAGCCGGGAAATACACCGTTGTCGTGGAAGACGAAAAAGGCGCGTCCACCAGCGGCCCGTCGTTTTCGTATGTGGCGCCGCCTAGTGTGTCGTCGGTGTCGCCGTCGGAAGGCTCGACGGCTGGCGGGACGACCGTGAAAATCAAAGGCAAAGGGTTCCTCAAAGGGTCGAGCGTGACGATCGGCAAAGCAGCCAGGTCCGTGACGGTCGTGTCCGAAACCGAAATCACCGCCGTGACGCCCGCCTACTCCAGCGGCGAAACCGAAGTCGTCGTCGAAGACGAATTCGGCAGCTCAGACCAGGGCGTGATGTTCACGTTCATGTGAGGCGTCGCGGGGCCCGCCGCTGCGTATAACGGCCGGCCCCGCCTCCTCGACGCCAGCGGGCTCCCCGGCGCCGCCTGCCGCGCTCGCCTCGAGGTCACCGGCGCTCGCGGCGACAGCCCCGCCCGCCGCCGGGCCTCAGGGGCGCTGGGAGGACCGCTCCCGCTCGGCAACGGCGCGAGCGCCGCGCGCGGCGTGGCGGACGGAGATCGCCAGCAGCGCGAGCACCGCCACGGGCAGCACCCACCAGGCCGACACGCCGCTCCCCGCCGCGAGCGCCGTCACGCCGAGGGCGATCGCGACTCCCACCGCGGTGCGCCAGTCCTCGCCCACGACCAGCTCCCACGCGCCCGCCAGCAGCACCCGCAGCGCGCTCATGGTCGCGCCGCGGCTCGCGTGCTCATCTCGCCTGTCGTCGGCTCCCGCGAGGCGCCCCGCGCGAGCGCCCACACCATCGCCAGCGACACCGCCAGGAGCGAGGGCACGATCGCAAGCAGAGACGCATCGCCCCCCGGCCAGCGGGCGCCCGCGCCCTCAGCTCCCCAGAACGTCCCAAACGACGTCAGCATCACCCCGACCGTGAACTTCATCGCGTTCTCGGGGACCCTGGCCAACGGCGCGCGAGCGATCGCGCCGGCGGCCACGACGATCAGCACCGCCGCCGCCGCGGCCAGCGCCGCGAGCCCCACGTCGTGCTGGTTGGCGCCGAACGTGAGCACGATGAACGCGACCTCCAGCCCCTCGAGCAGCACGCCCTTGAAGGCGATCGTGAACGAGTAGCCGTCGAAGCCCTCATGCCCTGTGACGGAGCGCGCCGCCTCCGTCTGCTCCCTGAAGCTGTCGAGCTCGTCGTGCTTGGCCTTCAGCCCCGCCCCCCTGAGAATCGCCTTGCGCAGCCACTGCAGCCCGAAGTTCAGCAACAGCCCGCCCACCACCACCCTGAGCGCGTCGATCGGCAGCGCCGTGAGCGCCGGCCCGAGCGCCGCCACCAGCGCCGCGAGCGCCAGCGTCGCGGCCCCCACGCCGCTCATCGCCGAGGACCAGCTGCGGGTCGTCCCCACCGCCAGCACGATCGTCAGCGCCTCCACCGCCTCGACCGCGCACGCGAGGAACACCGACAACGCCAGGCCGAGCTCCGCTCCGCTCACGCCCAAGCGTCCTTCCTCGCCGGCGCGCCCACGCTCTCCGCCGCTTCGCCGCTCGCGGTCATCGATCGCATCCTCGCGCACGGCGCGCCCATGCTCCGGCGGTCCCGCCGATCGCGGCATACGCCGTTTCGCTTCGCCCAGCACGGGTAGCCCATGGTCGAGATGATCCCCGACCCACGTGAAACCAAGATTTCCGACCAGATGCCCGAGGAGGCGCCCGCCGCGCAGGTCCACGACGACGTGCCCGAGGCCCCCGAAGGCGCAGCGCGCGAGGCCGCGCGCCGGCACGCCAGCGAGATCAGCCGCAAAGCCCGGGAGCGCGATCGCGCCTGGGAGCAGGGCCACGAACGACGCTCCCGCGGCCATGCCGCTGGCCGCGGCCAGCGCGGCTGAGGCCCACGAGCGGCGCAGCCCCGGCCCTCACACGCGCCCCCGCCAAGCGGCCCGCGGCCCCGCGGCCCCTCCGCGGTCGCTCACCGCCGCCTGGCGAGCGACCATTCCGCGGCCCCCGCCGCCGCGCGGCCGTCCCAGCGCCCGACCGCGAAGCGCAGCCTCGTGGCGCTCGCCACCACGGCGATCTGCACGGGCACGCAGCCCTGCGCGGAGGCGCCCGGCGCGATCTCGACTTCGCGCGCGAACACGTCCGCGCACGGTCCTTCGCTCAGCAGCGCCCTCCTGCTCTTGGTCCCTTCGTTGGTGTACACCGTGACGCTTTCGCGCGGCGCTCCGCGGTAGACGACGGAGCCCACGTTCGTCAACCTCAGGTCCGCCTGCACGTACTGCATGTCGAATTCAGGGTGATCGTTGGGCCCGCCGGACAGGTTGGGCGAGAACGCCAGCAGCGTCACCTTCAGCGCCTCGCCGGCCGTCTCGCCCGACAGGACCGCGCTCTGCCCGACGCGCAGCTCGGGCGCGGTGCGCGCGTGCCCGACGCTCGTCGCCGTCTTCGTGCTGCCGCACCCGGCGAGCGCGATCAGCGCCCCCAGCGCCAGCAGCCGATGGCCTCCGCGCCCGCATGTCACTGGCACACTGTAAGCGTGAGCACGCTTCCCGCCATCACCCGGGGCCGGGCCCCGCGCCGCCTGCGGCCCACCGCAGCGAGCGCTCCATGAGCAACCCCCTGCGCGCGCTGCCGCTGTGGTCGCGTTGGCTGCTGACGATCCTCGTGTACGCCTGCGTGGTCGTCGCCGTGCTCCTCCTGATCCACGACCTCAACAGCAACAGCCAGGCCTCGCGCTCGGAAGCAGCCGCCGAAGCCGAAGCCAACCGCGAGGGGCAGATCGCGATCGAGGAGGACGAGGCGCCGCACACCGCGCCGCTGCGCGCCCACGCGGGCGCTCAGGCGGCGCTCACAGGAGCGGTCACGGCTGACGTGCAAGCGCGCATCCGCCACAACCAGCTCACCGGCCCGCTCCAGCGCGTGCGCTGCGCGAGCGCCGGCGGCGCGGTGGCAGGCCGCCGGCCGTTTCGCTGCACGGTCACCAGCGCCGGTCTCCAGTACACGTTCCTCGGCGTGGCCGACCAGCGCGACCAGCAGCTGACGTGGTGCAAGGTCGATCCCCCGCCGTCGGCCAACGCGCCCCTCGAAGTTCCCGTCAGCCCCCGCTGCCGCGCCTGATTCGCCCAACGGCGGCCGCGCGCCGCCCGTCGAGTCCAGCCATCGCGCCCGTCCGCGCCTCACCGCGAAGCTGCCATCCTTGACGCGTGAAGGTACGCGTACGCGAGCGGTTCCAGTCCCAGGCCGACGGCGTGCTGACGCTGCTCGCGCTCGTCGCGGTCATGTGGGCGGTGGAGATCGTCAACGCGCTCGACAGCTATCGCCTGGACAGCGACGGCATCGTCCCGCGGAGCCTGTCGCATCTGTACGGCATCGTGCTCGCGCCGTTCCTGCACGCGAGCTTCTCTCACCTGCTCGCCAACACTGTGCGGTTCGTGATCCTCGGTCTCGCCATCGCGCTGGCGGGGGCCGTGCGCCTGCTGCAGGTCAGCGCGATCGTGGCGCTCGTCAGCGGCCTCGGCACGTGGCTGACGGCGCCCGGCGGGAGCGTCACGGTGGGCGCCAGCGGCGTGGTGTTCGGCTATGCCACCTACCTCATCAGCCGCGGCGTGTTCGATCGGCGCATCCTGGAGATCGCGCTGGGCGTGCTCGTCGCGCTGCTGTTCGGCGGCGCGCTCGTGTACGAC
>Ga0335078_10005795_pt1 | contig 18273 bp, 15 predicted proteins | sample Lox_Sample_32_FD_206711 | JGI IMG/M metagenome (GOLD analysis project Ga0335078, IMG submission 206711) | Soil microbial communities from Loxahatchee National Wildlife Refuge, Florida, United States - Lox_Sample_3.2 | ecosystem: Environmental > Terrestrial > Soil > Wetlands | place: USA... | reverse complement strand
AATTCGATTGGTCAGAAAGTATTCGTTGTGCCAATATCGAACAGCTCATCCTACAAATGGAACGGGGAGGATATGAGAGGCAAGGCTGTTGCGTCGGGAGTTTATTATTATCGGCTGGTTTTCGACAACTCAGTCTACAAAACTGGCTCGATGGTTCTGCTGAAGTGAATCCATGAAATCTTTCGCAATATTTTATCTCCTGTTATGTTCGTGCGCATTATGTCAGGATGTTCGTTTCATAAGGGAAGATATTACTTTTGAGCTGAGCAAAGAATATTTCGCCGTCGAAGGCAACTATTGGTTCGCCAATCCTTCGGATCGCGGTTCGGAGAGGTCGATCTATTATCCTTTTCCGACGACAGGCCAAAACAACTCAGTAGATTCCGTCGACATCTTCGATATTACTCACGGGATACGACCGGAAATTTCAGATAGGACTAAATCCGGTTTTAGTTTCGTTTTGACGATCTCCGGTCACGATACGGTATTGTACCACATTGCATACCGACAGAAAGTGGGCGGCGACAGCGCGATGTATATTTTGCGCTCCACGCGAGCGTGGAATCGCCCGCTTGAATTCGCCGAGTATAAGTTAGCGGTCGAGGATTCTATCACAATTATCGGCTTTTCTTATCATCCCGATAAGGTTTATGTTATCGAGGGAAAAAAATTCTTTCTCTGGAGACGCACCAACTTTATGCCCGAAAAGGATTTCGTCGTTCGTTTCAAGGCGAAATGAATTGATCCCGGAGCTTACTGCTCGGCAGTGAGTTTTCGGTAAGCCCTGAGTGTCGCTTCGTCAGCTTCGTTTTTCTTTAGGAAAATTTCAAGCTGCCTGCGAGCGCCGAAAGATTTATGGATCTGGGAATTTTCTACCGCTCTCCGAAGAACATCGTTGACCTGCCTTCCATTATATCCGTCGAATTCATTTAGCAGCGAAGCACGTGCCTTGGCCTCTTCGAAGCTGGTGCTTCTCCCGACCGACGCGATCAGTCCGTCCAGGAATGTCTTCTGAAGCCTTCGATTTTTATGAATCACTTTGGCTACCCCTGAACATGAGCGCGCCACATTCTCGATCTTGAAATTGAAAGCCTGATACTTCGACAGAAAACCGAACGGGTCTACAGAGACTTTGAGGGAAACGATGAAGATTTCCTTTGCGACCGCGACGCCGCACTCCTGTGAAGTCCACTTTGAAGTAAGAAATTTTTCTGTGAGAAGTGGAAGGAAAACGTCCGTCCTTTTGAGCTCTGAAAGAATTCGTGTCCGCCATTCTTCTGTCGGTTGAATATCCTCGTGAGCGAGGAAGACGTCCAAACCATAATGGCACAGGTTACTCTTGATATCTCCGGCGAGAGCCTTGTCGGAGGAATGATAGCTGAGGAATACTTTGAGGCCTGCCATAATCTTGAACTTTGACTTATATGATTAAATGATGAGCTATGATTGCGGAAGTAACTTTGACTTCTTCTTGGTTTTCATCACCCTTTTAAATTGCAGACTTTGACTTCCGAAGTTAATTAGTAAACCTATTTCCAAGCCGTACGCTTCGAGATAATTAATTGCCTGAGCCAAATGGACATCTTCAAGTTGAACTACTGCCTTTAATTCCACCATTATTTTCCCTTCGACTAGAAAGTCTACTCTTCTAATACCAATGGATTCTCCCTTGTAGAAGATTTCCATTTCATGCTCGCGGCTGAATTCCAGACCTTGCGAACGCATTTCTATCTCTAATGCCCTTTGATAAATAATCTCTTGAAATCCATTTCCGAGAAAGCGATGAATTTCCATAGCGCAACCGATGATTTTTCCGGTTAGCTTACTAAGGGGATATTCTTCATTGACAATCATGGTTTTCATCGAATCATTCTAATCAAAGTTCAGGACTTCACTTTCTTCCATATTAAATAAACCGGAATCCCCAGCAGGACGATTACCATGCCGGGCCACGTATTTCGCGGTTTAAAAACGAGCAGGTCAAGGGAGATCGCAGCTGCGGCGAGAATATACAATCCCGGCAACACTGGATAGCCAAACGCTTTGTAGGGTCGCTCGGCATCTGGACGCTTCTTCCTCAAGATGAAAATTCCCGCAATCGTCATGACATAGAAAATAAGGACCGCGAAAATTACATAATCCAGCAAATCACTGTAAGTCCCCGAGACACATAAGAGACTCGCCCAGATTCCCTGTACCACTAAAGCGGCGCCCGGAACAGATTTGTCGTTTAACTTGCCGGCGCCCCTGAAGAATACTTTATCCTTTGCCATGGCGTAATAGACCCGTGCGCCTGCAAGGATCAACCCGTTGTTGCAGCCGAAGGTCGAGATCATTATTAAGATTGCCATTATGATCGCAGCCGGCGCGCCGAATATCATTGCCGCCCCGGCTGTTGCGACCCGATCGTTTGCAGCAAACTGAATTCCCCTGCTAACCACGTCGCTGCCAGCCGGATTTCCGATAACGGGGAGCATCAAAATGTAAGAGACGTTTGCGAGCAGGTAAAGTATGGTTACGACGAGTGTGCCGAGCGCAAGACTGAGCGGGATGTTTCTTTGGGGGTTGACAACCTCGCCCGCGGTAAACGTAATGTTGTTCCATGCGTCGCTCGAAAAAAGAGAGCCGACCATGGCGACTCCAACCGCAGCAGCAAGCATGAAGCCCGACAACGATTCGATCATGACGACTTTTCCACCCTGGACATGGGTCCAGCTTGCTCGCCAGACCTCTGAGAAGTTCGCGGAGATGGCCGCCGCATTTCTGCCGATTATTATTCCAAGGAGGATCAAGCCGACAAGCGCGAGCGTCTTCGTGATTGTGAAAATATTTTGTACGATTTTTCCCTCTCGAAGCCCCCGCATGTTGACGTAGGTCAAAAAGGCTACGCTAATTATCGCGAGCACTTGCCCTGCAGAGACCTTCAGACCGAGAACAGTGACGAGTGCGTTTGTCTCATTGAACCAAGGAATAAGCACAGCCGTGAATTTTGCAAATGCCACTGCAACTGCAGCAATTGTGCCGGTTTGAATGACCAGAAAGAGTGTCCATCCGTAAAGAAAGCCGATAAGCGGGTTATATGCCTCCCGCAGGTAAGCGTATTGTCCACCGACGTGCGGCATCATGCCGGCAAGCTCCCCGTAACTCAGCGCGGCAATTACGGTAACAACTCCCGTTATCAACCACACGAGAAGCAAATATCCCGGTGAGCCCACGGTCCTTGAAATATCGGCGCTGACGATGAAAATTCCCGACCCGATCATCGAACCGATGACAATCATGGTCGAATCGAGAAGCTTAAGCTCGCGCCTGAATTGCGGTGCGCCGCCAGATTGAGATGGTTCCAATCCGGTGCTCATGTTCCCTCGTCAGACATTTTCCTGCAGAGCCCGGGATGGCCTCCGGGCAATTGGGTGGCATCGTTCGTGAAGCGGCGCTTCTTCCATCTCATGGGTTTGAGAAGGCGCCTCAGGCCCTGATTTGATTTGCCATTCTTACCTTGCTGTGCTTCCGGCTGTAAGTAAAATATATGGCGAAGCCAATCAGCATCCAGACAATGAGCCTGTACCATGTATCCAGAGGCAGTGAGACCATCTGGGCTGCGGACAAAAGCGCGCCCAGGATAGGCACAACAGGAACCCACGGTGTCTTGAACGGGCGGTGAACATCAGGCTTCGTATACCTCATGACAAGAACGCCGAGCGAAACAATGACGAATGCAAGGAGAGTGCCGATCGACACGAGCTGCCCGAGTATTCCGATGGGAAACAGACCCGCTACGATCATGGCCACAGTTCCCGTTACCATGGTCGTGATGTAAGGCGTCTTGAACCTGCGATGAACTGCAGCAAATTTCGGCGGGAGAAGTCCGTCCTTAGCCATGCTGTAGAAAACTCTTGGCTGCCCGAGAAGCATGACGAGGATTACCGAGCTCAATCCGGCAATAGCGCCTATCTTGACAAGCGGTCTCAACCAGAAAAGTCCCTGGCCCGCCGCATCGATGCCGACCGCAATCGGATCCGGAACGAGCAGTTCTTTGTAGCTGACTAATCCCGTCAAGACGAGGGCGACCACTATATACAGGATTGTTGAAACTCCGAGAGATCCCATGATGCCAACCGGCATGTCCTTTTGTGGATTCTTTGCCTCCTGTGCCGTGGTGGACACAGCATCGAAACCTATATAAGCAAAGAAGATTACGCCTGCGCCGCGAAACACGCCGCTCCATCCAAATTCGCCAAAGCTGCCTTGGTTCGGCGGAATGAAAGGGACCCAATTCTGGGAATGAATGTACGATATGCCGAAACCAACGAACAACAAAATCACCGCCACCTTCACAATGACAATGATATTATTGAAATTCGCCGACTCCCTAATGCCAATGACGAGAAGAGTAGTTATCACAGCCACTATAAACATTGCAGGCAAGTTTAAGAATGCTCCAGTCGTTTCCCATCCACCGTGAGGCGCGTAGTTCACGGGTGCGCTCGATAAGTAAGCGGGGATGTTCACTCCAAAGTCTTTGAAGAAGCTTACCACGTACCCCGACCAGCCGACAGCAACAGTGGAAGCACCAAATAGATATTCGAGAATCAAATCCCAACCGATGATCCATGCTAAGAATTCACCGAGTGTCGCATACGCATAAGTGTAAGCACTACCCGCGATGGGTATCATGGACGCGAACTCAGCGTAGCAGAGGCCTGCAAAAGCGCAGCCGAGTCCGGAGATAATGAACGAGATCACGATTGCCGGCCCGGCATATTGAGCCGCCGCCTGGCCGGTCAGAACAAAGATGCCTGCACCGATGATGGCGCCGATACCCAGGGTTGTCAAATTAAGCGGGCCGAGAGTCCGCCGCAAACCATGTTCCGTGTCTGCCGCTTCTTGATTTAATGATTCGAGGGACTTCGTGGCAAAGAGTGGTTTAGCCATTACTCCTCCTGTTTGATCGGAATGAATTACGAGGCAAGAGGAAGTCCATCGATTTCAGCTTCAGTTGTGACTGCGTAATCTGGCTGCGTAGGCACGATAGATTCCAATCGCGGCAGCAAGTTTGAACAGATCCCAATAAGAAAAAATCAAAAAGCCTTCCTTCATCGAAACGTCAAGGTTATGTATGAAGACGACGTTCAAATAGAATGCACCGCAGGCAAATATTATGACGAAGCCGAAAAACATCGTCATCGCCGTCCATAGTAACGAATCGTCAGCTTTTATAATTGCACCGACCACGCCTGCGGCAAGCACGAAACCAAAAAGATATCCTGCAGTAGTGCCAACGAGTATCGAGAGTCCGGCGGCTGATCCAGCGAAGACTGGAACTCCGAGCGCACCGAGAACTAGGTATGCCATGACGCTGATGATTCCGTTCCTCCACCCAAGAAATGCGCCGGCGAGAACTACAAAGAGCGTTTGAAGCGTAAAAGGAACGGGCTCATGTGGAACGCATATTTTTGCGCCGACCGCAAGGAGGGCGGTGAACAGAACCATACCCTTTACCTGGTCAAGTGCTCTCGTCGAGATGATAGGTCTGAGAGCCGCGTCTTTCATTCTACCTCCAATCCATTCTCAAATCCAACATTTCCGATGTCAAATGTTGAATCGCGTCCCAAGATTCGGAATCTGAAAATTACAATTTCTCAAAGAGTTTCCCTCATCACCCAAAATATGACCTCGGTTGCTGAGAATCAAGATTTTTAGAAATGATGGTGGAATCTGTTTTGAGATCATCCTTCATCCGTTGCTTCGATAAAGCAATATGGTATTGCGCAGTTCACGGAGCTGAAAAGTGAAATAATGCTCGGATGCTCATGAACACATCTGCAGATTCACATTTATTCAATATCTAATCTCTCCGGGTTGAACCTCCGCAACCCGAGGGTTTCTCTTGACGGCTAACGGTGCCTGAGTTTTAAGAATAGTATTCCGAGAGTCAATACGAGCGTCATTCCATTTGCGAGGATGATTGGAAGAGAGCCGAGTCTTATGCCGTAAACGAGCCACAGAAAAACACCGGTACACATCAAAGAATACATTCTTAGGCTGATGTCTCGTGTCGAGCGAGTCCGCCAGACTTTTACAAACTGCGGAACGTAGGCTATCGTGGTCAGTATCGCGGCGACGAATCCTATAGCTTCGGTCAATTGTTTTTGTATTAAGAATAATAAAACAGCAGACCGATTTCAACTTCGGACTCGACTTATGAGTTCTTTCCGAACGACCTTGCCGCTTCCCATCCGATAATGGCGACCTTCCGTATATTTCCCCAGTGATAATCGCCGATCACGCCGGTTGATTTGATTACCCTGTGGCAAGGAATCAGATAAGCGACAGGGTTGCTTCCTATCGCGGCACCGACCGCTCTAGGTGCCGATGGGTACCCGATGTCGTTTGCGACTTGCGAGTACGATCTCATTTGACCGAAGGGAATTTTCAAAAGCGCTTCCCATACTTTCAGCTGGAAGGGAGTGGCTTTCAGATGAAGCTTAATCTTAGGGATGTCGCCCCAATCTTCCCGGAAAATCTTCAGGGCATTCTGATGAGCCGGGTCTTTTCTCTGGACCAGCGAAGCGTTCGAGTATCTATCGCGTAGTATTCTTAGCGAGCGCGTTTCATTATTGGCAAATCCGATGTGGCAAATTCCCCTTGGGGTTGAAGCCATTATTATCTTTCCGAATGGCGTTTCGTAAAATTCAAATTCCACTACAAGGTTTCCGCCTTTATTTTTGAACTCGCCCGGAGTCATCCTCTCAATATTGATAAACAGATCGTGGAGTCGGCTTGTGCCCGAAAGTCCCAATTGGTAGCTTATTTCGGCAAGAGACGCTTTTTGGTTCAATAGCGTTTTCGCACGTTCAACGCTGACATATTCCAGGAATTTCTTCGGGCTTACACCCGCCCATTTTTCAAACATCCGCTGGAAATGGTATTTGCTCAAATGGACGACTCCTGCAGCCCGATCGAGATTCGGCTGCTCCATGAAATGCTCATTCAGAAACGTGATCGCTTTTGCTATTCTTTCGTAGTCTGTCATATCTTCCTCCGCCATAAAATTATACAAATCGACCTTTGTTATAAACCCGATTCTTGCTGAAATTTTTCAGACGGCTCTCGAAAATTTCGGACATGGATATTAGATTCAATAGTTCTCATTTAGTATCCGCCGATCATCGTGGACGGACTCTAAAGAGATTTGAGATCGTTGTCGGCAAAATTCTTGTTCCGCTCCGAAGGAATCCCATCGGGAATGAAATTCTTCGGGTCGATATCGTAACGGAAGAATTCTTCGGTAATAAAGCTGACCGCCGGAGAATACTTGAGCGACGAGCGAAAGGAGCTTGTAAAGATTGGGAATCTTGCGAAACATTTTGTTGTGGGCGTCGGAAAGTCCATACCTGCTCAGGCATATCCCAAATCTCAAGTTCGTCCGAAAAGCTTTAAAGCGTTTCATGCCCGGTGAAAATCTTGAAGATGCGATCAGCGCCGCAAGAATTTATCAGAGCAATGGAATTCCGGTTGTGCTCACATATCTGGGTGAGAGCATCAACGACCTGGATGAAGCGGCGCAGGTGAGAGACCATTACCTCGGCCTTCTCGAAAAAATCGCGAACGAAAAATTAGATGTTGAGATATCGGTTAAGTTGACGCAGCTTGGTCTCGATCTGTCCCCCGAAAACGCCTGCGAAAACGTGAAAGCTCTGGCAGAGATGGCGAGGAAGCTTCATAACGTCGTCTGGATAGACATGGAACGATCAAACTATGTAGACGCGACGATTGATCTTTACAAGAAAGTGAAGATGGCTTACCCGAATACCGGCATATGTCTGCAGTCCTATCTTCGCCGCACCAGGAGCGACCTTGAGAGCCTTTTGAAAATTTCACCTCTAATCCGGCTCGTCAAAGGGGCATACAACGAGTCAAGCGAAATTGCCTTCCGGGAAAAAAGGATGGTGGATGCGAACTTTTTCGAGCTTTCTATGCTGCTTCTGAAAGGGACCATGGAGAACGGCGCTAGAGCCGCTTACGCGACCCACGACACAAGATTACATGATCGAATTATCAAGGCGGCGGACAAATTGGGTTTGACTAGAAAGGACATCGAGATCCAAATGCTTTACGGAATTAAAACCGGTGAGCAAAGCCGGCTCGCCAGAGAAGGATACAATCTGCGGGTCCTTATCAGTTACGGAAAAGCCTGGTACAAGTGGTACGTTCGCCGTCTCGCCGAAAGACCCGCCAACATCGGCTTCGTACTGAAAAACATATTTACAGATTAGAATGGCCTAAACATGATAAAGGGCATAATGCCGCCGATCACGACACCATTTGAACGCAGTGAGATAGCATACGACAAACTGGAACAGAACTTTGCAAAGTGGAACAAGACCCCGTTAAGCGGCTATGTGGTGATGGGATCAAACGGCGAGAGTGTTTTCCTGACCAGAGAAGAAAAGCTGAGGCTGGTCGATGCCGCAAAGAAGAACATGGATTCCGGAAAGATTCTGATAGCCGGAACCGGATCGGACTCTATCAAAGAAACCGTTTCGCTTTCGAATGATGCGGCAGATCGCGGGGCGGATTATGTCCTTGTGCTGACGCCGTCTTTTTACAAGGAGGAAATGAAAAGTGGAGCCTTCGTCAGGTATTTTACCGAAGCGGCAGATAGGATCAAGATTCCCCTGATCATTTACAACGTGCCGAGATTTACGGGAGTAAACATAGAAGTCGATGCCGTCGCTACACTTTCCAACCATGGGAATATCGCCGGGCTGAAGAACAGCTCCGAGAACATGGCACACACGGCGGAGATCATCGGCAGCGTTCCAAGGAGCTTTTCAGTTCTTGTCGGTACGGCTTCCGTTTTATATCCCGGTCTTGCTGCGGGAGCCGCAGGTGGAATACTTGCACTTGCAAACATTGCGCCCCGGGAGTGTGTGGAGATTCAACGACTTTTCGACACCGGGAAGCATAATGAGGCTTCCAAATTACAGACGAAATTAATCCGTGCAAACAAAGCGGTGACTTCGAGGTATGGCGTGCCCGGTTTGAAAGTGGCGATGGACATGCTCGGCTACTTCGGCGGCGATCCGCGAAGTCCACTTGCACCGCTTTGCGACAAGGATCGTAAAGACCTAAAGTCAATTTTGAAAACCGCAGGTTTGGTTGACTGATCCAATTGGAGAAAAAATGAAGTCAGACTCTTTTCGGCCGCCTAATAGAATTCTAATGGGGCCCGGTCCCTCGAATGTGCATCCGCGGGTCTTGGCCGCAATGGCACTTCCGACGATCGGGCACCTTGACCCCGCTTTCATCGATCTGATGGAAAGCATAAAATCTCTGTTAAGGGACACATTCCTTACTGAAAATGAGGTGACCTTTCCGGTCTCCGGGCCCGGCTCGGCCGGCATGGAAACCGCGGTAGTGAACATGGTTGAGCCGGGAATGAAAGTCATCGTGTGTGTGAACGGCGCATTCGGCGCCCGAATAAGCGAGATGGTACAGCGATATAGTGGTACGCCGGTCGTGGTAGACGCACCATGGGGGAAACCAATTGACCCGGGGAAGCTTGATGCGGTGCTCACAAAAAACAAAGATGCGAAGATCGTCGCCTTCGTGCATGCCGAGACTTCGACCGGGGCCCGCTCGGACGTGAAAGAGCTTGCGCGGATCGCGCACAAATATGATTGTCTGACGATAGTGGACACGGTCACCTCACTCTGTGGAATCCCGGTCAAGGTTGACGAGTGGGGACTTGACGTAGTATATTCCGGAAGTCAGAAGTGCCTTTCCTGTCCGCCGGGACTCTCACCGGTCACTTTCAACGATCGTTCAATCGCGGCGATAAAAAACCGGAAGACGAAAGTCCAGAGCTGGTTCATGGACGTCGGTCTCGTCTTAGGCTACTGGAGCGGTGCAAAGAGAACGTACCATCATACCGCTCCAATCAACGCCTTATATGGGCTCCATGAAGCACTCCGCCTCTTGCACGAAGAAGGATTGGATAACTCCTGGGCCCGTCACCAGCGAAATTCCGAAATACTAAGGGAGAGCCTCGAGAAGTTGAGACTCGAGACATTTGTAAATGGCGACGCAAGCTTGCCCCAGCTCACTACGGTCGTAGTGCCGGGAGGCGTAGATGAAGCCGCGGTAAGAAATCAATTGCTCGCCAAATACAACATCGAAATCGGCGCGGGTCTCGGTCAGCTGGCCGGAAAAATCTGGAGAATCGGTCTGATGGGATGCACGTCGAATGAGAAGAACGTCAGACTATGCCTTCAGGGACTTGAAGACATTTTGAAGAAAGATTAGAACAGGAGAAGTAAAACATACTTCCCTCTTAATTTTCGTAAAATTTACGAGGAGCTACCATGCCGAATGCAAAATTTGAAATCCCGGTTCCGCCAAACGAACCGGTAAAGAGTTATATACCCGGCTCTCCCGAGAGAGTCTCCCTGAAGGCAAAATTGGAAGAGATGCAAAACAAGCAGATCGAAATTCCGCTTATCATAGGCGGCGAAGAAATCAAGACGGGTAAAATTGGGAAATGCATTCTTCCTCACGACCATAAAACCGTGATCGCGACATATCAGCAGGCCGGTGAAAAGGAAATTCAGATGGCAATCCAGGCTGCACTTGCTGCTCGCCAATCCTGGGCATCATTAGATTGGGAAGAACGACTCTCAATTTTCATGAGGTCTGCTGCCCTCCTTTCCGGACCATGGCGAGACACGCTCAATGCCGCAACGATGCTCGGGCAAAGTAAAAATGTCTTTCAAGCCGAGATAGATTCCGCCGCCGAGCTGACCGACTTTTTCAGATTCAACGCCTACTATGCAATGCAAATCTTCGAGCAGCAGCCGCCTCACTCTCCAATGGACGTTCGAAACAAAATGGAGTACCGGCCTCTTGAAGGTTTCGTGTTTGCGGTTTCGCCGTTCAATTTTACTTCCATTGCCGGAAATCTTCCGACGGCGCCGACCATGGTCGGTAATGTCGTGCTTGCCAAGCCAGCGTCAAGCGCCGTTTATTCGGCATATTACATAATGAAACTTCTTGAGGAAGCGGGCGTCCCGCCGGGAGTGATCAACTTCGTGCCCGGACCAGGCGGAGCAGTGGGACGGCCTGCGTTGACTTCACCGCATCTTGCCGGGATCCACTTTACCGGCAGCACCGCAGTGTTCCAGGATATGTGGAGAACTGTCGGCGAGAACATAAACCGCTACAAATCATATCCTCGCATCGTCGGCGAGACAGGCGGCAAGGATTTCATCTTCGCACACGGGAGCGCTGACGTCGAAGAACTGGGAGCTGCGATCATACGGGGCGCGTTTGAATACCAGGGACAAAAATGCTCCGCAGCTTCGCGGTCCTACATACCGAAATCGTTGTGGCCGGATTTGAAGGATTACCTTGTCCGCGAATTGAAGACCGTGAAAGTCGGCGACGTCCGCGACTTCACTAACTTCATGAACGCCGTCATCGACAAAAGTGCCTTTATCTCAATAACCGGGTATATCGAATTCGCCAAGAAATCCGGCGAAGCGGAGATTATTTTCGGAGGCAACTACGACGATTCAAAGGGATACTTCATTGAGCCCACAATTATTTTGACGAGAAACCCTCACTTCAGAACGATGGAAGAGGAGATCTTTGGACCTGTCATGACTGTTTACGTCTACGATGACGACAAGTACGAGGAAGCTCTTCATCTTTGTGACGAGACTTCGCCTTATGCATTAACCGGCGCAATCTTTGGGCACGATCGATATGCTATCGCCTCAGCAAACAAAATACTTATCAACGCTTCCGGAAATTTTTATATAAATGACAAGCCTACCGGTGCAGTCGTCGGTCAGCAGCCGTTTGGGGGCGCAAGAGCGAGTGGAACGAACGACAAAGCAGGAAGCTTTTTGAACATGGTACGCTGGCTCTCACCTCGCAGCACAAAAGAGAACCTGGTTCCTCCAAAGACCTATCGATACCCATTTATGGAAGAAAAGTAAACCGGGTATCTCCTCCATCGCGATTTCAGTCGCGCCATGGAGAAGATGAATTAATCTTCTCCATGGCGTCGAAATCCAACTTTTCGTCCGAGTTCTTAGAAGGGGAGGTCGTCTTTTTCTTCAGACACGGCTGGTGGGGTACCTGGGATGCTCTCTTCCTTTTCGCCCCCCGGCTGACGTGCTCCTCCCAGCATAACAAGGTCGTTCAATACAATTTCAGTGATGTAACGCTTGGCGCCATCCTTGGTTTCATAATCTCTGTACTGAATACGACCTTCTACATAGACCTTATTGCCCTTCTTCAGATATTCCGCCGCAATTTCGGCCAACTTTCCCCAAACCACGATGTTGTGCCATGATGTTCGTTCCTGCGGATTACCTTCCTGGTCTTTCCATTGCTCACTGGTTGCGATACTAAAAGACGCTACGGCTGATCCGCTCGGCGCGTATCGCAGCTCTGGGTCTTTCCCAAGATTGCCGATGAGCATGACTTTGTTCACACTTCGAGCCATTTCCACTCCTTTTCTCGCCCGTCCGATGAGTCCGTTCCCTGAATGAATCCCTCGGGTCAAGTACATTCGGCCAGGCTCAAATAATTTAAATGGTTAATTAAAAATAGCAGCAGAATCCAATCTTGTCAACAGTTTTCAAAATGACTGCCGCCTCATTGACAGCCCTGCCGAAGTAAAGCCGCTTTAACTATGGGGTATCTGCACGGTCAACCAATGTCGGCAGCAGTCCATGCCAGCTACAAGTCGATTCCGAACTCGGGTGCCACCTGCTTCATGGCCTCGTAGACCGCCTTAAATTGATCCGAGAAGACCATTATCCTCTGTTTGTCAAATTTGCCTTCCGGGTTTCTTTTACTTTCCGTGAAAACGAGGTACTTCTTCCCGTTTTTTGCTTCTTTGACATCGATAAAGTAGGTTCTCTGACCCGCCGGGATCTGGATTCCTTCCGACTTTTCTTTTCCCATTAGATTCCTCCTCTCTTGGTCCAAAGGGTTCATCGGAGAATGTCGGAACGCCTGACGATGGGACTAGCTTATTATTTTGTGCCACCCTGCGAGGATCGCTTACTAAATGCGACTGCCAGCAACACGACTCCCAAAGTAAGCATTCACGTAAGTAATCTAAGAAAGATGGTTTGCAAAGTCAAACAAAAAAGTTGCTAACACAGCAATTCTCGGACAATGGAGTTTCCATGGCTGCAGAGATAACGGAAGACGCCGAGATTATCGAATCCATGGACTGCATAAAGTTCCAAGGGAATCCTCTCGAAAAAAATTGAAAAGAGAAACCCGCACATCGGACAAGCAAATTCTTTGAATGCCCCAACTTGTCAAGTGCGGATCATTGCACATACCTCGCCCTCAAGAAACTTAACGATAACTTCAACTTCGAAAGCTTGACCCTTAGATTTAGATGTTCCATATTGGTCATGTAAGTCGCCATGTTCCGAAGGACACGCCGGACCTTTTGGGCAAGTGAAATCAGCTCTTTGTGAAAAAAAGGATACGAACAGCGTCTGCATTAGGCGCAGTAACCAGAGGCTTAAGCATTCTTAAGAAATTTCGTTTCAAAATCGGGAGACTGTGATCAGGTCGGAGAAATTCAGAAGGTGCGGCTCGCTATTCCGGACGGATATGAGGTTTACCGGAATGTTTCTGATCTATTCAACCGGTGAGCTTACGCCGGCTTCGATCTAAAATCGGACGCGACCGTCACATTGGATATTTGCAACGTACCTGGGATGAAAGTCAATTCATCGGATCATGGAACAATTAAACCCGGAACGCAAGAAGTTCCGGTCGAGATGTCGAGAAAGCCGCCAGCGGTGAATCAATATGGCTTCATCGCCATCGATAGTACAGAAAGATCATTCGCGCAAACACGGCGAATGACGTTGCTCAAATAGGCGCTGGTCTGTCTTGAAATTTATGCTTAAGTTATTTGGTTAGAAGAACTCTTTCAGCGAGGACTCTTCGCATCGCAATTTGTGAGGCAACTCCAAAACATGGAGGATATACTAAGATGAAGCTTGTTTCAACCTTGGTCTTCAGTGCATTTATGACAATGAGTGCATGGGGACAGAGCACGGTAACATGGAATTTCGGGACGACGTCCGGAAATGCCAGTCCATCCAACGGAACTCCCATATCGAACCTGGCAGTTTCAGCTGTCTCTCAGGGCAACAATAATGGTACGACGACAATGTTGACGACGACGTCGGCGTCGTCCGGCTATACCGGTACATCCGGGAATTACAACGCGGGGGCGGCCGCAAGAATAGGTGCGTTGAACACTGCTGCAAGTGGGAGCGCCTATTTCGAGTTTACGATGACTCCGAGCCCTGGCTACAGCGTGACACTAAGCAGCATCTCGTTTGGCACACGATCTACAAGCACAGGTCCTCAAGCTTATACCCTCCGTTGTTCATCCGACTCTTTTGCTTCCGATCGTGGGACGGGAAACATCTCAAACAACAGCACATGGACACTCGAGTCAAATAGTGGACTGAGTGTAACCAACTCACCGGGTGTGGCGATTACATTTCGAATCTTCGGCTACAATGGAGCAGGTTCCCCCGCCTCAGGAACCGCGAACTGGCGAATAGATGATTTGTCGCTGACGGTAACTGTCAACTCAGTGAACCCGACCGGGAGTGGAGTCGGCACGGCAAACATTTTGCCTACCGCTATTTTTGCCGGCAAGACTTCCGATTTTACAATCAAACTTGTGAGCGACGCAAGCGACACGATCTCGAACATCGTTGTCGTAGTCCCTTCAGTTTTCACATGGTCGACGAATTCTTCCGGCGTTTCCCTCGTCGGAAATTCTCTCGCCGCTGCAAGCCTGTCTGTGAATCAGGACACTATCAATATCGCCGGCGCGGCAGCGACGAAAATCGATACTGCGCAAATAGTAATCCACTCTGTAAGTGTACCGGATTCTGCAATGATCGGAAGTTTCATATTGGAGACGGCGGTTGCAAACGCCAATCCATCTCCGGTTAGCTCTCCGCTAACTGTTGCAGTGACAAAAATAGTGAGGATTATAGATCTTCACATAAACGATTCCCAAGGTGTTCCAGCTCCACCATATCAGTTAGGAGCCGTCGTCACCGTTTCAGGAATAATAACGGCCAACTTCGTCGGAACGAGCAATGTAAATTTATTTCTCCAGGATGCTACCGCCGGAGTAAATGTCTTTATCAATTCACTCAACTCCCCGTTCCAGGTGGGCGACAGCGCGACTTTCACCGGGACGATAGATCAATATCGTGGCACAACCGAAATCGATCCGGATTCCACGAAGTGGATCATTTATTCGCACAACAATGCGCTTCCGGAGCCTCTTCTCTTGACTTGTGCGGATGTAAACCAAACTTTTACCGATGACTCGACGGAGCCGAACGAAAGCCGCCTTGTCAGGGTAAACGGAGTGACTTATAATACCGCAAACGAGACCATCACCGACATCACCGGCACCAGCGGCGGTTATATACCTACCTCGCTCACCGCTCCGACGGGCACATTCGATTTCATAGGAATTCTCAAGCAATACAAACCCGGCACAAGCTCTACGTTGACACCTCCTTATACCGGTTACTACGAAGTCGATGCCAGGACACAATCGGATATCATTACAAGCGCAGGCCCTGCATTTGTCGAATCGCCGACAGAAGAGAATCTCGGACCTAATTCAGTAACAATTTATTTCAAGACTGTGCCCGCTTCGAAAACGGTGGTCAGGTACGGCACGAGCCCGACTTACACCGATTCTGCCGTCGTTTCAAGCACGGACACAAGTCACACCGTGATATTGAATAACTTATGGCCTGCGACGGCGTACCACTACCAGGTTTCCGCCTCGGACCAGGCAGGGACTAACACCACAGGCGATGCTATCTTCAGCACCGCGTCGCCGAAGGGTACGACAGGTACCATGAATATCTATTTCAACCATTCGACAAGTTCTTCCGTTGCCAACGGAGAGCTTGCGCAGACAGTGGACATCGTCAACAAATTTCTTGCAAGAATCGATTCGGCAAAGCATTCGATCGATCTTGCATTGTACAGCTTCAGCGGGAATGTCGGCAGCATCATATCGACTCATTTGCTTACGGCCAAAGCACGCGGCGTAAAGATCAGAATGATCGCCGAACAGACCAACTCAAACACATCGGCGATGAATACGATGAGATCCAATGTTCCCTTTATTACGGGCGCGTTCGATCCGAATCGCAAAGACGGCATAATGCACAACAAGTTCGCGGTATTTGATTTCCGCGACACAAGCTCTTTTACCGACGATTGGGTCTGGACGGGATCGTGGAACGCCACGGATGAAGGCGACAACGAGGATGCGCAGAACACCATCGAGATACAGGACAAGGCGCTGGCCAATGCTTACACCATGGAGTTTAATGAAATGTGGGGAAGCTCGACGGATGCGCCTGATTCGACACGTTCACTTTTTGGCGCCGACAAACAGGACATCACTCCTCACAAGTTTAACATAGGTGGTACAACGGTTGAGCTCTACTTCAGCCCTTCCGATCAAACCACACTCCATATATACCAGGCCCTTGCCGCCGCCGAATTTTCCATCAACATTTGCATGTACACTTTTACGCGAAGCGATCTCGCCCAGGAACTTGTTGCCAGGAAGGCCGCAGGTGATAAAGTTAGAGTCGTGATGGACAATAACACCGACACGGGAAATCAATTCAGTTTCCTGCAAACGAACGGCATCGACGTTCATTTGAAGGGAAGCGATGTCACGGGCCTTCTTCACCACAAGTATGCCGTCATCGACGCCGAATATCCCAACACCGATCCGGTCGTAACGACCGGCTCGCACAACTGGTCGACATCTGCCGAGACCTCCAATGACGAAAACGAGCTCATAATCCACAGCAAGCGGATTGCAAATCTCTATTTACAAGAGTTTAAGGCAAGATATCTCGGAGCGGGCGGGACAGACAACATCGTCCTCGGCGTGAAAAAGATTGGCGATGATTTGCCCGAATCTTTCGGGCTCGGTCAGAATTATCCGAACCCGTTCAATCCCAGCACAGAGATCGGCTATCAGCTTTCGGCGGCCAGCCACGTGACGTTGAAGGTCTTTGATGTTCTAGGAAGGGAGATCACGACGTTGGTGAATCGAAGACAAGACGCCGGATATTACAGGGTGACTTTTGATGCAGGCAGGTTTTCTTCGGGAGTATATTTTTATGTGCTCAATGCCGGCGGAAAATCATTTGTGGAGAAAATGGTTTTGGTCAAATGACCATGGCTTTTCCATTATATGAAGTTTTCCGACGTTATTGATTTAATTTAGTAGCTTGCGATTCATCTTGTTTTATTCTTGATTTTTTTTCACCGCATTTGTAAAATCAAATAATACCGGAGTCAGCTCCAGGTTTCCAAATAGATCGATATGAAATCCTTAGGGACGGGTTACTTAAGCACAATTTGCAGACGAATTTCTTGAGTCTGCCCACTGGTTGTGATTCAACCAAAATTGAGTGAGTATCCGGATGGATACGAATCACGAATTCTAGCATTTTTCATAGCCTGCAAAAATAATGGAGAGTAAAATGGAACCTATGGTCGTTGACCACCGACAGCTTTATCGCCTTCCGTGGACATTACCGGACAATGCAATTGCGTGGCTTGAGCCGACATCGCAGTGTAATCTTTCTTGCGACGGCTGTTACAGAGAAAATATTACGTCATCCCACAAGCCGCTCGATGTCGTGAAGAGTGAGATCGATACATTTGCGAGGCTCAGAAATACGGACGGGGTTTCGATCGCTGGCGGAGATCCGCTCATGCATCCACAGATAATAGAAATTGTCAAAGAAGTCGGCGCGCGAAACATGAAACCGATCATTAATACAAACGGTCTTGCACTGACCAAGGAGCTTTTGCGAGAGCTGAAGACCGCCGGCGTTTATGGCTTCACATTTCACATCGACAGCAAACAAAACCGTCCCGGGTGGAAGAACAAAAATGAAATCGAGCTTAACGAATTGAGGCTTCAGTATGCAGAGATGCTTGCCGAAGTCGGCGGCATTTCGTGCTCATTCAACTCGACGGTCTACGAAGATACGATCCAGCATGTTCCCGAGATGATTGACTGGGCGTCGAAACATATAGACATCGTGCATGTCATGGTTTTCATCGCATTCCGGCAGGCAGTACCGCAGATTCCGATGGACTGGTACGCCGGCGGAAAAAAGATCGACATGGGTGGACTTG
>Ga0335078_10005793_pt1 | contig 18275 bp, 10 predicted proteins | sample Lox_Sample_32_FD_206711 | JGI IMG/M metagenome (GOLD analysis project Ga0335078, IMG submission 206711) | Soil microbial communities from Loxahatchee National Wildlife Refuge, Florida, United States - Lox_Sample_3.2 | ecosystem: Environmental > Terrestrial > Soil > Wetlands | place: USA... | reverse complement strand
GCTGCCTGAGCGCGGCCTTGCGCTGCCTCTCGTATTCGGAAAGGGCCGGCTCCAGGCGGCCGGGCTCCCGCAATTTCCCGGCCAGCGCGACCGCATCCTCGATGGCCAGTTTCGTCCCGCAGCCAATGGTGAAAGACGTAGTGTGGGCGGCGTCTCCGAGGAGCACGACCTGGCCGGCCTGCCAGCTCCGGTTAGTGATGGTGCGGAAGTTCGACCATCGGACATCCGAGCGGTCATGCCCCTGCCCGACCAGCCGATGGCCATCTAGCTGGCGTTCGAAGAGCTTCTCCAGGAAAGACAGGGTGCCGCGGGTCGACATCGCATCGAAACCCAGGGCCGCCCAGGTCTGCGCTGAGCATTCAACGATGAACGTGCTCGAGCCGGCGTCGACGCCGTAAGCGTACGTCCATATCCAGCCGCTGCCGGTGCGGACGAACGCATACGTAAAGGGCTCGAATACCTTGTCCGACCCCAACCAGGCGTATTTGTTCTGCCCCAGGCGCACGTCGGTCTGGAACCCTGCCTCGAGCCGTATCTGGCTGCTCGCGCCGTCAGCGGCCACGACAAGATCGGCCTCCGGCAACTGCGACAGGGCCGTCACCTCGTGACCGAGCTTGAGGTGCACGCCCAGGTCCTGCGCGCGACCGGCGAAGATACTCAGCAGACGCTGCCGGTTAATGCTGTAGCCGCAATGGCTGGCCGTCACCGGCGGCTTGCCCGGTATCTCCACGACCTGGCTGACCCATCGCGACGCGGCCTGCTCAATCTCCCGGGCCGAGGTGGGATCGCCGCCGTACAGCGTCCCCATGATGTCGTCCCCGAATGTCACGCCCCAGCCGTACGCTGAATCCAGGCTCTTTCGCTCAAAGACGGTAATATCGTTTCCGGGATCGTGCAGCTTCATCAGGAGCGCGAAATACAGTCCGGCTGGCCCGCCGCCCACGCACGCGATTCTCAATACGGTCCCCTCCGCTTTTAAGGGGTCAACTGTACCGCAGCCGAACGGGCGGTGGCACGAATGCCACCGCCCGTTCGGCGGTCCCCGTCGGATGCGTCCGGCTAGGAGACGAGCTCCGGCTGCTCGCTGGCGGGCTGGTCGGCAGGCACCCGGCCGCGCAGCGGCACCTCCTTGATGAACCAGGCCAGCACGAAGATGATCACCGCCGCGGGGACCGCCCAGATGAAGACGTGCTGGGTGGCATCCGCGATGGCGGCGAAGACGTCGTGCTTGACCGCCGCGGGGAGCGAGTTGACCGTGGCCGGGTCGAGCTGGCCGCCGCTGGCGCTGATGTGCACACCGGTGCCCGCCGCGCGGGACAGCGACTCGATCAGCTGCCGGGCGAACAGGGCGCCGAACGCCGCCACGCCCAGCGACCCGCCGATCTGCTGGAAGAACATCCGGGCGCTACTGGCCACGCCCATGTCCTTCTGCTCGACGCTGTTCTGCGCGATCAGCGAGACCATCTGCATGAGGAAGCCCATGCCGAGGCCGAGGACCACGTAGTACAGCGCCGACTCCAGGCGGGTCGTGCCGACGCCCAGCCCGGTCAGCAGGTACATGCCGACCGCCATGATGGCGCCGCCGAGGATGGGGAAGATCTTGTACCGGCCGGTCCTGGTGGTCACCTGCCCGGCCACGATCGAGGTGACGGTCACGCCGAGCATCATCGGCGTCAGCGCCAGCCCGCTGACGGTCGGCGACTCGCCCTGCACCGTCTGCTGGAACAGCGGCAGGAACGTCATCGCGCCGAACATGGCCAGGCCGGTGAGGAAGGTCAGGGCCATCGTGAGGGAGAAGTTCCGGTTCCTGAACACGTGCAGCGGCAGGATCGGCTCGGCTACCCGCAGCTCGACCAGGCAGAACCCGGCCGTGGCCGCCGCCGCCAGCAGGCCCAGCCCGATGATCTGCATCGAAGCCCAGGGGTACTCGGTGCCGCCCCAGGTGGCCAGCAGGACGAGCGAGGTGGCGGCCAGGCCGAGCAGTGCGCCGCCGAGGTAGTCAACCTTGTGGCTGACCCGCCTGGCGGGCAGGTGCAGGGTGGCGATGATGTAGACCAGCGCCGCGCCGCCGACCGGGATGTTGATGTAGAAGATCCAGCGCCAGGAGAAGTTTTCCGTGATGAACCCGCCGGCCAGCGGGCCGGCGATGGTGGCGAGCATCATCACCACCATCATGTAGCTCATGTAGCGGCCGCGCTCGCGCGGCGCCACGATGTCGCCGAGCGTCGCCATCGCACCGACCATCAGCCCGCCGGCCCCCAGGCCCTGGATGGCGCGGAACGCGATGAGCTCGGCCATCGACTGGGACAGGCCGGACAGCGCCGACCCGGCCAGGAAGATCACGATCGCGACGACGAAGAACTTCTTCCGGCCGTACATGTCGCCGAGCTTGCCGTAGAACGGCGTGACGATCAGGGACGCGAGGATGTAGGCGGTCACCACCCAGGACAGGTGCGCGACCCCGCCGAGGTCGCCCACGATCCGCGGCAGCGCGGTGCTCACGATCAGGTTGTCGAGCATGGCCAGCAGGATCGCCAGCAGCAGCCCGGGCAGCACGATCATCACCTCGCGCGGCGCGAGGAACTGCCCGCTCGCCGCCGCCGGTCCGGCGGCCGTCCCCGGGCTGTCCTGTCCGCCGCCTGGTGTCCCCGCGCCGTTTATCGCGTCCGCCACCCGATCCGCTCCTTCTTCTCCGCCGTCATCTCGCTTGCCCTCGTACGGGCGCCTCGGGCCGGCGTCGTTGACTTACCGGCCGGCAAGTCACTATGCTAGGGCTGTAACTAACCGGCCGTCAAGTAAATAAGATGGCCCCGGCCGCGTCTGAGGGTGCGAAACGGATATGGATCACACGGCGCCCACGCCGAGGACCGACACCAGGTCCCGCGTGCAGAAGGTGGCGCTGGAGCTTTTCGCCGAGCAGGGCTACGAGAAGACGTCCCTGCGCGAGATCGCCGAGCGCCTGGGTGTGACCAAGGCCGCCCTCTACTACCACTTCAAGTCCAAGGAAGACATCGTCCACAGCTTCACCGACGACTACTTCACCGAACTGGACGCCCTGCTGGACTGGGCCAGGCAGCAGCCGCCCGGTGACGACAACCGCCGTGAGATCCTCGACCGCTACGTCGGCGTCGTGCTGGCGGGCAGCGAGGTCTTCCGCTTCCTGGAGCAGAACCGCGCGTCGGTGCAGGCCATGGAGGCAGGCAAGGAGCGCTTCGCGCGCTTCCGCGACCGCCTGACCGGGCTGGTCGAGGTGCTGGCCGGCCCGCAGGCCCCGCTGCGCGAGCGGGTACGCGCCACCGCCGCCGTGCTCAGCGTCGGCGCGACCTGCATGTTCTACATGCAGGAGGTAGACGACCGGGACAAGCTCCGGGCCATCGTGCTGGAGATGGCCACCGACCTGACCAGCTGACCCGCCGGTTCGTCACCCTGCTCGGGCCGCGGCCGAGGCGGCGGCGCGGACTAGCGGCAGGACCCGGTGGCGGACCTGGGTGGCCAGGGAGATCAGGGTGGCCGAGCGGACCACGCCCTCGACGGAGACGATCGCGTCGAGCACGCGCTGCAGGTCGGCGTTGGTGCGGGCGACCACGCGGCAGAGCATGTCGCCCGGGCCGGTGATGGTGTGCACCTCGAGTACCTCGGGGATCTCGGCCAGCCGTTCGGCCACCGGATCGTGGCCGCCGGCCTGGCGGATCTCCAGGGTGATGAACGCGGTCACCTCATAGCCCAGGGCGGCCGGATCCACCTCGGGCCCGTATCCGGTGATCACGCCGCGCTCGGCCATCCGGTCCAGCCGCGCCTGCACGGTACCGCGGGCCACGTTCAGGCGGCGGGAGGCCTCCAGCACCCCGACCCGGGGCTCGGCGGCCAGCAGTTCGAGCAGGGCGGCGTCCAGCCGGTCGACCCGCCCGGGATCACTGGTAGTCATGGTGTACACAGATACCATCATTCGTTCGGATTATATAGTCAAAATGACCAGTCAGATCGTAGATGGTTGCGCAGTTTGAAAATGCCTGCGCATCCTGTCGGCATGACTACGCCAGCTTGGGACAGCCCCGTTGACTTTCCCGTCATCGGCATGGACGCCGTGGTCTTCGCGGTCGGCAACGCGAGGCAGGCGGCGCACTACTACTCCACCGCGTTCGGCATGCGGCGGATCGCCTACCGCGGGCCTGAGACCGGCTGCCCGCACGAGGCGGCGCACGTCCTGGAGTCCGGCAGCACGCGGTTCGTCTTCCGCGGCCCGGCCCGGCCGGGTACCCGGCTCGGAATGCGGGTGGCCGCGCACGGCGACGGGGTCACGGACCTGGCGCTCGAGGTCGGCTCGGCCGAGGAGGCCTACGGGTACGCGGTCGCGCACGGCGCCCGCGGCCTGGAATCGCCGCACCTGGCCGAGGACGACCACGGCAAGGTCGTCCTGGCCGCCATCGCCACCTACGGGGACACCCGGCACACCCTGGTGGAGCGGTCCGGGTATTCCGGGCCGTACCTGCCCGGGTACGTTCCGGCCGGCCCGATCGTCGCGCCCGGCGAACGCCCCTTCTTCACCGAGATCGACCACTGCGTCGGCAACGTGGAGCTCGGCCAGATGGACGAGTGGGTGGACTTCTACCACCGGGTCATGGGCTTCACCAACATGAAGGAGTTCGTCGGCGACGACATCGCCACCGAGTACTCCGCGCTGATGAGCAAGGTCGTGGCGGACGGGACCCGCAAGGTGAAGTTCCCGCTGAACGAGCCCGCGGCCGGCAAGCGCAAGTCGCAGATCGACGAGTACCTGGAGTTCTACGGCGGACCCGGGGTGCAGCACATCGCGCTGGCCACCGACGACATCGTGGCCAGCGTCCGCGCCATGCGGGCGGCGGGGGTGGAGTTCCTCTCGACGCCGGGCGGCTACTACGACGAGCTCGGCTCGTGGGTCGGCGAGACCCGCGTGCCCCTCGGCGAGCTGCGCGAGCTCGGCATCCTGGCCGACCGGGACGAGGACGGGTACCTGCTGCAGATCTTCACCCAGCCGGTCCAGGACCGGCCCACGGTGTTCTTCGAGCTGATCGAGCGGCACGGGTCCCAGGGGTTCGGCAAGGGGAACTTCAAGGCACTGTTCGAGGCGATCGAGCGGGAGCAGGCCCGCCGCGGCAACCTGTAGCGCGCTAGCCCTCCGGCCGCGGGCGGCGGCCCGCTCGTTCCGACTCCTGGCGGGCGAGGTCGAGGCTGCGCCGCGAGGCCAAGGTCCTGGCATGGCCGGCTCCGAGCAGCCGCTCGCATGCGGCCACGTTCTGCTCGAACAAGGGGATGGCTTCGGCGGGCCGTCCGGCCGCCCGGTAGGCGCGGGCGAGATTGTTCCGCGCCGCCAGGGTGCCCGGATCGTCGGCACCGAGCAGCCGCTCCCGGGCCGCGAGAATCCGCTGGACCAGCGGGATCGCGTCGGCGTCCCGGCCCGCTGCGTGGTAAGCGGCGGCGAAACTGCTGAGGACGCTCAGGGTGTCGGCATGGCCGGGGCCGAGCAGGCGCTCCAGGTCCGCGGTCAGCGGCTCGCCGATCGCGATGACGCGCTCCATGTCGTCACCCAGCTCGATCAGCTGACGCAGCGCGAGGACCCGGGGCCGCAGCAGGATCTTGCCCCGCTCCTCGTCGGCGTCATCTGCCTGCGCCCCGGCGTTTTCCAGCAGCGCCGTAACCTGGCCGAGCATTTCCCGGCCCGCTACGTGATCCCGCGCCTCGGCGATGGTCTCGGCGGACCTTTCCACCACCCAGGCGGCCGCCCGGCACGCCGTCGCGAGGCGCCCCCGCCGGGCCAGCCCGGCGCGGATGACCCGCGCCACCAGGGGATGCGCGCTGATGACCTGGCCGTCCCGGCTGAAACCCAGGAGTGACCACTGGCTCAGCTGCTTCAGCGCCTCGTCCACCATGGACGCGGCCACCCGGCGCCCGCCGCCGAGCAGCGTGCCCGCCTGACCGGCGGCACCCAGCAGCTCGCAGCGGACCGCGGCCGGGGACAGCATGGCCATGACCTCCATGGCCGAGGCGCACACGCCGACCGGGTCGGCCGCCCGGGCGGCCTCGAGGGACAGCAGCACCGACTCCGCCACGCCCGGCGGATGCGGCTGCTCCTCCCCGTCCTCGTTCAGGACCAGGTAATCCCCGACCGGCAGCTCCCGCAGCTCCGCCAGGTACTCCGCGTACCCCAGGTGCTGTCCGGCGATCACCGCCGCGGCCTGATCCAGCGCCAGCGGCAGATGCCCCAGTTCCTCGGCCACCGCCGCGGCGCCGGCGTCGTCGGCCAGGCCGGTCCGCCCGTCCAGGAAGGCCAGCGCCTCCTCGGTGCTGAACAGGTCCACCGGGACGCTGGTCCACCGCTCCTGCACCGGCTCCCGTTCCGCGGTGACCAGCACCCGGGCCGCGCCGGTGGCCGGAATGAACGGTCGCAGCAGGCCGAAGTCCTCCGCACCATCGAAAACCAGCAGGCAACGCCTTCCGTCGGCCTCCAGCCAGTACCGGAGCGCCTTTCCCGGGTCAGCCGTGCCCGGCTGGATACCGCCGTCGGACGGCGCCATGGCTTCGGTCACCGCGGCCAGCCCGGCCAGCAGGCTCTCGGCGTCGCGAGCATTGACCCAGGCGACCAGCCGCCAGCTGGACAGCAGCCTGGCCTGTGCGTAGGCCAGCGCCAGCTGGCTCTTGCCCGCTCCCTCGACGCCGGTGAGCACCACCAGCGGCGAGCCCTGGCTGGCCCGGTTCAGCTGCCGCAGCAGGGCGGGCCTGGGCTGGAGATCGGGCCGCTGCTCCGGGATATCACCCGCGGCAACGTGGCCAGCCGCCATCGTCCGGGCAGGCGGTTCCGCGGCATACGGCTCCCTGGTATTAGCCGCAGACCGAGGAATGACCGTCGGATCCACTGTCAGGCCCCTATGAGGATTCAGGCTCTGCCCAGCCACCTTTCGTGACACTGTGGGTTACGGGGATCGTCATACCCGTCTCACCGAAGATAAAGCACGGCATCTTTCCGCAGTGGCCCGTTGCGCGCACTGGCGGCCGTGCGGTTCAGGAATAGCATCGGTTCGTGCCGGTAGAATAATTCGGGCCCAGCTGTCTTGACTGTTCGCCCATGGAAAAGATGTGAGAGGGGGGGCGGAAAGGGATGCTGGGGGAGAGCCTGCTGGCACTGGCAGAGCTGGCCGGCCGGATGGTGGTAGATGCCGCAGCCACCGAAGAGTGGGAGACGGCAGAGCGCGGGTACGCCCAGCTGCTGGGTCGCGGGGACGCCGGGCAGACCCGGGTCGCCGAGCGGTGGCTGGAGGAAACCCGCGAGCAGGTCATCAGCCGGGCCGGGACGGATATGGAGCTGATCCGCACCGCGCTGGCGATGCGCTGGGCGGTACGGCTGGCGGACCTGCTGGAGGAGAACCCCGACGCCGAGGCTGAGCTGCAGGGCCTCGTCCAGGAGATCCAGGCGGCCCTGCGCGCCGGAAACCTGTCCGCGTCCGAGCACACGGCCCCCGGCAACGGCGATGTGAGCACCTACGCGGCCGGTCCCGAGCATCCCGGCGCCCTGGCCGCGCAGAGCGAACTCGCCTACTCGGCCGGGCAGGCCGGGGACGCGGCCGCCGCCCGGGACCAGTTCGCGGCCCTGCTGCCCACGGCCAGGCGGGTCCTCGGCCCCGAGCACCCCGACACCCTGGCGGCCCGCGCCAGCCTGGCCTACTGGATCGGGCAGGCCGGGGACGTGGCCACCGCCCGGGACCAGTTCGCCGCCCTGCTGCCCACGGCCAGGCGGGTCCTCGGCCCCGAGCACCCCGACACCTTGACCATCCGCCACAATCTGGCCAACTTCACCGGCTACGCCGGGGACGCGGCCGCCGCCCAGGACCAGTTCGCCGCCCTGCTCCGCATCCGGGAGCGCACATTCGGCGCGGACGCTCCCGACACCCTGGTGAGCAGGTTCAGCCTGGCCTACTGGACCGGGCGTGCCGGGGACGCGGCCACCGCCCGGGACCAGTTCGCCGCCCTGCTCCCCGTCCGCGAGCGGATAGATGGCCCGGACCACCCCGACACCCTGGCCATCCGGGAGGAACTCGCGTACTGGACCGGGTCCGCCGGGGACGCGGCCGGCGCCCGGGACCAGTTCGCCGCCCTGCTGTCGTCCTATGAGCGGGTCCTCGGCGCCGAGCACGCGGAGACCCTGGCCGTCTGGTACCAGCTGGCCCACTGGACGGCGCTGGCGCGGGACGAGGCCACCACGCAGGAGTAGTTCCCCGTCAGCCGTGCGTCGGAGATGTCGAGGGCGTGGGCGACGCCGTCTGCGAAGGCGAGGACGACGTCGAAGGCGAGGACGAGGCCGATTTCGACGGCTGGGGCGAGGACGACGTCGAACCCTTGGGCGAGGGTGACGCCTGGAGCGACGGCGACGGGGCCGGAGGCGGCACGTAGGTCGCGAGCTGGGTGACGGTCGGGGACGGCCGCGCGGCGGCGGACGTGCGGGCGGTCGCCGTGGCCGGGCTGGCCGCAGGACTCGCCGGGGAGGTCGCGGTGCTGGTCTGAGCGGGCTGGGCGGGTGCGGCGGGGGAGCCAGTTGGCTGGGCCGCCTGGGCCGCGCCCACACCGGCGTAGACGAGCACCGTGACCACCGCCGCCACGACCCAGATCGTGACCGCCACGACGGCGACCGCCGCGCCGGGATTGGCCCGGATGTTGCTCCAGCTCACCAGCCTCATCGTCTGCGGGAACCTCGCGAGCCAGGTCCATTCCGCGTGCCGGACGGCCCGCCGGCGGCACGCCACCGCATCCTGCTCGGTGGAGGTGCAGAGGCGCACGACCTGCTCCCGCAGTTCCGGGGGCAGCGGGGCCAGCGGCAGCAGGCGGGAAAACGCCGCCGGGCGCATCGCGCCCCATTCGTGCTGGGCGCAGGTCTGGCAGTCCTCGATGTGCCAGACGACCAGCTCTCGCGTCTCTTCGGTCAGTTGCCCGTCCCAGCCGGCCAGCAGCTTCCCCAGCTCCGGGCAGGCATCCCGCCTGGTCAGCACGGCGTGCAGCGCGCTCAGGGCTTCCTCGAGCCGACGGCGGGCGCGCGAGGCCAGGGCGTCCGCCCGGCGCCGTGACACGCCGAGCGCGATAGCAAGATCGTCGTCGTGCAGGTCGTGCCGGAAGCTCAGCTCGATGACCTCACGCTCACGATGCTTCAGCCCGGCCAGGATGGAGGAGATCAGGCTCCGGAGTTCGGCTTGCCCCCGGTCCGCGCCGACCTGGGCCGGGCCCTTGGTCGGCTGGCTGACCACGCGGAACGGCATGGTCGGGTCGGACGACATGAGGGCCGGGAACCGCATGGTCTCATCGGAGGCCCGGGGGGCCGCCGCCGGCGCCGGGCGCAGCGCCGGGAACAGCATGGTCTCATCGGAGGCCTGGCCGGCCGGGTCTGGCGGCGGGCTGAACGCCGGGAACCGCATCGTCTCATCGGAGGCGCCTACGCCCGTGTCCGGCGGCGGGCTGAACGCCGGGAACCGCATCGTCTCATCCGACGCCCCGACACCGGTGTCCGGCGGCAGGCGGAACGCCGGGAACCGCATCGTCTCATCCGACGCCCCGACGCCCGTGTCCGGCGGCGGGCTGAACGCCGGGAACCGCATCGTCTCATCCGACGCCCCGACGGCCGCGTCCGGCCACTCCCCATCGATCCGGCCAGACGGCTCGGACGGCGGGCCAGCCGCATCGGTCTCCTCATCGTGGGCCGCTGACCCGGGCCGGATCCGGCGCCGGCATTCGTTGCGGGCCAGCGCGAACAGTCGCGGGCGGAGCTCCGAAGGGTCGGACAGGGCGCCGGGCTTGGCGGCGGCGACGACGAACGTGTCCCGCAGCGCCTCGGCCGCGTCCGCCGAGTCGTGCAGCATCCAATGGCAGTAGCCGTACAGGGCGGCCGCGTACCTGTCGTACGCCATGGCGATGCCCGCCGGATCTTCCGCCATGATCGTCTCGACGACCTCGTAGTCGAACTGGACGTCTTCTGGCGGGCTCTGCGTCTGGCTGGCGGAATGGTCAGCCGGCTTGGCGGGCGGGCGGGCGACGCTGGCGGGAAGCGGCGGCCTGGCCGGATCGATGGGGGGCCGCCGGAGGCGGGCCGGCCGCACCCACTTGGGCGGATCGGCGGGAGGCCGGCGGAAGTCGGCGCGGAGCACCTCCGCGGCGGCACGGTCAGGTGGCGGGCTCTTCCGGGCGGCCGGGCTGGCCTGATCTGCCGGGATCGGTTCGGCCACCCGGTCCGCCAGATAGGCGCTAGCCGGGCTTTCCCGTGAGGTATGGGTGTCGAGCTGGCCGAGGTCGAGGCCGGGTACTCCTTCCCGGTCGGCCTGGGTCCGCTCGAGTAGCGGGGCCGCCTCGGCCCCCCGACTGACGTCCTGGTAGGCCCGGGCGAGGCTTTTCCGTGAGGTCTGGGTATCGGGGTGGTCGGGGCCCAGCACTCGTTCCCGGCCGGCCAGGGTCTGCTCGAGCAGCGGGATCGCCTCGGTGACCCGGCCCGCCGCCAGGTAGGCGGCGGCCAGGTTGCCCCGAGAGGTCAGGGTGCTGGGGTGCTCGGGGCCCAGCAGCCGCTCTCGTGCCTCCAGGTTGAGCTCGTACAGCCGGATCGCCTCGTCGGTCCGGCCCGCGTCCTGGTAGGCACTGGCCAGGTTGTTCTGCGAGGTGAGGGTGGCGGGCTGGCTGGGGCCAAGCGTGCGCTGCTGCACGTCCAGGACCTGCTCGAACAGCGGGATCGCCTCGGTGACCCGGCCCGCCGCCAGGTAGGCGGCGGCGAGGCTGTTCCGCGCGTTCAGCGCGTCGGGATGGTCGGGACCCAGCAGGCGTTCGAGGTCCTCGGCCAGCGGCTCGCCGACCGCGATGGCCTGCGGCGTGCTGTCGCCCAGTTCGATCAGGTGGTAGAACGCGGCGAACTGGAGCCGGAGCAGAAGCCAGGCCAGTTCTTCGTCGACCCTTCTCCCGGGTCCGGCCAGGCTATCCACCAGCGCCGTCACCTGCTGCGGGATCCCCCTGACGGCCCGGCGATCCTTTGATCCCACCAGCGCCCGCGAATACACGTCCAGGACGAATGCGGCGGCCTCGCACACTGCCGTCAGCTGCAGCCCGCGTCTGAGCTCGTCGCGGATCATCCGCGCCACCAGGCGCTGCGGGACGACGGTATGGCCATCCAGGCTGAAGGTCAGCAGGGACCGGTCGCCGAGCCATTCCAGCACCCGGTCCACGGTGCCCGGCTTGACCCGGTGCCTGCCGCTGGCCAGCACGCCCGCCTGCCCGGCGGCGTACAGCAGCTCGCGGCGGACCCCGGCCGCCGACAGCACCGCCATGATCTCCATGACCCGGGCGCACACGCCGGTCCGGTCGGCCGCCTGGGCCGCCCGCCAGGACAGCACCACCGTCCGCACCGAGCCGGGCGGGTACGGCTGTCCGTCGTCCCGGGTCAGGGGCACGTCGGCGGCCGGCGCCTGGACCCGGTCCAGGAACCGCGCGTACCCGATGTGCGACCCGCCGATCACCGGCGCAGCCAGCGCCAGCGCCAGCGGCACATGGCCCAGCATGGCGCCCACCTCGGCCGCCTCGGCCGCCCCCTCCAGGCCCGTCCGCCTGGCCAGGAACGCCGACGCCTCCGCGGCGCTGAACACGCCGACCGGGATGGTCCCCCCCAGCTTCGAGGCCGGCTGCCGCGGACTGGTGATCAGCACCCGGGCGGTACCGCGGGCCGGGACGAACGGGCGGAGCAGCTCGGGGTCCGATACATCGTCGAACACCAGCAGGCAGCGGTCCCCGTCGGCTTCCAGCCAGCGCCGCACCGTGGCGGCCGAATCGGTGACGTCCGGCCCGGAGTCGCGGCCGGCCAGTCCGGCGGCGTCAGCCACCGCGGCCAGTCCCGCCAGCAAGCTGCCGGTGTCCGCGCCGCTGACCCAGGCCACCAGCCGCCAGCCTGCCTCCTCCCGCTTCGCCCGCGCGTACGCGGCCGCCAGCTGCGTGACGCCCAGGCCGTGCAGTCCCGTCGCCGGGTAGATCACCGACACCCGGTCGCCGGCCCGGTCCAGGTCAGCGAGCAGGCCCTGCCGGGACAGGAAGCCTGGCGGCTCGGCCGGGATATCACCCACCACCACGACCTGATGACCTGCCGCCCCGGGCGGCATCGGCTCCGGGGCCTGCGGGCGGGCCGCGGCCGCAGGCTGACGGCTGACCGTCAGGTCGGGCGGGGCGGCGGCCACGCCTGACCCTTGGCGCACGTCCTGCTGGACGCCGCCGTCATCGGTCCGATTTACCATCCGCTCCCCCGCGCCAAGGATTCCAGAGGCCCGTCAGCCGACCGCCGTGGCGCAGCGGCTAGTAGATCAACATACCCGCCCGGGTTCACTATGACCGCCGCCTGGTTACCCGCCGTACCCAGGACAGGACGGACTTCAGGTCACCGTCGTCGAGCAGGTACGCCACGACGCCGAAGGCGATGATGGCGCCCCCGACGGCCGGTATGGCCAGGGCGAAGGCCTCGAGCTTGTGATGGATGGGCACCGCCAGGCTGAGGCCCACGCCCACGGCGGCGCCTGCCGTGCCCGCGGCCAGCCCGGCCAGGGCCGCGTGGCCGGCCCCGTGCACCGCGGCCCGGCCGCGGATCCTCCGGGTGATGATCACCAGGGGGATGGCCCCCACGGTCTGGCCGATGGTGGTGCCCAGGGCCAGCGCGCCGACCACGAGGCGGGGCGGGACCAGCTGGACCAGCACCACGTCGGCCACGATGACCAGCAGCCAGCTTCCGGCCAGCGCGGCCGCGGCGATCTTGAGCCGTCCGATGACGAACAGCACCCTGGTCAGGTTCGAGATCACGGCGGTGCCGGCGATGGCGGGAGCGAACAGGATGAAGGCCTGTATCAGCTCCGGTACCTGATCGGGCCGGTTGGCCAGGACATGGGCGGCGGGAACGGCGATCGCCGCGATCATGGCCGCGCCGAGCCACGACATGAGCAGGACGGCCCGCGTCGATCCGGCACTGGTCTGGTCGAACTGCGCCCCGTCGCGCGCGGACAGGACGGGGAACGCGCTGATGACGATGGACAGGGCCAGGATCGCGGCGATGGAGTTGAACACCTGTGAGGCGTAGTTGAACAGGACGATCGCGCCTGTCTTCCCGTGCCCGTTGGCCAGGGCGATGGCCACGAAGTTGGCCAGGTCGATGGCGATGAGCTCGACGACGCCGACGAGCGCCAGCCCGCCGGCCCGGCGGGCCACCCCGGGCGGGAACCGCAGGACCGGCCGGAACCGCAGGTGAAGCCGCCACGTCGGCGGGATGGCCACGACGACCAGGGTGGCGACGCCCAGCGTGGTTCCGACCGACAGGACGAGCTCGGCCGTGACCGGGAGCTGGGCCAGCGGGCGCCCCTTGTTCAAGGGCACGAAGGCCAGATAGCTGGCGATGAGCACCAGGCTGGAGACGCCCGCGCCGATGGACGGCGCGACGAACCGGCGGTAGGACTGCAGCAGTCCGTAGAGGACGACCGAGATCCCGTAGAACAGGGCCTGGGGGGCGAACACCCGCAGCATGCTGGCGGTGACCGCGACCGTGTCGGCCCGGACGCAGTGCGCGTTGGCGTTGGCGGGGTTGAGCAGCGAGGCGATCGGACCGGCGGCGGCCACGATGACCACGACCAGCGGCACGATAATGATGACGGACCAGGTCAGCAGCGCCGAGGTGATGGCGCCGACCCGGGCCTTCTCCGCCGGGTCGGCGGCCGCCCGCTCGGCCGAGCGGGCCAGGATCGGGACCATCGCGCTGGTCAGCGCGCCGCCCAGGATCAGCTCATAGAGGAGGTTGGGGACCTGGTTCGCGGTCACGTACGCGGTGCCCAGGCAGCCCGCGCCGACGGTCTGCGAGAACACCAGCGTGCGGACCAGGCCCAGGATCCGGGACAGTATCGTGAGGCCGGCCACAATGACCGCGCCGCGGGCGATGCCCACCCCGAGCCGCTGCGCCGTGTCCGGCTCCGCCAGGCGAGTTCCGCCTTCGGTCCGCACATGCGCCTCGTGCTCGCTTTGCACGCCGGGGGCCTCCCTCCAGTCACGCGCCGTTAGCCGACAGGATCCGGGTTCAGCTGCCGACCGGATCCTACCTAGGTAGATCCTGGCTATGCGGACATAAGGTCCCGCTGGTAGGTGCATGCCGTCCCGATCAATAGGATCGCGCAGCCGCCCGGAAAGATACGCGTTCTGAAGGAGCACCTGGCCGGCGTTGCGGCTCAGGCGAAGGCGAGGGTGTAGCCGGCCGCGCGCAGCGCGGCGATCACCTGCGCGCAGTGCTCGGGTCCCTGGGTCTCGACCTGCAGGACGACCTCGGCCTCGTCGACGTGCAGCCGCGGCGCCAGCCGCTCGTGCGCGACCTCGAGGACGTTGGCGCCGAGATCGGCGAGATCGCCGAGCAGCTTGGCCAGCGACCCCGGGCGATCGGGCAGGCGGCAGCGGAACGCCAGGTAGCGCCCGGCCGCGGTGAGGCCGTGCCGGAGCAGCTTGGACAGCAGCAGCGGGTCGATGTTGCCGCCGGAGAGCACCACCGCCACCGGCGGGACGAAGTCGCGCGAGTGCTCGAGCAGCGCGGCCACCCCGGCCGCCCCGGCGGGCTCCACCACCTGCTTGGCCCGCTCCAGGCAGAGCAGCAGGCCCTGGGACAGGCCCTCCTCGGAGACCGTCACCACCCGCGTGCGGTGCGCGGCCAGGATGCCGAACGGGATGTCCCCTGGCCGGCTCACCGCGATGCCGTCGGCCATCGTGGGCCTGGCCTCGACGGACACCGGGTGCCCGGCCGCCAGCGAACCCGGGCACGGCGCGACCGCCTCCGCCTGGACCCCGACGACCTCGATCCCCGGGTCCAGGCTCTTGACCGCCACCGTGACCCCGGCCGCGAGGCCGCCGCCGCCTACCGGCACCACGATCGTGCGCACCTGCGGGCACTGCTCGATGATCTCGAACCCGACCGTGCCCTGACCGGCCACGATGTCCGGGTGGTCGTAGGGATGGATGAAGACCGCGCCGGTGCGCTCGGCGATGGCGAGCGCCTCGGCGACCGCATCCTCCACGCAGGTGCCGGTCAGGACGACCTCCGCCCCGTACCCCCGGGTCGCCTGCACCTTGGGCAGCGGCGCGCCTTCGGGCATGACCACCGTGGCCGCGCAGCCGAGATGGCCGGCCGCGAACGCGACCCCCTGGGCGTGGTTGCCCGCGCTGGCCGCGACGACGCCGCGGGCCCGTTCGGCGTCAGACAGCCTGGAGATCCGGTTGTAGGCGCCGCGCACCTTGAACGACCCGGTCCGCTGGAGGTTCTCGCATTTCAGGAAGACCGGCCCGGCCAGGGCCTCGGAGAGGACCCGTGAGTGCAGCACGGGCGTGTCCGAGATCACATCGTTGATCAGCTTGCGGGCGGCGGCTACGTCGTCGGAGCTAACCGCGCCGGGTGTTGTGGCCACGGAAGAAGTGTGCCACTCGATTCAGGATGCCGGCGGCCAGCCCGCGGCCGGTGCGCAGATGCGAAGACGCGCGATCTCGACATACTGTCGAATCGTGCAGCAAAACAGCCAGCATCCTCATGAAGCCACCCTCGGCGAACTGCGCGCGGCCGGCCACGCGCACCGCAGCGTCAAGGAAGAGATAAGGAACAACCTGCTCGCCATGATGCGGGCGGGACAGGACCCCTTCCCCGGCATCGTCGGGTTCGGCCAGACCGTCCTGCCGCACCTGGAGCGGGCCCTGATCGCCGGGCACGACATCATCCTGCTCGGCGAGCGCGGTCAGGGTAAGACCCGGCTGATCCGCACCCTGGCCGGGCTGCTCGACGAGTGGACCCCGGCCGTCGAGGGCTGCGAGATCAGCGACCATCCCTACCACCCGGCCTGCGCGCGCTGCCGGCGGCTCGCCGCCGAGCTGGGCGACGACCTGCCGGTCACCTGGCGGCACCGCGACGACAGGTACGGCGAGAAGCTCGCCACCCCGGACACCAGCGTCGGCGACCTGATCGGCGACATCGACCCGGTCAAGGTCGCCGAAGGACGCACCCTGGGCGACCCGGAGACCATCCACTTCGGGCTGGTGCCGCGGACCAACCGGGGCATCTTCTCCCTGAACGAGCTGCCCGACCTGGCCGAGCGGATCCAGGTGTCGCTGCTGAACGTGCTGGAGGAGCGCGACATCGGCATCCGCGGCTACGCGCTCCGGCTGCCGCTGGACCTGCTGCTCGTGGCCAGCGCGAACCCGGAGGACTACACCAACCGGGGACGGATCATCACGCCGCTCAAGGACCGGTTCGGCGCGGAGATCCGGACTCACTACCCGCTGTCCCTCTCCGACGAGCTCACCCTGATCAGGCAGGAAGCCGACATCGCGACCACCGCGGAACTCCCCGACCACCTGGTCGAGGTGATCGCCAGGTTCACCCGGGGGGTCCGCGAGTCGCCTGCCGTCGACGCCCGGTCCGGGGTTTCCGCCCGGTTCGCCATCGCCGCCGCGGAGAGCGCGGCGGCGTCGGCCGTGCGCCGGTCCGCGCTGGCCGGGTCGCCGTCGGAGACGCCGGTCGCCCGGGTGTGCGACCTGCCCGCCGTGGTTCCCACGCTGCGCGGCAAGGTCGAGTTCGAGGTCAGCGAGGAAGGCCGGGAAGAGGAAGTGCTCGGCGCGCTGCTCCGCCGGGCGATTGCCGAGGTGTTCCGGTCCCGGCTGGGCAGCGTGGACCTGTCCGGCCTGCTGGCCAAGTTCGAGGAGGGCGGCACCGTCGAGTCGGGCGAGCTCGTGCCCGCCACCGACCTGCTGCAGCGGGTCGGCGACGTTCCCGGCCTGGCCAGGATCATGGCCAGGCTGGGCATGGACGGCGGCGAGTCCTTCGGGCACGCGGCCGCCGCGGTCGAGTTCACCCTGGAGGGGCTCTACCTCATGCGCAGGCTGTCCAAGGACACCGACGGCGGCACCAGCGTGTACGGAACCTAGGACTTGGGACCCGCAGATGGCGAAATACCGGTACGGCCGTTACGTTTACGGCCCGGATCCGCTGGCTCTCCCCTTCGACGTGCGCGGCGCCGTCGACGAGATGGGCGATTCGATCCTCGCCGGGGCCAACCCGGCCGACGCGCTCCGGGATCTGCTCAGAAGGGGCCTCGGCGACCGGGCGGGCCGCCGGGGCCTGGATGACCTGCTGCGCCGGGTGCGGGAGCGGCAGCGGGAGATCCGCGGCAGCGGACGTCTCGACGGCATCCTCGAGCAGGCCCGGGCGCTGCTCGACACCGCCGTCGGGCAGGAGCGCGCCGAGCTGTTCCCCGACCCGGGCGACGAGGCCAGGCTCCGCGAGGCGGACCTCGACGCGCTGCCCGCCGACACCGCCCAGGCGATCCGGCAGCTGGCCGACTACGACTGGCGGTCGCCGGCCGCCCGCCAGACGTTCTCCCAGCTCAGGGAGCTGCTGCGCAGCGAGGTGCTGGACAGCCAGTTCCGCGGCATGCGGCAGGTCATGCAGAACCCCGACCCGCAGGCGATGCAGCGGGTCAAGGACATGCTCGCCGACCTGAACGAGATGCTGGCCGCGGACGCGCGCGGCGAGCATACCCAGGCCGACTTCGACCGCTTCATGGAACGGCACGGCGACCTGTTCCCCGACCACCCGCAGAACCTCGAGGAGCTGGTCGACTCCCTGATCAGCCGGATGGCCGCGGCCGAACGCCTGCTCCGCTCGCTCAGCGACGAGCAGCGCACCGAACTCGCCGGGCTGATGGCCAGCGCGCTCGACGACGCCGGGCTGCAGGCCGAGATGGCCAGGCTGGCCGACGCGCTCCGGGCCAGGCGCCCGGACCTCGACCGGGCCGGCATGATGGGCGGCGCACAGATGTCCGGCGAGGAGCCGCTCGGCCTCGGCGACGCCACCACGGCCCTGGCCGAGCTGGCCGACCTGGCCGAGCTGGAGACGGCGTTCGGCCAGGACTACCCGGGCGCGAGCCTGGACGACATCGACGAGGAAGCGGTCCGGCGGGCCTTCGGGCGGCAGGCCGTGGACGACATCGAGGCCCTGCGCCGCATCGAGCGCGAGCTCGAGCGGCAGGGCTACCTGACCCGCAACGCCGGGCAGCTCGAGCTCACCCCCAAGGCCGTGCGCAGGCTCGGCGACACGGCGCTGCGCCGGGTCTTCGCCGACCTGAGCTTCGGCCGGAACGGCGACCACGACCTGCGGGACGCCGGCCAGGCGGGCGAGCTCACCGGCACCACCCGCGCCTGGGAGTTCGGCGACGAGCAGCCCCTCGACGTCCCCG
>Ga0335078_10005791_pt1 | contig 18275 bp, 18 predicted proteins | sample Lox_Sample_32_FD_206711 | JGI IMG/M metagenome (GOLD analysis project Ga0335078, IMG submission 206711) | Soil microbial communities from Loxahatchee National Wildlife Refuge, Florida, United States - Lox_Sample_3.2 | ecosystem: Environmental > Terrestrial > Soil > Wetlands | place: USA... | reverse complement strand
GGCCGGCTCCAGCCACACGGCGGCGGACAGCAGGACGCCGGCGGCGCGGCCGGCCAGGCCGGACCAGACGGCCAGCAGCCAGGCCACGGGCACCGAGTGCGGCCGGGTCAGCCGGGCCCGGATCCGCTCCAGGCCGTCGCCAGCGGGCTCGACCACGTTGCCTTCCGCGCGCAGTGCGCGGCGCAGAAGCTCGTCGAAGTCACGGTCGGACTGGTTCACGTCAGGCTTTCCAGCACGCTGCGCAGTGTCGCCATGGCCCGGGAAGTGTGCGCTTTGACCGCGCCCGTGCTGATCCCCATGATTGACGCCACGCCGTCCACGGGCAAATCGGCGTAGTAGCGCAGGACCAGCACCTCACGCTGTCGTAACGGCAGCGAGCGCAGGGCGGCCAGGACCGCCGACCGCTCCAGCAGCGCCATCGCGCCCTGCTCGGCGCTCGGCATGTCCGGCAGCGGCTTCGGCGCCAGCCGGTCGACGACCCTCCGATGCCGCAGCACCGACCGGGACCGGTTCACCACCGACCGGCGCAGATATGACAGCGCCTTGTCCTGGTCCTTAAGCCGGCGCCAGCCGCAGTGCATGGCGATGAACGAGTCCTGCACGACCTCCTCGGCCGTGGGGGTGTCCCGGACCAGCAGCACCGCGAGGCCGACCAGATTGCGGTAATGCGCGGTGTACAGCGCGGTCACCGCGGCCGCGGCCTCGCTGTCGGCCGGCACCGCCTCCGGGCGGGCCCGGGCCGTCACGGCCCGGGCCAGCGGGCCAGTGTCCCCCGTCACCTCGCTCGGTTCCGCCGCCGTCACCGCAGATCCCACCGACTGGTCACCCGGCAGCCCCCTAGCCTGTCGACCACACCGCCCTATCCAGCCTGAGCCCAACCGGGCCGAAGGTCCACCCCCGGACCCGGGTGAATCCTCAGACCTGGCGCCGCTCCGCGACGGCGGTGACGATCTCGTCGATCGCCTCGTCGATCGGGACCCCGTTCTTCTGCTCCCCGCTGCGGTAGCGGAACGAGACCGCCCCCGCGGCCACGTCGTCGTCCCCGGCCAGCAGCATGTACGGCACCTTCTGCCGCTGCGCCTGCCGGATCTTCTTCTGCATCCGGTCGTCGCCGGCGTCCACCTCGACCCGGATCCCCCGCTCGCGCAGCCGGGCCGCCACGTCCTCCAGGTACGGCACGTGCGCGTCGGCGATCGGGATCCCGGTCACCTGGACCGGGGCCAGCCACGGCGGGAACGCCCCCGCGTAGTGCTCGAGCAGGATCCCGAAGAACCGCTCGATCGAGCCGAACAGCGCCCGGTGGATCATGTAGGGCCGCTGCCTGGTCCCGTCCGGGGCCTGGTACTCGATCCCGAACCGGCCCGGCTCCTGGAAGTCCACCTGCAGCGTCGACAGCTGCCAGCGGCGCCCGATCGCGTCCCGGACGTGCACGTCGATCTTGGGGGCGTAGAACGCGCCCTCCCCCTCCGCGATCACGTACGGCAGGCCGGAGACGTCCAGCGCGTGCTTGAGCGCCGCCTCCGCCCGGTCCCATTCGGCGATCTCGCCCACGTACTTCTCCGGCCGGGTGGACAGCTCGGCCTCGAACTCGGTCAGCCCGAAGTCACGCAGCAGGCCGACCACGAACGCCAGCAGCGAGGCGAGCTCGTCGGCGAGCTGGTCGGGCCGGCAGAAGATGTGCGCGTCGTCCTGGGTGAAGCCGCGGGCCCGGGTCAGGCCGTGCACCACCCCCGACTTCTCGAACCGGTACACGGTGCCGAACTCGAACAGCCGCAGCGGCAGCTCGCGGTAGGAACGCCCGCGCGAGGAGTAGATCAGGATGTGCATCGGGCAGTTCATCGGCTTGGGGTAGTACCTCGCCCCCTCCAGCTCCATCGGCGGGTACATGCCGTCGGCGTACCACTCCAGGTGCCCGGACGTCACGAACAGGTCGGACTTGGTGATGTGCGGGGTGTTGACGAACTCGTATCCCGCCTCCACGTGCCGCTGCCGCGAGTAGTCCTCCAGCACCCGCCGGATGATCCCGCCCTTGGGGTGGAACACCGGCAGCCCGCTGCCGATCTCGGGCGGGAACGAGAACAGGTCCAGTTCCGTGCCGAGCCGCCGGTGGTCGCGCCGCTCGGCCTCGGCCAGCATCGTCAGGTACTCGTCCTGCGCCTCGCGGGACGGCCAGGCGGTCCCGTAGATCCGCTGCAGCTGCGGGTTCTTCTCGCTGCCGCGCCAGTACGCGCCGCCGCTGCGCATCAGCTTGAACGCCGGGATGTACCGGGTGCTCGGCAGGTGCGGGCCGCGGCACAGGTCCCTCCACCGCCGCTCCCCGGTGGCCGGGTCGAGGTTGTCGTAGATGGTCAGCTCGCCGCCACCGACCTCCACCGACTCCTCGGCGCTGACCTCGGTCGGCGAGGTCGCCGCCCCGCCCTCCCCCGGCTGGCCGCCCTTGAGCCCGATCAGCTCCAGCTTGTAGGGCTCGCCGGCCAGCTCGTCCCGTGCCTGCGCGTCGGTGACCGGCCGGCGCGAGAACAGCTGTCCCTGCTTGACCAGCTGCCGCATCTTGCCCTCGATGGCCTTCAGGTCCTCGGGCCCGAACGCCCGGTCCACCCCGAAGTCGTAGTAGAAGCCGTTCTCGATCGGGGGGCCGATGCCGAGCCTGGCCTGCGGGAACAGGTCCTGCACCGCCTGGGCCATCACGTGCGCGGTCGAATGCCGCAGGATGTTCAGCCCGTCCGGGCTGCCCAGCTCGACCGGCTCCACCGAGTCGCCCTCGGCCACGGGGCAGGCGAGGTCACGCAGCTCCCCGTTGATCCGCGCGGCGACCACGGCCGAACCCCGGGCCGGAGCGTTCGGGATCTGCGCCGGGGTTTCCCCGGAGGCGCCGAGCGCCTGGCCCGCCGTGGTGCCCGCTTCCACCACGTGCTCGCGGCCGGCCAGGGTGATCTGAAGCTTCTCGGCTGGCACGGCTGGCTCCTGTCGTGTGGCATGCGTGAGTGACGGCCCGGTGCCCTGATGTTATCGACCGCCGCCCGCGCCGGCGGTGCTTGCCGTCACCCGGCGACGGTGACCAGGCTCCCGTAGGTCAGGTACGGGAACGACTGCTCGGCCTGGGCGTACGGCAGCTCGACGCAGCCGAGGCTCTGCGGGAAGCCGTAGGACGCCCGCGGGTAGTAGTGCACCGCGTCGCTGCCGTTGAAGTAGGACACCCACGAGACCGGGTCGGCGTACTTGGTGCCGTCCGGGTTGGTGCCCTTCATGATCTGGTGCTGGTACTTCAGGTACACCGGGTAGGTGCCCAGGGCCGTGGTCCGGCCCGGGATCCCGGTGTTGGCCAGCGTGTGTTCGACCTCCTGGCCGTCGTGCCAGATCGTCAGCGTCTCCGGGCTGCCCTCGCTGACGTAGGCGTAGGTGTAGCCGTTCGGGTTGTCGTCGCCCTTGGCCACCGCCTTCAGCAGCGCGTTCCACACCTGGGGACCGGCCACGCCGTCCATGGCCAGGCCCTGGTTGTTCTCGAACGCCATCACCGCGCCGGTGAGCATGCTGCCGCCCTGGCCCGGCTGCCACATGCTCGTCAGCGCCTCCGGGTAGCCGGAAGAGGCCCACGCGAATGCCCCGGGCGGCGGGTCGTAGGCCGCGCTGATCTGGGCGTTGGCGTCGGTGGCGGGCACCGGGAGGGCGCCCGCGTCCGGCGACCAGCCCAGCGGCAGGTAGCCGAGCTGGGCGAGCAGCTGCTCCAGCCGCATGGTGCTGTAGCTGCCGGTCCAGAACCGGTCGACCACCTGGGTCGCGAGCAGCCCGCCGGCGGTGGACCGCACGCCCGCGGACCCGGCCGGGATCAGCACCCGCACGCGCGTCAGCTCCGGGAAGCCCCGGACCGGGACGAACTGGACCGTGGTCGGGCTGACCCGCTGCCAGCTACCGGAGATCGCCGGGGTCACCGAGGGCATCGGGGAGTCGGCGGCAAGCGGGGCCGAGAACGTGACGCGGATCGCGTTGGCGCCGTTGACGCCCCGCGCCCTCGGCGCGGGGGTGACCGACGCCACGGTCTCCGGCGTGGCCGGGGTCCGGTGCTTGCGCTGGGCCGCCGTGACGTTCGGGCCTGAGGCCGTGCCGGCGCCGCGGGTGTGCGCCGACGCCCCGCTCAGGGCGAACCAGGTACCGCCGGCCAGCAGGGCCACGATGGCCGTGCCGAGCGCCACGATCCGCCACCGGAGCTGCCCAAGTCCGGACAATCCTTCGACCCCCTAGCCTTGCGCTGCCCGGCAGCCCCACGGGCGGACGGAACCTGCCCTGTTGTATACCAGCTCAGGCCGGTCTGCGACGTGGCGTTGCGGGGGCTGTGCGGCGTACGTAATGAACATGTCGTCAACGCGCTGGCCCGGCCGCGTTGTTCCCCGCATGACGACAAGGCCCGGCGCCCTCGCGGGCGCCGGGCCTTGGGCCGGCCGGGCCTGGGACCGTCAGCCGGTCACGGTCACCACGCTGCCGTAGGTGAGGTAGGGGTAGGCCGCCTTGGCCGCGGTGTACGGCAGCTCGACGCAGCCCAGGCTCTGCTGGAAGCCGTAGGCGCCGCGCGCGAAGTAGTGCACCGCGTCGCCGCCGTTGAAGTAGGACACGAACTGCACCGGGTCGGAGTAGTGGCTGCCGTCCGGGTTGGTGCCCGACATGATCGTGTTGAGGAACCGCGAGTAGACCGGGAAGCTCCCGTCCACGGTCGGCGCGGCCGGGATCCCGGTGTTCGCGAGGCTGTGCAGGACCACCTGGCCGTCGTGGTAGATGGTCAGGGTCTCCGGGCTGCCCTTGCTCGCGACCGCGTAGGTGTAGCCGTTGATGTTGTCGTCGTTGGCGGCGGTGGCCTTGAACACCGCGGCCCACAGCGCGCCGGTGATGGTGCCGTCGATGGTCATGTTGTGCTCGGACTGGAAGGCCATCACCGCGCCCCGCAGCACCACGTTGTCGGCGTCCGGGTTCCACAGCGCGGCCAGCGAGGCCGGGTAGCCCTGGGCCCAGGTGAAGATGCCGCTGGGCGGGTCGTACGCGAGCGTCTCCTGGCCGCCCAGGCCGGCGCTGGACGCGTCGAACTCGCTGGCGATCCGCATGCCCAGGTCGGGCAGCTGCCAGGTGGCCGGCAGGTAGCCGAGCTGGCCGAGCATCTCGGCCAGCCGGAGCGTGGAGTAGGTGCCGGTGGTGTAGGCCGCGGTCACCGGCCCGGCGAGCTGGCGGCCGGACCGCGCGCTCACATCGGCGGGCACCGAGACCGTGACCCTGGTCTGCGGGCGCAGCGGCGTGGCCGGGGTGAACGCCAGCGTGTCGCCGAGGACCTGCCAGCTGCCCGCGACATCCGGGGTCACGCTGGGCAGCGGCGACTGCTTGTCGAGCGGCGCGGAGAAGGTGACCTTGATCGGCTGGCTGCCGTCGGCCGCCCGGGTGCCGGGCGCGGGCGTGACCGACACGACCCGGAACGCGCCGGGCAGGGTCACCGCCCCGTTGCTCACCGGCGCGTTGGGCGGTGTGCTGCCCGAGGTGAGTGAGTACATGCCGATGCCCGCGGCCAGCGCGACCACGGCCGTCACGGCTATGATCACCCGCGTTCTCGGCTGGCCGGGGGCCCGCCCGAACCAGGCTCCTTTCGCCGCGACCTGCTTGCCGAGTCGTCCTACTGCCAACACCGCGCGTCCCCCATTACATAAAGCTCCTAACCAGTTACTTAACGTCACAGGGGGTACCCGGGGCGATTGGCGGTAACCCAGGGCAGGCGTAAACGAAAGGTAAGGCGCTGTCATTGGCGGCCCTGAGACCATGCGGGGGTGGGCGGAACTCGGGCCGGGACGGACCCGGCGCAGGCGGAGTCGTTCGTGCGCTCGGCCTGCCGCCTCGGCCCGGTGCCCGCGGTCCCCGAGATCCGGATGTACCTGGCCAATGACGTGCTAGGGCTGTGGCAGCGCACCGAGGATGAGCGCGGGGCCGGCCAGCCGCCGCCATTCTGGGCATTCCCCTGGCCGGGCGGGCAGGTGCTGGCGCGCTACGTGCTCGACCATCCGGACCTGGCCGCCGGGCGCCGGGTCCTGGACCTCGGCTCAGGCTCCGGGCTGGTCGCGATCGCGGCGGCGCTGGCCGGCGCGAGCGCGGTGCTGGCCAGCGAGGTCGATCCGGTGGCGGCCGCGGCGATCCGGCTCAACGCGGCGGCGAACGGGGTAGCGGCCCCCGGCCTGACCGGGGACGTCCTGGACGGGGACGGCGAGGGCGCCGGGCTGGTGCTGGCCGGTGACGTCTGGTACTCCCGGCCGCTGGCCGGGCGGGTGCTCGGGCTGCTGGAGCGGGCCCGGGCCCGCGGGGCGTCGGTGCTGGCCGGGGACATCGGCCGGGCGTTCCTGCCGCGGGACCGGCTGCGGGTCGTCGACACCCGGGACGTCCCGGTGCTGGCCGATCTCGAGGACGCCAGCGTGAAGCGGGCGATGGTCTGGGCCCCGGCCTGGTGACGGCGGATGACTCCCCTTTGGGCCATGCTGGGGCCATGAGCGACGACATCACCCCGTTTCGCATCGACATCCCCGAGGCCGACCTGGACGACCTGCGGCGCCGGCTCCGGCAGACCCGGTGGCCCGAGGCCGAGACGGTGGACGACTGGTCGCAGGGGATTCCGCTGGCCTACACCCGGCGGCTCTGCGAGCACTGGCTGGAGCGCTACGACTGGCGCGCGGCCGAGGCCCGGCTCAACCGCTTCCCCCAGTTCCTGGTCCCGCTCGACGGCCTGGACATCCACGTCATCCACGCTCGCTCGCCGCACCCGGGCGCGCTGCCGCTGGTGATGACGCACGGCTGGCCCGGGTCGATCGTCGAGTTCGGCAAGGTCATCGGACCGCTGGCCGACCCGGCCGCGTTCGGCGGGGACGCCGCGGACGCCTTCCACGTGGTCTGCCCGACGCTGCCCGGCTACGGCTTCAGCGGCAAGCCGGAGCGTTCCGGGTGGGACCTCCAGCGCATCGCCGCGGCCTGGGATCAGCTGATGGCGCGGCTCGGCTACGAGCGGTACGCGGCCCAGGGCGGTGACTGGGGCTCGCAGGTGACCAACGCGCTCGGCATGCATCACGCCGGGCACCTGGTCGGCATCCACGTGAACATGGCGATCGCGTTCCCCGAGCCGGCCGAGATGGACAGCCTCACCGAGCGCGAGCAGGCCGCGATGGCGTCGGTCGGCTACTACGACAAGTGGGACTCGGGCTACTCCAAGCAGCAGTCGACGCGCCCGCAGACCATCGGCTACGGGCTGGTCGACTCGCCGGCCGGGCTGTGCGCCTGGATCGTGGAGAAGTTCTGGGCGTGGACCGACTGCGACGGCGACCCGGCCAGCGTGCTGACCTTCGACGAGATGCTGGACAACGTGATGATGTACTGGCTGACCGGGACCGGGGCCTCGTCGGCCCGGATGTACTGGGAGAGCTTCCGCCGCCCGGCGCTCGGGCCGGTGCAGGCCCCGGCGGGCATATCGATCTTCCCCAAGGAGATCTTCCGGCCCTCGCGGCGCTGGGCCGAGCGGGTCTACCCGTCGCTGCACTACTGGAACGAGCTCGACCGGGGCGGTCACTTCGCCGCGTTCGAGCAGCCGGAGCTGTTCGTGGACGAGGTGCGGGCCTGCTTCCGCTCGCTGCGCTGACCGCCGCCGCTCCCCCAGCCCGCCAGCACAGCTCCGCAGCCGCGAACGAAGGAGACCGATCCGTCATGACCTCGGGTGACTCGCGGACCCAGGCCGCGCTCGCGGGCCGGCCCGCGCTGCTGGAGGACGCGGCGCGGCGGGCCCGGGCGTACCTGGCCGGGCTGGCTGAGCGCCCCGTGGCCCCGGCGCCGCCCGCGGTCGAGGCCCTGGACGGGCTCGACTTCCCGCTCCCGGCCGCCGGCCGGGACGCCGCCGCGGTGCTGGCCCTGCTGGACGAGGTCGGGTCGCCCGCGACCGTGGCGTCCGCGGGCCCGCGCTACTTCGGGTTCGTGACCGGCGGCGCGCTACCGGTCGCGGTGGCGGCGGCGTGGCTGGCCGCCGCCTGGGACCAGAACACCGCGCTGGCGGTGATGTCGCCGGCCGCAGCCCGGATGGACGCGGTCGCGCTGCGCTGGGTGACCGAGGTGCTCGGGCTGCCCGCCGGCACCGGCGGCGGGTTCGTCACCGGCGCGACCATGGCCAACGCGACCTGCCTGGCCGCGGCGCGCGACGCGGTGCTGAGCCGGCGCGGCTGGGACGCGGCCGGCCAGGGGCTGGTCGGCGCACCGCCGGTCAGCGTGGTGGCCGGGGCCGAGGCGCACGCGACCGTGCGCAAGGCCCTCGGGCTGGTGGGCCTGGGCCGGGACCGGGCGATCACGCTGCCCGCCGACAACCAGGGCCGGATCGTGCCCGCGGGCCTGCCGGCGCTGGACGGGCCGGCGATCGTGTGCCTGCAGGCAGGCAACGTCAACAGCGGCGCCAGCGACCCGTTCGGCCCGCTCATCGCCTGGGCCCGGGAGCAGGACGCCTGGGTGCACGTGGACGGCGCGTTCGGCCTGTGGGCCGCGGCCTGCCCCGGCGTCGCCCGGCAGGTGGCCGGCGTCGCCGGGGCCGATTCCTGGGCCACCGACGCGCACAAGTGGCTGAACACGACCTACGACTGCGGCATCGCCCTGGTCCGCGACCCGGCGCTGCTGGAGGCCGCGCTCGAGGCCCCGGCTGCCTACCTGCCGGGGGCGCAGGCGCGCCAGCCCATGCATTTCACGCCGCAGAGCTCACAGCGCGCCCGGGGCGCGGAGGTCTGGGCGGTGCTGGCCGCGCTCGGCCGGGACGGCGTCGCGGACCTGGTCGAACGGTCGTGCCGGCTCGCCCGCCGGGCCGCCGACGGCCTGCGCGATGCCGGGCACGCGGTGCTCAACGACGTCGTGCTCAACCAGGTCGTGGTGGAGTTCGGTGACCCGGACCGTACCGATGCGGTCATCGCCGCGGTCCAGCGCGAGGGAACCTGCTGGTGCGGGCCGACGACCTGGCGCGGGCGCCGCGCGATGCGGGTCAGCGTGAGCGGCTGGAGCACGACCGAGGCGGACATCGACGCGAGCGTCGCCGCGATCCGGGCCTGTAGTGCTGAGTGACACGCGCGCGGTGCCGGCCAGGCCGGCGGCACCGGCAGCGGGCTCAGCACCGTTCATGACCCCCCTCTTCCTCATGACCGTGCCGCATCCGTCAGGACCGGCGAGGTGGCGGAGACGGGGGCGGCTGCCTTCGCCGCCGGGATAAGACGCTGCGATAGCGGGTGCCCGGCGAGGCAGCCCCGGCCGCCCGGGCCCGGCGCCGGTCCGAGGTCCAGCGCTCGGTACAGCCCTGGGTGTCCTGGCAGTACCAGCGGATGTCGTCGCAGGCCTCGGACCCGTCAGGCATCATCTGGTTCGAGTTCAGGCGGACACCGCACATCCAGCACGAGACGACGGCGGCCCGCCGTCCGGTCAAGTCCTCAGCCAGGTTGCCGGCCATGTCTCATCCCCTCCAGTGAAGCGACTACGCAGGTGGCCTGGTGATCCCGGCCAGTGCCGCGCCCAGGGTCGCATAGGTATCAAGCAGGTGATCGGCACCGGTCAGCTCCAGGATCCGCCGCACGGCCGGACTGGCCGCCACCCGGAGCCGCGTCCCGGCGGCGGCCGCCCGGCGATGGGCAGCCAGCAACGCGGTCACCCCGGAACTCCCGCAAAAAGATGTCCCGCTCCCGTCAGCCACCAGCACCCCGGTCCCGTCGGCCAGGGCCCGGGTCAGGGCATCCAGGACATGGCCGTCGTTGGTGGCGTCGACCTCGCGGGGCAGCGTCACCACAACGGCCTGCCGTCCTGGTGCTGGCCCCGGTGAGCGAGATGAGCCACCCGACATCTTCACGCCCTGCTCATTCATCGCATCCAGGATGATCTGAAGGCATCGGGCACGTCAACGCCGAGACTGTACGGCCGGGCTCGGCGTTGACCATCGTGTCGCCGCGCGGGCCCGTCAGCCGCCCGAGCCTGCCGGCCGCCTCCGAAGATCACTAAAGGCCGCCCGCGCGTCGCGAACGGCCTCTGATGCGATGACATGGTGGGCGATACTGGGATCGAACCAGTGACCTCCTCGGTGTGAACGAGGCGCTCTCCCGCTGAGCCAATCGCCCGCCGCCGCGCCGGGGATCCCGGCGGTCCCGGCGAAACACAGACTAGCGCACGCGAGCCTCCCGGCGGCGCGGCTGGCGCGCCCCGGTCCTGCGCGACGCGGCACGTTACAAGCGCGTCGCTAGCGTATCGCTAGCGCACATTCTGATAGTGACTGGCCGAAGATAGCCCAAGTCGTGACCAAGAAATAGTCATATATCGGATATTCCGTCACTAGCTGACGCTACGGAACATGTGGCGCTGTTGCGCTAACAGAGATCTAACCGCAGCGAACGCGGCTTCGAACCTCAACCCCGCGCAAGCCGCCCGCTAACGGGCCCCGATCGAGATAGACTTTCGAACCCGATGAGACCAAGGTCACACTGTGTTGTGCCAGGTCATGGGATGACAGAGAGATCGGAACGGTGTTCTATTTCCGGAAGTGTTTGACCAGGTCGCGGCTAGTTTGTTGATCAGTGACCGAGGTTACGAGCGGCCAGAACGCGGAATCTTACTCACGAGATTGATAATTCCGCGGTACCGGCACGTCATAAGTGAAGGGGCCGCGCGACTTTTATGAAGCCCGGCATTCCGGGACACGACAAGGCAAAGGCATGGCTTGATGATGAACAGCGGCGCTACTGTCTCCACTGAGCTCGGGCTCAGTCTTGTTGTTCCCGAGCACGGGGCTGTTCCGCTGGTGGCCAGCCTCTGCTACAGCGCCGACGATCCTTACGCGATCCGCATGGCCTTCCATGTCGGCACCGAGGAACCGGTCGAGTGGATCTTCTCGCGGGACCTGCTCAGCGCCGGGCTGGCCGGGCCTGCGGGCGAGGGCGACGTCCAGGTCTGGCCCGGCGAGGACCACGGCCTCGGGGTGCTCAACATTGCGCTGTCGTCTCCATTCGGGCAGGCCCACTTCGAGGCCCCGATGATCTCCATCGCGGACTTCCTGAACAGGACTTTCGGGCTTATTGCCCCGGGGCGCGAGACCGACTTCATCAATATCGACACCGAACTCGACGAACTGCTCTGGCGCGCTTAAACGCCACGGAAAGGCCCAGCGTGCCTTTTGAGGCACAGGGCATCATTCGATGAATCCCCGGCCCAGCTGACCGGAGTCCGGAGAATCGGGCCGATTAGGGATCAGGCGACTCGGCCGACCGCATGGCGAACACCTCGGCGGCCTTTCTGGTGACCGGCCCGGGAGCGGCGGGCAGCGCCGTGCCGTCGACGCTGCGAATTGGCTGCACATCCCTGGTTGTCCCGGTAAGGAAGGCTTCGTCCGCGGCCGCGAGCGCCGCCAGCGGCAGGTCCTGCTCGGTGGCGCCGGACCACTCGATGACCAGCCCCCGCGTCACCCCGGCCAGGCACCCGGCGCTCAGCGGCGGGGTGAGCAGCCGGCCGTCGGAGACCACGAACACGTTCGTCCCGGTGCCCTCGCACAGGTTCCCGGCGGTGTTCGCGAAGATCGCCTCGCTGCCGCCGCGGTCGGCGGCGTAGGCGAGCGCCCGCACGTTCTCCCCGTACGAGGTCGTCTTCAGGCCGGACAGCGCCCCGTGCTCGTTGCGCGCCCAGGGCACGGTGGTCACCTCGCACGCGAGCGCGGGCGGCTTCATCTCGCCGAGCGCCACGATCGCGGTCAGCGGGGAGCCGCCGCGCTCGGAGCCGAGCGGGGCGATGCCGCCGGTCACGGTGATCCGCATGCGGGCCAGGGCCGGGACCCCGGGCGCCTGGATCACGGCGAGGGCGCCCTCCCTGATCTCGTCCAGGTCGGGCGCGGCCAGGCCGAGCCCAGCCGCCGACCGGCCGAGCCGGGCCAGGTGCCGGCTCAGCGCGAACGGCACGCCGTCCACTACCTTGATCGTCTCGAAGACCCCGTCGCCGGTGACCAGCCCGTGGTCGAAGACTGAAATGCGCGCCTCATCGTCGGGGATCAGCGCCCCGTTCATCCACACCGCCACGAGAGGTCACGCTAGCGCAACCCGGCGCAGGCGGCCTCGGCCGCGGCGAGGATTTCCGGAAGCATTACGTTCACCGCGGCGATCTGCCCGGCCACCTCCCGGTCGACGTCCATCCGGTCCACGCGCGAGCGGACCGCGGCAACCGCGGCGGCGCTCGCCCGGCTCGGCGGGGCGATGTCCCCGCGCAGGTCGATGCCCTGCGCGGCGCAGAGGATCTCCACCGCCAGGCAGGCGCGCACGTTGGCCGCCACCTCGCGCAGCTTGCGCACCCCGGTCCAGCCCATGGACACGTGGTCTTCCTGCTTGCCCGACGTCGGGATGGTGTCCACGCTGGCCGGATGGGCGAGCACCTTGTTCTCGCTGACCAGCGAGGCCGCGGTGTACTGGGCGAGCATGTAGCCGGAGTTAGTGCCCGCGTCCGGGGCCAGGAACGGGGGCAGCCCGCGGGAGAACGCGGGGTCCAGCATGCGGTCCACCCGCCGCTCGCTGATGCTGGCCAGCTCGGCCAGGGCCATGGCCAGCATGTCGGCGGCGAAGGCCAGCGGCTCGCCGTGGAAGTTCCCGGTGATCATCACCTCGCCGTCGTCGGCGATCACCGGGTTGTCGACCACCGAGGCGAGCTCGGTCTCGAGGATCCCCCGGGCGAAGCCGAGGACGTCGCGGACCGCCCCGTGTACCTGCGGCGCGCAGCGCAGGCAGTAGGCGTCCTGCACCGCGTGGCGGCTGGTCCGGTGGCTGGCCATCAGCGGCGATCCGGACAGCAGCGCACGCAGGTTGGCCGCGCTGTCCAGCTGGCCCGGGTGCGGCCGGAGCGCCTGCACCCGGGGGTCGTAGGGCCGGTCGTGACCGAGCAGCGCCTCCACCGACAGCGCGCAGGCGACGTCGGCCGCCCGCACCAGCAGGGCGGCCTCGTGCACCGAGAACGCCAGCAGCGCCTGCATCGGCTCGGTCCCGTTGACCAGCGACAGCCCCTCCTTGGGCGCGAGGCGCAGCGGCTCGATCCCGTGCTCGGCCAGCACCTCCCGGGCCGGCCGCCCGTCCGGCCCGTCGCCGGGCCCGCGCAGCCTGCCCTCGCCGATCAGCGGCTGGGCCAGGTGCGCGAGCTGGGCCAGGTCACCCGAGGCGCCCACCGACCCCTTGCCCGGGATGACCGGGAGCAGGCCGAGGTCGAGCAGTTCCAGCAGCCGCCGCGGCAGGTCGGGCCGGACACCCGAGTAGCCCGCGGCCAGCGTCCTGGCCCGCAGCAGCAGGATCGCCCGCACGGTGGCGTCGTCGAGCGGCTCCCCGGTGCCGGCCGCGTGCGACATCACGATCGCGCCCTGCAGCGTGCGCAGGTCCTGCTCCCCCACCCGGGTGTCGGCCAGCGCGCCGAACCCGGTGTTGACCCCGTAGACCGGGGCGTCGCCCGCGATCGCGGCGGCGACTACCTCCCGGCTGGCCTCCATCCGGGCCGGGACGCCCGGTCCCAGCTCGGCGCGGGCCTGGCCGCGGCTGACCTCGATGACATCCGGCACGGTGAGCCCGTCGCCATTGACGACCACAGTTCGCATGCCTGAAGCCTGCCACCCTGGGCCGGTCAGTCGGGCGCCGACCACCCGAACGTCTCCTCCAGGCCGGCCCGGCCCGGCCCGGTGACCCGGATCGCGCGCTTCGACGGCCCGCGCTCGATCCAGCCGAGATGCAGCAGCCGGCTGGTGATCGCCGCGCCGAGCGCGCCATTGAGGTGCGGGCGGCGCTGCGTCCAGTCCAGGCACGCCCCGGCGAAGCGCCGCCGGGCCCGCCGGACCTCGGCCACGTCCACCCCGAAGCCGGCGAGCTTGCCCGCCCCGTCCTCGGTCACCTCATAGCTGGCGGCTGGCCCCGTGCCGTCACCGTTAAGGACCCTTGCCCGCAAGAGCGCGTCGAGCAGTTCCACCCCGGCGCGCCCCGCGAGATGGTCGTAGCAGGTCCTGGCCTGCGCGAGCGCGGCCGCCTCCCGGGACTGGCGCAGGCCGCGCACCGGCGTGACCGGGCTGATCTGGGCGATCACCTCGAGGACCGTGGCCACCTCGTGCCCGGCGAGCCGGTAGTAACGGTGCCGGCCCTGCTTGGTCACGGCGACCAGGCCGCCGTCGAGCAGCCGGGCCAGGTGCGCGCTGGCCGTGGCCGGGCTGATCCCCGCCACCTGGCTGAGTTCCCCCGCCGACAGCGGCGGCCCGTTGAGCAGGGCGCCGAGCATGGCCGCCCGGGCCGGGTCGGCCATCAGCGCGGCGACCGGCGCGATGTCCGCGCCGTAGCCGGCGGGCGCCGTGGTCGCGTTGGTTGCAGGCATACTTCGACGGTAGCGTTGCTATTCTTCGGCCAGGATCGAAGCATGGGTGACGCTGCGCCCGGCCGCCGTGGCCGGCGGCATGCCGGGAGCGGGCTGGGCGGGCGGGCGCCGCCGGGACGCGGCGCGGTGACGGGCCCCGGTGAGTTTGCTGGGCGGACAGGATCGGCTACAGTTCTGAAACGCACGCCGGCGCCGTCCGGCGCGTGGGCCTCGTGTCACCGGGGCCATGCGGACGTGGCTCAGCTGGTAGAGCATCACCTTGCCAAGGTGAGGGTCGCGGGTTCGAATCCCGTCGTCCGCTCGGAGGTGCCGGACGCCGTCCCGTGAGCCGACGGTCCGCACGGCTCTTCGGTACCAGGGCAGGCTCCTCGGAGCCTGCACGGCGGAATGGCCGAGTGGCTTAGGCAAGGGCCTGCAAAGCCCTGTACGCGGGTTCGATTCCCGCTTCCGCCTCGCGGGCGGTTAGCTCAGCGGGAGAGCGCTTCCCTGACACGGAAGAGGCCACAAGTTCAAATCTTGTACCGCCCACCAGGTCAAGACCATAATTCGCTAGAATTAGCGAGATCGGTCCGACCCAGACGGGAGCCATTCGGTTCGCGCGGAGGCTCGTTCCGGGCCATGGCAGCGCGCCGTCCGATGATCAGCTGCACGGCGCTGACGGCGGCGCCCGCGTACATGAGCTTGACCGCCGTCCGCACCGGCGCGGGAGCAGGAGGCCGCAGCGGCTCGGCCGGCTGGCCGCTGGACGAGTGGGGCTGGTACATGGTGGCCTCGCAGTCTGGTCATAAGCTGTCGCGGTTAAGCAGGCCGGGCCCGCGGCACTTGAGCGGGTCTTGTCCACCTGGTCCAGCGTCGCGGCAGGTTCTCTGGGTCAGCTGGCCCCGGTTTCTGCGGGATCCTTCTGCTCGACGATCTCGCCCTCGATCGTGATCTGGATTTCCTCGCCGACGACGAGCCTGCCATCCAGCACCATGTTGAGACTTACTCCGAAGTCCTTCCGGTTGATCTTGGCAGTGGCGCCGTAGGCGATCCGGTGGCCCATCATCCCTGGGTCGTTGAACTCCCCGTACTTCGTCACCTGCAGGGACACCGGGCGGGTGGTGCCCTTGATGGTCAGGTCCCCGGTCAGCGTGTAGCGGTCCGGCCCAGCCGGCTCGACGCTGGTGCTCTTGAACGTGATCACCGGGTACTTGTCCACCTCGAGGAAGTTCGACGAGCGCAGGTCATTGTCCCTGGCCCCGTTGTTGGTGCGGATGCTGGCCGTGGAGATGGTTGCCTGCACCGAGGCCGTCTCCGGGTGGTCAGGGTCGATGTCGGCGGTGGTGCTGACCTCGTCAAAGTAACCGCGGACCGTCATCATCCCCAGGTGCTTGGTGGAGAACTCAACCTGCGTGTGATAGGGGTCCAGCTGCCAGTTGCCCATGGAACTCTCCCTGTCTCCCCCACTGGTCTTTGCGCGGCGTCGTGCAGGCCGCCGCTCGTTGTCCTGATCTGAACCCTAGCCGCCGCACCGGCGGTTCTGGAGGGCACCCTCCGGAACCGTCACCCCTGCCCGCCCCGGTGAATCGCCCAGGGCTGGCCAGGCAGCGGCGGCGCCGGTTGCAGGCCTATGCCCTGCTGCTGCAGCCGCGGTCCCGGGCCAGCCGGAGCATGGCGTGGGTCATCTGCGCTGTCGAAGGCGGCGGGGGCAGGCGGGGCGCATCGCGCCGCTGGAACGCGTCGAGTGCCAGCGCCACGAATCGCCGCCAGGCATGCGGGGCGTCGGCGCGGGTGACGTGGACGATGCCGGCGTTGGCGATCAGCAGAAGCAGCAGGTCCTCGCCGGCGAAGTCCTCGCGCAGCCGGCCGGCGGCCTTGGCCCGCTCGACGAGCTGCACCACCTGATCGTTGGCCTGGCTGCGGAGCTGCTCGACCTGCTCACCGGCCGGCAGGGCCATGCACAGCAGGTCAGACAGTCCGCGGTCGGCTGCCTGCAGTTCGCTGATCCGCTCGACAAAGCCGCTGAATCCTGCCCACGGATCCGGGTCGGCCAGGGCCTGGTCGGCAGCCTCGGCGTACTGGGTGATCTTCTCGATGAGCGCGGCGGCGATGAGCTGCTGGCGGGCCGGGAACCGGCGGTACAGCGTGGCGATGCCGACCCCTGCACGCGCGGCAATCTCCTCCAGCGGTGCTTCCAGCCCTTGCTCGGCGAACACCTCCCGGGCGGCCGCGAGGATCGCGGCCCGGTTCCGCTCGGCGTCTGCCCGCAGCCGCGGTGTCCCTGCCGCCTTGGCTGGGGCATCCGGGCTGATCTGCGGGCGGGCACTCATTGGCTCATGGTAGGCGATGCGCGGGCTGGTCCCAGGAGCCTGCTAGAGTGATCTGGAGGTGACCCTCCACATAGTGCCTGGCGGAGACGGAGAGAGCATGAGCGAACGCGGCGACCAGATGAGGACCCTCGCCCAGGCGGACGCCGCCGCGTTGCTGAATGACGGGGCCGCGGCCGGGCGCTGGGTGCTCGACCCGGCGGGATCACGGGCCGAGTTCCACGTTAAGCACTTCTGGGGGGCTATCACGGTCCACGGCTCGTTCAGCCAGGTCACCGGCGAGGGTGCCGTCGGGCCCGACGGGACGGTGACTGGCCGGCTGCGCATCGAGGCGTCCTCGCTGGGCACCGGGAACAAGAAGCGCGACGAGCACTTGCGTTCGGCGGACTTCTTCGACGCCGGGCGCCACCCCCAGCTGGTGGTGACCGTGACCGCCGCCCGGCCGGCCGGCCCCGCGGCCCTGGCCTGCCAGGGAAGCCTCGAGGCAGCGGGTCACGCTGAGCCGGTCGAGTTCACCGCGCACCTGGCGGACGTCAGCGCGGAAGCCGTCGTACTGCGCGCCGACCTCGTGGTCGACCGCACCCGGTTCGCCATGACGTGGAGCCCGCTGGGCATGGCCTCCGCCAGCGCGCGCGCCACCGTCCTCGCCCGTTTCGTGCGCCCGTGACGCCAGCCCGGACCCCCGGGCCGAGCCGTTACCCCGGCAGAACGGTGAGCCAGCATGGAGACCAGCCCGGGCCCATGGATCGAGGTCCTGCGGCACTCCCACGTCAGGCTGCAGGCCGTTGCCGGACCGCTCACTCCTGGCCAGCTGCAACAGCCGCCCGATGCAGCCATGCCCGCCGAGGCCTTTGTCCGCCTGATCTACGGGCGCGTCTGCCCCGCCTGCGCACCGCCCATCAAGGGCCGTCAGGCCCATCTCGATGAACTACGGCAGATCTTCCCCGGCCTTTGACGAACCACCCGACGGCGAAACGACGCCGCAGCCGCCGTCCGGGGCGGCGGCTTGATACCACGGCAAGACGACAGAAAGGACACGGGATGCGGAGCACGCTGCTGTTCGGGGCCCGGGTGGTCGTTGGAGGGTACCTAGCCGTCCACGGCGCGCAGAAGCTGTTCGGCGCCTTCGGCGGTCCCGGGCTGGGCAAGGCGGCAGCCGGGTTCGAGCGGATCGGGCTAGCGCCCGGCAGGCAGATGGCCGCGCTCGCCGGGGCGGCGGAGCTCGGTGGCGGCCTGCTCACCGTGGCCGGCGCCGCCGATCCCGCCGGGCCGCTGGCGATCATCGGGACGATGGCCGTCGCATCCGCCACCCACCGGGCCAACGGCCCGCTGGCCCGGGACGGCGGGTTCGAGCTGCCGCTGACCAACCTGGCCGCAGCTGCGGCGCTCGCCGCAGCCGGGCCGGGCCGGTTCAGGCTCGGCCCAGCGCTGCCCCGGCCACTGGCGGCGGCTGTCGGCGCCAGTGGCGGGCTCCTGGCGGTTGGCTCGATTGCCAAAATTGCTAAGGCAGCGCGGGCTGCCCGTGCCACTCCGGCCAGCACGCCTGCCGCGGAGGCTGACGACAATGCCAGGGCCTCCCGGCCG